>Ga0066256_1000929_pt1:2500-49403 | contig 49403 bp, 46 predicted proteins | sample ThiBio_1000_biof_FD_87107 | JGI IMG/M metagenome (GOLD analysis project Ga0066256, IMG submission 87107) | Wastewater bioreactor microbial communities from Cape Town, South Africa - Thiocy_expt_1000_biof (version 2) | ecosystem: Engineered > Bioreactor > Thiocyanate-remediating >... | reverse complement strand
CATGGTCAGGGCCTCAACCCCACGGCTTGCCCATCAGCCCGTTCGGGCGGATGCTGAGGAACACCATCAGGAGAGCGAAGATCACCAGGTAGGTGATGTCGCCATATTCGCGCAGGACGGTCAGGCCGACCGATTCCATCATGCCAAGGATGAAGCCGCCGGCGATTGCGCCGCCGACAACGCCCGCGCCGCCGATCATGACCATGAGGAAGGCCTTGATCGAGATCGGGCCGCCAATGCCTGAATTGACGCCGGTGATGGTGACAAGCAGGCCGCCGACCGCACCGGCCAGAAGCGCGCCGAGGGCAAAGCCGATCATCGAGTAGCGATCGACTTTTACGCCCATCAACTGGGCGGCGACGCGGTCCTGGGCGAGTGCCCGCATGGCGCGTCCGGGCTTGCTGTACTGCATGTAAAGGACGAAGGCGGCGATCATGGCGAGCGCGACAATGCCGACGACCATACGGTCATAAGGCATGATCAGGCCGTCGGACACGAAGACGCCGCTGACGATCTTGGGCACGCCGCGCTGCTTTTCGCCGAAGGCAAGCAGGATGACCGCGTCGAGGAAGAATGCGACCGCCGCTGCAAGCAGCATGGTACTTTCCTCCCGCTCGCTTCGTCGCACGACCGGGCGAAACAGGAATTTTTCGATCAGCGCACCTACTACGCCAAGCGTGATGCTGGCGGCTGCGAGCGCGACTGGAAACGGCAGGCCCAGCTGCCCGTAGATGGCGTAGGTGACGAAGCCGCCAAGCACATACATCTGCCCGTGGGCAAAGTTGAGCACGTTCATCAGCGCGAAGATCAAGGTTAGACCGAGCGCGATAAGTGCGTACTGGGCTCCGAGATAAAGCCCGTTGGCAATTACCTGTTCCATGATTTCGAATCCGGTTCGGGAAGAGAACTGGGCCAAGTCCCAGGTCTCGAAAACTCTAAGGTGCAACCAGCAGAAATGACATGTGGTGTTGCACTTGATCGCACTCTTGAACGCTGCGCCCGCGCATGTCTTTTGCCCTTGCAGTGGGCGTACTGGCAATCAGGTCCCGCTTTGGAGCGCCCCGATCCTAAGGGTGGCGACGCTCCAAAGCAGTGTTGCGCAACATTTCTGCCGAAACCGATGCAGGCTTCGGCAACGGTCGATCAGTCGACTTCGCCGACGAACAGGGTCTCGAACTTGCCGTCCTTGAATTCGGTCACCACCATCGGCACCGAAATCTGGCGCTTCTGGGTGAACGACGTCTGGCCGACATACTTCAACGTGCCTTCCTTCACGAAAGGATTGGGCGCGGAGAAGGTGTCCATCGTCTTCTTGTATTCCTCGACATTGTCGATCGCAGCCGGGTTGGCCTTCAGCGTTTCAACGATGTAGTCGAGGGCATAGACCTTGGTGTTGGACTCGTCGTTGTACTCGCCATATTTCTTCGTATAGCGGTCGATGAACTCGTCCATTTCCGCCGACCTGATTTCCGGGGTCGAGGCGCCGCCGACCGAGATGAAGCCGTTGGCAAGCTCGCCGGCACCTTCCTGAAGCACGGTGGCGTCCTGTGCCGTTTCAGCCGAAATCAGTCCTTCATAGCCAAGCTCGCGCGCCGCACGAATGAGCAGGGGCGCGTTGGCCGGAGCAACGCCCGAAAGTACGAGCAGGTCCGGCTTCTGCTGGACAATCGGCGTCATCACAGGCGTGAAGTCGCGGGTGTCGTTCGGGTAGGTGTCGTTCTGCGCGACGATTTCCAGCCCAAGCGCCTTGGCAGCTTCGACACCGCCGTCGCGCTGGCTGAGCGGGTCGGATTCATTGGCGGCAACAAAGGCGATCTTCTTAACGCCCTTGTTTTCCTTGAGGTACTTATAGATCGCGGGGGCGGACTGGTAGTTGGCGACCATGCCCAGAACGGCATTCGAGGCCGGCGGGGTATAGAGCGCCTTGGGGAATGCATACGGGAAGTAGATGATCCCCTTGCTTTCCGCTACCGGGCGGACGGCGGCCGCGCCGTCATCGACGTTCGGGCCTACGACGTAATGAATGCCTTCCTGCGCCATCTTTTCCATGCCGGCGATTGCGCGCTTCGGGTCTTTCTGGTCGTCGAAGGTGACCAGTTCGATGTTGTAGGTGTCGTCGCCGATCTTGACGCCGCCCTTTTCATTGATCCAGTCGGCGCGAACCTGCATGGAGCGAACATTCGATGTTCCCCAGGCTGCGGCCGGACCGCTGGTCACGCCAACGAAACCGATCTTGAGGGTCTTGTTTTCGGCGTGGGCCGAAGAGAGAGCGCCGACAATGGCAAGTGTGGAGGCAGCGCCGAGTGCCAGAGACTTCAAAGCAGTGCGTCTGTTAATCATTTCACTCCCCTTTTTATGATCGCGCTTTTATCGGCTCTATGGCTGCGCGAGTGACGTAACGAAAACACGGGTATACATTTCTGTCAACATATCACTGGTAGTTTTGTATACAAAATATTTGGCGGTGGAATTCGCCCGATTTTCGCTCGACGAATCTGTCAGTTCATCGAACTTGGTTGGCTTGGCCAGTGTTCATTTGGAGCGCTTTGCGATACTCGATTGAGAAGGGGAATTCGCACGCGAAACAAGTGCGGGGAGCTTGATGAGGGCTTTCATTGCAAAGCTGGTGGCAGCGGTCGTCCTGCTGTTCGCACGCGCGGTAACCGCTGTCAGGGCCATCTGGGATGAAAGCGGTTTGCCACGCCGGCAGGCCGTCTATTTCGCCAACCATTCCAGCCATGGTGATTTCATCCTGATATGGGCAGTGCTGCCTCCGCGCCTGCGCCGACGGGTAAGGCCGGTCGCCGGAGCCGACTACTGGCTCAAGTCCAAGCTGAGGAGCTTCATCGGCAAGGATGTTTTCAACGCAGTGCTGATCCAGCGCGTGCGCGACGAGCGCGAGGACGACCCGGTAACAATCATGGCCAAGGCGCTGGGTGGCGGTGCGTCGCTGATCTTCTTTCCAGAGGGTACCCGCAACCAGACGGACGTGCCTCTGCAACCCTTCAAGTCCGGCCTGTTTCATCTGGCGACTGCATGCCCGAACGTGGATCTGGTGCCGGTGTGGATCGCCAATCTCAACCGGGTGATGCCGAAAGGCGAGTTCGTGCCGATTCCGTTGATCTGCACTGTAACTTTCGGCGCGCCGACACGCCTTGGCATTGGCGAAAGCAAGGAAGCGTTTCTGGCGCGGGCGCAGGCGGCACTGCTTGAGCTTGCCCCCAAACAGGCGGGTGGTTGAAGATGAGCGCAACCCAGTCGGACATGCTTCTGCTTCTGCTCGGCATAGCCGGTGTCCTGCTTGTCGCCTCGCTCGCCGGTTACATCCTGCAGCAGAAGCTGTCGCCGGAAGGTTCGAACGCGGCGATTGAAAACCTGAATGCACGCATCAAGGCGTGGTGGGTGATGGCGATCCTGATCGCGATTGCCTTTGTTGCCGGGCGTATCGGCGTGCTTTTGCTGTTTGCGTTCTGCTCGTTTGCGGCGCTGCGTGAATTCGTGACGCTCACCAATACGCGGCGTGCCGACCACTGGGCGCTTGCCACCGCCTTCTTCATAGTCCTGCCGGCCCAATATGTGCTGTTGTGGACCGAGAACTACGGGATATTCTCGATCTTCATACCGGTCTATGCGTTCCTTTTGATGCCGATCATCGCGGTGGTCCGCGGCGATACGCAGCACTTTCTGGTGCGCATAGCGGAGGTGCAATGGGCGTTGATGATCTGCGTCTTCTGCGCCTCGCACGTGCCGGCATTGCTGACGTTACAGATCCCCGGCTACGAAGGTCGCGCCGTGCTGTTGATCGCATTCCTGGTCATCGTGGTTCAGTCGAGCGACGTGCTTCAATATGTGTGGGGCAAGCTGTTCGGGCGGACCAAGATCGCGCCCAACCTTTCGCCTTCCAAGACCGTGGAAGGGTTCGTCGGCGGTGTCGCCAGTGCAACGCTGGTGGGAGCGGCATTGTGGTGGATCACCCCATTCACGCCGGTCCAGGCCGGGCTGATGGCCCTTCTCATTACCATGATGGGCTTCTTCGGAGGGCTGGTGATGTCGGCCATCAAGCGGGATCGCGGCATCAAGGACTGGGGGCATCTCATTGCGGGCCATGGCGGCCTGATCGACCGGCTGGATTCCGTGGTCTTTTCAGCGCCGATCTTCTTTCACCTCACCCGTTACTGGTGGTCGGCTTCGTGATCGAAAGGCTGCGCGCCCTTGCCGGCAGCGGCGTTGTCCATGTCGCCTTCGCCTTCGTGGCGATGGGCGGCTGGGCCGTATTCGCCAACTTTTCGCATCCGATGCCGAAGCCGCTTCTGGCAGGGCTGGTCCAAGGCACAATTTCGGCCGTCCTGACGCTTGGCCTTAAGTCCATCATCGATAAGCTGTCGGACGTATTCAAGGGAAGTTTGCGCCTTTGGGCGCCACCCCTGGTTGCGTGTCTTGCGACGTCGGGCATTCTTGTCGCCCTGCATGCGCTGAGCGGAACACCGGAAATACTGCGCACCATCGCGGTGCCCCTTGCCGTTTCCACGACATATGCAGCGACCTACAATTACGCCAGATTGCGAGGTGGAAGGGAGAGCCATGGGAGAAGGTGACCGCAGGCCATTGGCAAGCCGGAACACACAATGGGCGCGGGCGCTTGCCGGGCGCATGGCTGCGCTATCGGTCACGCCGAATGCGATTTCTCAGGCAAGCATGGTGATGGCAGCACTTGCTGGCGCGGCCTTCTGGGTAGGGGGCGAAAGCAGCGGTGGTGCGCGCAGCCTGCTTTTGATCGCGGCGGCGGCGTTTTGCCAGTTGCGCCTGCTTTGCAATCTGCTTGACGGCATGGTGGCCGTGGAGGGCGGTAAGGGCGAAGCCGACGGGCCGTTCTGGAACGAGTTTCCAGACAGGGTCGCGGACGTGATGATCCTGGCAGGTTTGGGGTGCGGGATCGGGATGCCGGCTCTCGGCTGGGCAGCGGCTGCCTTCGCACTGATGACCGCATATGTGCGGGAACTTGGCCGGGCAAACGGAGCGCCGAGCGACTTCTCCGGACCGATGGCAAAGCAGCATCGCATGGCGTTGGTGACGGCAGCGGCCCTGCTGTCGTCAGTCGAATTTCTGTGGAATGGCGACGGCCAGATCCTGATGCTGGCGCTGTGGATCATCGTGATTGGCGCCGGCTTGACCGCGCTTCGCCGCGCCTATCGGCAGATCGGCTGGTTGAGGTCAAATCGTGCCAGCTAGAGCTTAAGGTTATCGATAGAGGTCGACCCGGCTTGGCCACTGCCAAGCCGGGTCATTTGCCTAAAGTTCAGGGCAGCGTCACGGATTGCCGATCTGTGCTCCGCCGAGACTTGCGCCAACACCTTGAGAGCTGGCGCTGACACCGAGGCCATCGCGCCCGCCGACACCAATGCCTAGCCCGTCGCTGTTGTTGCTGCCTGCGCCTCGCCCGCCGATGTCAGCATTTATGCCTCCGGTGTTGCTGGTGGCGGCATCACGCCCAATGCCGACATTCAAACCGCCGGTATTTCTCGAGGCTGCTGTCGTCCCAAGACCTGCATTTATGCCGCTGGAGTTCTGGGAGGCGGCGTTGCCGCCAAGTCCAAGGTTCAAGCCTCCCGTGTTGTTTTGGCTGGCGCCGCCAATGCCGACATTGACACCGCCAGGGGAAGAAGTGGTGCTCGAAGCTCCGCCCGGAGCGTTCGATCTGCCCGGTGTTGCATTGGCAGTCTTGCTCGCCGAAAGTGGTAGCGTACACCCATTTTCCAAAATATTCATAAGTTGTGCGCGCGAAAGCGAGCTGGCCGGAAGACTGCAAACGTCTGCGTGTGAATAGGCCGTACCCATCAGAACCAGTGTAAAAGCCAGTCCTGTTCTGCGACCTGCCTCTTTGATTACCTGAGTGAACATGGCACTTTTCTCTCATGTTGATGATCTGAAAGTAACGTCATGCTGACGGCAAGGTTTCGGTTGCGGTTCTTAAAGGGCTAACAAAAGGTTAATGGCGTTGGCTTGGCGACGGCGCTGCGCCGGCGACAGCGCTCGATGCTTGCCGAGAACAGCCAAGATTGCCGGGCGCGTCTGCCGACGATGTCAGGAAAACCGGGGGCCGATGCTCTATCAAGAGTCGGTTGGTGCCCCTAGCCGGGATCGAACCAGCACTCCTTGCGGAACTCGATTTTGAGTCGAGCGCGTCTACCAATTCCGCCATAGGGGCTCGGACCCTGAGGTCACGATGGGCGCGGACTATACGGCCCAAGGGGGGTTCGTCAACAGCCCAGTTCGCTATTTCCAAAGATGGGGCAAAACACCATCTGTCGGTTTCGTGACCAAGCCGTCATTGTGCCGCCACGAATCTCTTCCTATTCAGGCGGCACGTAATTCGGGGGACATATGCTTCGCGGGCTTTACGACTGGACGCTGTCGCTTGCGGCAAGGAAATCCGCCGAGTGGTGGCTTGCTTTCATCGCTTTCGTCGAAAGCTCGGTATTTCTCGTTCCGGCCGACGTGCTCTACCTGCCAATGGCGCTATCGCGGCCGGAGCGGGCGTATCGCTATGCGCTGGTTGCGACGGTGGCATCAGTGCTGGGCGGCATCGCCGGCTGGTTCATTGGCCATTACGCCTACGATGCGTTCGCCAAGCCGGTGCTCGAATTCTATGGCAAGTATGACGAGTTCGAAGCGCTGCGGACCTCTTCGGGCGTCGGCTTCATCATCCTCATGCTGGTGACTTCGGGCCTGGCCCACCTGCCGCCGATCAAGGTGGTGACGATCCTGTCCGGCGTCATCGGCGTCAATCTTGTGCTGTTCATCATCCTGGCGATCGTGGCGCGTGGCGCGCGCTTCCTGTTCCTGGCCTGGCTGTTGCGCAAATATGGCGAGCCGATCCGGGAGTTTATCGAAAAGCGGCTTGGCACCATCGCTGCCGCCGCTGCCGCCGTGCTGATTTTGATCTATGCAGTCGTCAGATATGCCCACTGACGGTTGCAAACTACAAAGGCCGACAAGATGACCGACATTACCGTTTCCGACACCGCGCGCCGACCGATGCGCACAGCGCTGTTTCTTGCCGTCGCCATGGCTGCGACCGTGGGCTCGGCGCTCGGCTTCCAGTACATAGGCGGCTACATTCCCTGCAAGCTCTGCTACGAACAGCGCATCCCGTACTATGTCGGCATTCCGCTGATGGTTCTTGCCGTGTTGGCCTCGTTGATAAAGCTGCCGGCCTGGACGACGCGCGCGCTCCTGGTCATCGTCGGACTGCTGATGGTCTACGGCCTCTATCTCGGCGTCTATCATTCCGGCGTGGAATGGGCGTGGTGGCCGGGCCCGACCGATTGCACGAACGTGGCTGGTCCGGTCGATACCGGCGGCAACGGCGTACTTGATGCGCTGGACAAGTTCGTGCCGCCATCCTGCGACAAGGCGGCGCTGCGTATCCTTGGCCTGTCGCTGGCCGGCTGGAACGCCATTGCCAGCCTGATCCTGGCAGCAGTCGCGTTTCGCGGAGCGCAGTCGCGCCGCTGAGCATTCCGGAAAGCCGGGATCAAGGCTCCAGTTCGACGTCCCAATAGAGATAGTCCATCCAGCTTTCGTGCAGATGGTTGGGCGGGAACGAACGGCCGTTATTGTGAAGGTCTTGTACGGTAGGTTGGTACGGCTTCTGCAGCGGCCACATCTTGGCTTTTGCGGGCAGAAGGCCCCCCTTGCGCAGATTGCAGGGCGAGCAAGCGGCAACCACGTTATCCCACGTCGTCGCGCCGCCGCAACGCCGTGGGATGACGTGGTCGAAGGTTAAGTCCTCCGGCGTGCCGCAATACTGGCAGCGGAAGTGATCGCGCAGGAAGACGTTGAAACGGGTGAAGGCCGGATAGCGCGAAGGCTTCACATAGGTCTTGAGGCTGACCACGCTTGGAAGCTTCATGGAGAATGTCGGCGAGGAGACCGCGTGCTCGTACTCGGCGACGATGTTGACCCGGTCGAGGAACACTGCCTTGATGGCGTCCTGCCAAGACCAGAGCGACAAGGGGTAGTAGCTGAGCGGGCGGTAATCCGCGTTCAGCACCAGTGCTGGCAGCCCATCCGGAGATACGCCAACCGTCACGTTTCTGGCCTCCTTCGCCCACGCATCAACGGTGCAGATACTGTAAGCCCGACATGACAGGGATGTGAAGCGGGTTGTCCGCTGTGCGACCCCTCAAATATGCATGATTTAAGCGCTTTTTTGCGGTCACGCGGGCGGTGCGGCGTCGCGGCCCCTTGTTTCGCGGTAGTAAGACCAGAAAAGCCGCGATGCGACGCCTCGCCAGGGGCTCCATGATTCGGCCAGCTTGATCAGCGCTTTTTCACCGGGACGAGGGCTTATTTCCAGCGCATGGCCAACGGCGCTTTGCAGAGCGACATCGCGGGCAGGGAAGATGTCCGGGTGGCCGGCGGCGAACAGCAGATAGCATTCGGCGGTCCAAGGTCCGATGCCGGGAACCGCGGTCAAAATGCCAAGTGCTTCGGCAGCGTCGAGCGAGCAAAGGTGATGGAGGTCGAGGCCGTCCTCCACCGCTTGCGCGATCGCAAGCAGGCCGCGCTGCTTGGGCCGCGACAGGCCCGCTTCGCGAAATACCTGTTCTCCGGCGGCAAGCACGGCCTGTGGCGTCAGCGGATCGAGCAGATTTACCAGCCTGCCGAAAATGGCGTCGGCGCTGGCCCGCGAAACCTGCTGCGAGATGACAATGGAGGCGAGGCTCCTGAAACCCGGTTCGGACAGGCGCAACGGCACCTCGCCGGCGATGCCGCGCACCTTTTCCAATCTTGGATCAAGGCTGCAAAGCGCATCGAGCCCAAGGGCGATGTGGTCGAGGGTTTCTATGCGCTGCATGGCTTTCTTGTATCGCTCGCCCCGCCAAGGTAGCAATCGGTTCAAGTGCCACACAACCCGAAAACAACCCGCTTGCCGACACTGCCGACATTTCGCTTCGCTCCGAGCCCGAATGGCCAGTTGCATCTTGGCCATGCCTATTCGGCGCTGCTCAATCAGGCGCTGGCGAAGGCAAATGGCGGGCGCATGCTGTTGCGGATCGAAGACATCGACACGACACGTTGCACGCCTGCATTCGAGGCCAGCATCTATGAGGACCTGCGCTGGCTGGGGGTGGAATGGGAAGGGCCAGTGCGGCGGCAGTCGCAACATTTCGCCGACTATCAGCAGGCTCTCTCGCGGCTGATCGAGGATGGGCTTGTCTATCCGGCTTTCATGAGCCGTGGCGAAATCCGCGCGTTCATTGCCGAGAGCGAGAGCAGGGGACGCACATGGCCGCGCGACCCGGATGGTGCGCCGCTCTATCCTGCTGTCGATAGGGGGCTGAGCCAGAAGGAGCGCCGCAAGCGCATGGCCGATGGCGCACCCTTTGCCTGGCGTCTCGACGTGGAGGCCGCGGTTGAGCGTATCGGCATGCCGCTCACCTGGGGCGAATATTCAAACGAAGCCTTGTCAGAGACGCGGGTGGTGGAGGCCCAGCCACAGGCCTGGGGCGATGTCGTTCTGGCGCGGCGCGAAATCCCGACCAGCTATCATTTGTCGGTCGTGATCGACGACGCCTTGCAAGGGATCAGTCATGTCGTGCGCGGCATGGATCTTTATCTTGCCACCAGCATCCAGCGCCTGTTGCAGGAACTGCTCGGATTGCCGCAGCCGCGCTATTTCCATCACCGGCTTTTGCCGGGGGCAGACGGACGCAAGCTGTCGAAAAGCCAGCAGGACACCGGCCTTGCCGCACTTCGAAAGGCCGGTATGACACCGGTTGAAGTATGGCGCCTCGCCGGCGTCGATCCTAGCGGCGCGCCAAACCCGCCTTGATCAGCGCCAATGCCGCGAACAGCGCAAAGCCGCCGCCGAGGCCATAGGCTGTCGCAAGCTTGAGATCGGCAAAGATAAGTCCCTGGCTATTGGCCAGATAGACGGCGGTGACGAAACCGGCCGTGACCAGCAAGGCATTGCCCGTCGGCCCGAAGCCGTTTTCCCTTACCACCGCGTCGAGTATCGTTCCCGATAAAAATGCTATCGCGGCAACCGCCGTAAGGCCGATCGCCAACCCGCCCATATCCATGTCCCACATGGAAGTTCCCTTCAAGGGTTCAGCGCGCGACAGATTTGGCGGAGGATTCCGGTTCGCCTATCGCGCTCCAGAGTCTTGAATTTGCTCATGTTCCGGCTTGGGATGTGTTTGAATTGGACGGAGCATGCGCTGCTGGCGCCGGTCTGTGGCCGCCGGCCATTCAATTAGGCTTAGTATATGATTCAGCCGTTTCCTTTTGCTTGAATGCGATTGCAGCATTAGAGCGAGCGCATTAGCAAAAACTTCACCAAGGCGCGGCGACCCATCGGCATGCATGAAATCAAGAGATTTATCCCGGCGACTTTCGTCGTTTTGTGGGCAACGGGGTTCATCGGCGCGCGCTATGCCATGCCGTGGGCGGAGCCGTTCACGTTTCTTGGCACGAGGTTTGTCATCGCGGCGATCCTGTTCGTGCTGCTGATGGTGGTGCTGGGTTCGAAGAAGGCGTCGCGCAAGGAGGCGCTTAGTGCTGCCGTGGCCGGAATGCTGATGCACGGCGTCTATCTCGGCGGGGTGTTCTGGGCCATCCATCGGGGAATGCCGGCAGGACTTTCGGCCTTGATCGTCGGATTGCAACCGCTGATCACCGCGGTGATGGCCGGCAAGGTGCTGGGCGAGAAAATCTTGCCGCGCCATTGGCTGGGGTTGGCGATAGGATTTGTCGGCGTTGTCATCGTGCTATGGCCGAAGCTTGGTGCGCTTGGCAGCGGCATCACGTTCGAGACGCTTTTGGCCTCGCTTATCTCCGTCGTCGGCATGAGCGCGGGTACGGTGTGGCAAAAGCACTCCGGCTCGAACGGCGATCTCGTGACCGGTACGTTCTGGCAATATGTCGGCGGCGCCGTCGTCGTCGTGCCGGCTGCCTTCCTGCTCGAAACGCGGGAGGTCGTCGTCAACGGCGAGCTCATCTTCGCGCTCGCCTGGCTGGTGCTGGTTCTCTCGATTGGCGCCATTTTCCTGTTGATGCTCATGATCCGCGACGGCGAGATGTCGAAGGTCGGATCGCTGTTCTACCTCGTGCCCGCGGTGACGGCCGTCATGGCCTGGGCGTTGTTCGGCGAACATCTCAATTTCATCCAGATCGTCGGCATGGCGATCACGACGTTCGGGGTGGGGCTGGCGACGGCTCAGGTGCCGACGCGAGCGCGGGCTTCGAGGTAGCGGCTGATCGCAGCGTTCAGTTCACCGCCGAGAATGAAGATTGCCGAGACGATGTAGAGGAAGACGACCGCGATCATGATCGATGCCAGCCCGGCATAGGTGGTGACGTAGGATGAGAAATGGTCGAGATAGGTGGCGAATACCGTCGAGCCGACCAGCCATGCGACGAGCGTGAATATAATGCCGGGGATGATCGAGACGAAGCTGCGCTTGCCGGCAGGCAGCCAGAAATGAACTGCGATCAGGCCGCCGACAATGACTGACGAGGCGATGATGTAGCGCCACAACGTGATGGTGCCGGTGTAGGGCTTGATCCATTCCATGTAGGCCTCGGCCAGTCGGGCGAGCAGCGGTGCGAACACCAGAAGCAGGCTGATGGCGAGGAACCCGGCCGTGGCGATAAGGACAAAGCCGATGCTTTGCACCCGGCGGTAAATGATGCCGCGGTTCTCGGTGACGCGATAGGCGCGGTTAAGCGAGGTGCGCAGCGCCTCGATGCCGTTGGATGCGAAAAACGCCGCCAGAAGAACGCCATAGGTCAAGAGATCGGTGCGCTGTACGGTCAGGACGTTCAGCACTTCGCGGGCAATCGGCTTGGCGATCTGTTCAGGCCACGTGTCGAAGACGATGTGGACGGCGGTGTCGGAAAAGGCTTGCGCTCCCATGAAGCTGGCAAGCGTGGTGGCAAAAATCAGGAACGGGAACAGGGCCATCAATGCGGTGATGGCAAGGTGACTGGCCATTGCCCAGCCGTCGTCGGCATTGAAGTGTCCGAGTGCATCATAGAGCACCCGTTTCAGCGCTACGATCTTCCGCAACAATGACCCGTCCTGCAATTGTATCCCAGTCGCGAATATGGGAAGGGATTGCGACAAATAACAAGCCTTGCCGGAGCAACGATCCTGACCGCGAATGAGTTGCGCACCATCATTGTCACCGGTGCCTCATCCGGTATCGGCGCGCATTGCGCCCGTGCGTTGAAGGCCGACGGGTGGCGGGTATTTGCCACCGCGCGCAAGGAAAGCGATCTTGCCGCGCTAGAAGCCGACGGCATTGAAAGTTTTTATCTCGACTATCGCGAGCCAAAGTCGATCGAGGCTCTGGTTGCTGCCGTTCTCGAGCGAACCGGCGGACGGCTGGACGCGCTCTACAACAACGGAGCCTATGCCCAGGCGGGCGCGGTGGAAGACCTCACGGTGGATGCACTGCGCGAACAGTTCGAGGCCAATTTCTTCGGCTGGCACGATTTGACGCGCCGCGTCATTCCCGTCATGCGCGCGCAAGGCCACGGCCGGCTCGTGCATTGTTCATCGATACTCGGGCTGATGCCGGCTGGCTTGCGCGGCGCCTATTGTGCTTCGAAATATGCGGTCGAAGGACTCATGTTGTCGGCGCGGCAGGAGTTGGCCGGAAGCGGCATCCACGTTTCGTTGATCGAACCCGGACCCGTTGCGTCCAGCATCCACAAGAACGGGATGACGTGGTTCCTCAAGAATGTGGACTATGGAAACTCGGTTCATCGCGCAGGCTATCGCGCGCAACTGGAGGGGTTGCGGGCGGCGCCTTCCAAACGGCGCGCGAACCCGGAAGTCGTCTATCAGGCACTTCGCCATGCGCTTGTGTCGCGGAGCCCGCGACCGCACTATGTGGTAACGGTTCCAGCCCGAATCGGCATCCTGTTGAAGCGGCTCCTGCCGGCGCCGCTGCTCTATCGCTTGCTGGCCAGGACTACCTAGGGGCTGACCCCAAGAAACCAAAGCGGATTTTGCCCATGGCAACCTTCTTCAATATCCTTGCCGTCATTTTCATGGTGGCAGTCGTCGCGGTGTTGATCCGAGGCCTGATCAACATGATGCGAGGCGGCTCCAGCAACACTTCGAACAAGCTCATGCAGGCGCGCGTGATGCTGCAGTTCGTGGCGCTGGTGCTCATCTTGCTGGCCGTCTATTTCACGCGCAAATAGGCAGCGATATTCGAGACGAGGGGAGCGGCCTATGGTCAAGCTGAACAAGATTTATACGCGCACCGGCGACAAGGGCACGACCGGTCTCGGCAGCGGCGAGCGGCGCTTGAAATGCGACCCCCGCGTGGAGGCCTATGGCACCGTCGACGAGGCCAACGCCTGCATCGGTCTCGCGCGCGTCCACACAGCCGAAAGCCATCCCGAGATCGATGCAATGCTCGGCCGCATCCAGAACGACATGTTCGACCTTGGCGCGGACTTGTCGACGCCGGACACGGGAAAGCCGCTGGAGTACGAACCGCTGCGCATCATTGCGTCCCAGGTCGTGCGCATCGAACAGGACATCGACCTCATCAACAAGAACCTGTCGCCTCTGCGCTCTTTCGTGCTGAACGGCGGCTCGCCTGCCGCGGCTGCCCTTCATCTGGCGCGCACGGTGGCGCGCCGCGCCGAACGGGCGATGGTGGCCTTGGCGCAGGATGAAAACGAACACGTCAATGCCGAAGGCATCAAGTATATCAACCGTGTTTCCGACCTGCTTTTCGTGGCCGCGCGAGCGGTCAATGACAACGGAAACGCCGATGTGCTATGGGTTCCGGGCAAGAACCGCTGAAATCTCCAACGGATAGCGGAGGGGCAAGATGTTCATTCCGCTTCATGACTCCAACAGCCTGCACTACATCAAGCTGCAATATGTCACGATCGGCCTGATCGCGGCGAACATCATCGTCTATTTCATGACTGTGCTGGGAGGCGAGGCATTTTCCAATGCCGCCGTGCTTGGCCTCGGCTTTATCCCTTCCGTGGTGCACAACACGGCGGAGCTTTCGCCGCAGTTCGTGATCATTCCCGAGGATTTCAGCTACATTACCTATGCGTTCCTGCATGCCGATATTTTCCATCTCGGCGGCAACATGCTGTTCCTCTGGGTGTTTGGCGACAATGTCGAGGATGCGCTCGGCCATGTCCGCTATCTGATCTTCTATCTCCTGTGCGCCGCAGGCGGGGCATTGTTCCACGGCATGGTTGCGCCCGAATCGCAAGCTCCGCTGATCGGCGCGTCTGGTGCGATCGCAGGCGTCGTGGCCGCCTATCTGATCCTGCATCCGAGGGTGAAGATATGGATCCTGGCCTTTGGCCGCATTCCGCTGCGCATTCCGGCCTTCATCGTGCTGGTGTTGTGGATCGGGCTGCAATTCTTCATGTTTGCCGCAGGCGGCGAGGACCAGGTGTCGTGGGCCTGCCACATAGGCGGAATTATTTCGGGCGCGCTGCTTGTCGTCGTGATGAAACGTCGCGACGTACCGCTGCTGGATAGGGAAGTGGTGACGCCGCGTTCGGTGAAGGTTGAGCAGAAGAGCGCCGTCGAGCCGGTCGAGGCACAGCCTGCGCCACGATGGGGACGGCACTAGGACAACCGCGATTCAACCGATTAGCGAGCCTTTACGCATATTGACGTACCAGAAGCCCGCAACTAGGTTCCGCGCGCCTGCGGAAGCCTTCCCGCCACCAATAGGCGGTAGAAGACCATAATTCTGTGCGAAAATGTCGGCATTCGACAACTCTGAAGGGGCAAGCGCTGCTATAGCGCACCCGAAACATCGCAAGAGGTGAAAAGAGATGAAGGTTCTCGTCCCTGTCAAACGGGTTGTAGATGCGAATGTGAAAGTTCGGGTGAAGGCGGACGGTTCGGCCGTCGAGCTTACCAATGTGAAGATGGCGATGAACCCGTTCGACGAGATCGCCGTCGAAGAGGCGATCCGTCTCAAGGAAGCCGGCAAGGTCGAGGAGATCGTGGTGGTTTCGGTCGGGCCGCAGCAGGCTCAGGAAACGCTGCGCACCGCGCTTGCGATGGGTGCCGACCGCGCGATCCTGGTCAAGACCGACGAGGCGGTCGAGCCGCTTGGCGTTGCCAAGGTGCTGAAAGGCGTCGTGGATGCCGAACAGCCGGGCCTGGTCATTCTCGGCAAGCAGGCAATCGACGACGACTCGAACCAGACGGGCCAGATGCTGGCGGCGCTGCTGGGCTGGGCGCAAGGCACGTTCGCCTCGAAGGTGGAACTTGCTGGCGACAAGGCCAAGGTGACGCGCGAGGTCGATGGCGGCCTGCAGACGGTCGAATTGAAGATGCCGGCAATCGTCACCGTCGACCTTCGCCTGAACCAGCCGCGCTATGCATCGCTGCCCAACATCATGAAGGCGAAGAAGAAGCCGCTGGACGAGAAGTCGCCTGCCGATTTCGGCGCGGACGTGAAGCCGCGGCTGAAGGTCATCAAGACCGAGGAACCGGGTGGCCGCAAGGCTGGCGTCAAGGTCAAGACGGTGGCTGAGCTGGTGTCCAGCCTGAAGTCGGCCGGCGTGCTTTAAGGAATTTCGATGAAGCCGGCCTGCAAACGGCCGGTTTCTCCGCTTCCGGTGCTCACGTACCGAATGTACGCTCCGCTCCGGTTCTCGAACCCGACCGTTTTCGTCTCGGCCTGATCGAACTCAGGCTGCGCAAGCGGAAAAGACAGGAACGAAAGACAATGGCAATTCTCCTCATCGCCGAACATGACAATGCAAGCCTGTCCGACCAGACCGCCAAGGCGCTGTCGGCAGCCCTCAAGATCGGCTCCGACGTTGACGTGCTGGTGGCAGGCAAGGGCGCCAAGGGCGCTGCCGATGCTGCTTCCAAGCTGAAGGGCGTGCGCAAGGTTCTGCTGGCCGAGGCCGACGAACTGGCCGAGCGCCTGGCAGAGCCGCTGGCAGCACTGGTCGTTTCGCTGGCCGGTTCCTATGACACCATCGTTGCGGCAGCCACTTCGACCGGCAAGAACGTGTCGCCTCGCGTTGCGGCACTGCTCGACGTGGCGCAGGTTTCGGAGATCATCGAAGTCGTCTCGTCCGACACTTTCAAGCGGCCGATCTATGCCGGCAACGCCATCCAGACCGTGCAGTCGAGCGACGCCAAGAAGGTTGTCACGGTTCGCACGGCCTCGTTCCAGGCAGCGCCAGAAGGCGGCACCGCCCCGGTCGAGGCCATCAAGGCTGCCGCCAATCCGGGCCTGTCGACCTTTGTCGAGAACAAGCTGTCGGAAAGCGACCGTCCCGAGCTCACTTCGGCCAAGATCATCATCTCGGGTGGCCGCGCGCTCGGCTCCTCGGAGAAATTCCAGGAAGTCATCCTGCCGGTGGCCGACAAGCTCGGCGCCGCCGTCGGCGCATCCAGGGCCGCGGTCGACGCCGGCTATGCGCCGAACGACTGGCAGGTCGGCCAGACCGGCAAGGTCGTGGCGCCGGACCTCTACATCGCCTGCGGCATCTCTGGCGCCATCCAGCACCTTGCCGGCATGAAAGATTCCAAGGTCATCGTCGCCATCAACAAGGATGAGGAAGCCCCGATCTTCCAGGTGGCCGATTACGGCATTGTCGGCGACCTCTTCACCATTCTGCCGGAGCTCGAAAAGGCGCTTTGACGCTGTTTCGCTAAGCGTATTAAATAGTCGGAGGGCGGGGTAGACTAAGTCGCCTCGCCCTTTTAGTTTGCGCTGCACAAAAGCAGGCGGACGGGATTGTCAAATGAGCAAGATCGGTACGATCGGTATCGTCGGAGCGGGCCAGATGGGTGGCGGTATCGCCCATGTTTCGGCGCTGGCTGGGTACAAGGTACTGGTCTACGACCTCTCCTCAGAGCGCATCGAGAAGGGTCTCGCCACCATCAACGGCAACCTTGCCCGGCAAGTGGCATCGGGCAAATTGGAAGAGAAGGCGCGCAAGGCTGCGGTGGAGAACATTTCCGCGGCACCCGCCATGTCCGACCTTGCAGCCGCCGACCTCGTCATCGAGGCAGCGACGGAAGACGAGGCCATCAAGCGCAAGATTTACGCGCAGCTTTGCCCGCAGCTTAATCCGACCGCCATTCTCGCGACCAACACATCGTCGATCTCGATCACGCGGCTGGCCGCGCAGACAGATCGGCCGGAGCGCTTCATCGGCATACATTTCATGAACCCGGTGCCGGTGATGAAGCTGGTCGAACTCGTGCGCGGCATTGCAACGGACGACCCGACGTTCGATGCGGCGAAGACCTACGTCAAGCAGCTCGACAAGACGATCACCGTCTCCGAAGATTTTCCGGCCTTCATCGTCAACCGCATCCTGTTGCCGATGATCAACGAGGCCATCTATACGCTCTATGAGGGCGTCGGCACGGTCGAGGCAATCGATACGGCGATGAAGCTTGGTGCGAATCATCCGATGGGGCCGCTGCAACTTGCCGACTTCATCGGTCTCGACACCTGCCTGTCGATCATGCAGGTGCTGCATGACGGGCTGTCGGACACGAAGTATCGCCCATGCCCGCTGCTGGTGAAGTATGTCGAGGCCGGCTGGCTCGGCCGCAAGACAGGCCGCGGCTTCTACGACTATCGCGGCGAGACTCCGGTGCCGACCCGCTGACCGGCAACCGAGACCGGGTGTTTCAGATCAGGATGCCTTGGCGGCCTTGAGCGGTTTCGTTTCGACAGCCTCCGGTGCCGTCTTTGGCGCAGCGCCCGCCACGAAGACGCAGCCTCGACCGGCGGCCTTGGCCGCGTAGCAGGCCATGTCGGCCCGCGCGATGATCTCGTCCACCTCGCCGTAGCCCGTATCGATCGGCGTTACGCCGATGCTGGCTCCGATCGAGTGCGAGCGGCCATTCCATTCGAACTGCAATGCCGCGATGGCCGCGACGATCTTTCGTGCCGATTCCTGGGCGGCTTCAGCCGAGCCGGTCTGCAAGACCACCGCAAATTCGTCACCACCCAGCCTTGCGACCAGGTCGGCCGGTCCGAAGCCATTGCGAATGATGCCCGCGACCCGCTTCAACAATGCATCGCCAGCGGCGTGGCCGCCGGTATCGTTGACCTGCTTGAAGTGGTCGAGATCGATGAACATGAAGTGATGCTCGACGGCCTCGGAATGGGTCTTTGCGGCCAGTTCGGTCACTTTCTGGATGAAGAATGAACGGTTGGCCAAGCCTGTAAGAGCGTCATGGGTTGCCGCATAGGCCAATTGGCGCTGCAAGGCGCGGGCATCGGTAAAGTCCTGGAAGACGACGACCGAGCCGGAAAATTCGCCGCGCTCATTGATGATCGGCGAAATCACCTGGCGCACGCTGCAACGGGTGCGGTCGTGCCTTACCAGAACGGCCCGGTTGTTCTGGTCTGCCGACGTTCGATCGGCGGCAATCGAACGGGCGAGGTCGAGAACGTGGCTGCTCTCCTCGTCGACCGTGCAATAGACAGCCTCAAGTGGCTGGCCGAGCGCCGTCGTGCCACCCACGCCGGTCAGCTTTTCAGCCAAGGGGTTCATGAACGTAATCTTGCCTGCGGCATCGGTGCAGATGACTGCATCGCCAATGGAGCGCAGTGTCACCCGTAGCCGTTCCTTCTCGTCGGCCAACAAGGCGGCCGATTGGGCAAGGCGCAGTTCGACTTCCTTGCGCGCGGTGATGTCGGTGATACTGCCGATGACCCGGAGCGCGTGACCTTTAGCGTCGCGCGACACGGCCTTGCCGCGATCAAGCACCCATATCCACCTGCCGCTTTTGTGGCGTATGCGGTACTCGACCTCGTAATACGGAGCCTTTCCGTCCAGATGGGCCTGGTCTGCCGCCTTGATGCGTTCGATGTCGTCGGGATGAGCAAGCTTGAGCCAGAGGTCGGAATCAAGTTTCTGGTCACCTCGGCGATAGCCAAGCAGCTCAAGCCATGTGTCGGAATAAGTCGTGGTGCCTTCCTGCAGGTTGCCGTCCCACACGCCCTGCTTTGCGCTAGCGAGAGCGAAGTTCCAACGGGTCTCGGTTTCGGCGATCCGTTGCTTGTCGTCCATGACCTGGCGGACGAAAAGGCCGACGAGAAATGGCGTCGAAACGGTGATGGCGACTGCGATCTGGAAGCCGTTCCTGAACGCTTCGATGCCCTCGCCAAGATCCGGGACGTATCCCGACATTGCCGTGATGACGGCGGCGCCGCCGGTTGCCGAGCAGACCAAAGCCAATTCGAAGACGCTAAGCCGAGGGGTCAGCACCATCAGCGGCAACATCGCGATTGCGAACAGGAAGTGACCCGAAGTCAGGGAAAGGCAGGTAATCGCGATACAGCCTGCGCAAATGGCGTGCAACCTTGCGAGCGCGCCGACATCAAGCAATGCCGCCAACTTTGTTCGTGTAGCGAATGCCATCGCCGGCAGGAAAATTGCGACACCCAAGGCATTGGCCGAAAACCAGGCCCAGCCCGTCGGTGTGACAGGCCACCCGTTCAGGAAATACGTCACGCCGGCAAAGGCAAAGCCCGCCGCGAGGGGTGCGACCCCTCCCGCGGCCCCTAGAACGAGGCTGAAATCGCGTGCGCCTAGCTTTTCCGGGCGGATCTTTCCGACCAGCCTTCTGGTGAGATAGATCGCGATGGCGATGTGGCACAGGTTGGCCGCGGCGTAGAGCGTCGCCATTTCCAGGCTTGATCCGAAGGCCATGTTGACCGCCAGGGAGGCCAGGATCAGCACGGCGGCATCATGGATCGAGATGGTGGATTTCTGGCGGGCTAACATGGCAAAGGCAAAGGCGTTCGGCAGCCACAGGCCCGCAATGCCGTCGCCCAGGCGCGACAAGAGGATAGATGCCGCTCCAGTTACGAAGAAGCCACCGGCAAGGAGAGCTGTCCGCTCCCAACTGCCCGGTGTGAAAGGCTTCAACCCCATAAAATGCACGAGAACCCCGAACTTGCCAGCAAAAGCTATGAGGTTCGATTGTGCCGGAACTGCCTTTAAGAAAAGTTGCCCCGGGGGTCCGGTGGGCCGTTACGGGGCGACATCTGGCGGCATGATTAAGGAAAAGTTTGCGCCTCATAGGCGCTCGGCACTATCCGCCGGGAAGATTGCGGTGGGCCGCTTTACGAACACGCAAAGAAAAAGCGGGTGGACCCATAAGGTGTCACCCGCTTTTGCAAATCGCTAGTGCTGCGTTAGGCGAAAGTGCCGTGGCAATGCTTGAATTTCTTGCCCGAACCGCAAGGGCAAGCTTCGTTGCGGCCAATCTTGCCCCACGTGGCGGGGTTGTTTGGATCGCGATCTTCCGGCGCTACGACCGCGCCTTGCTCGGCTCGAACCATAAGGGCGGTGTCGCCAAAGTCGTTCTCGCCCGTCGTTGCGTCGATATGCTGGCCATAGGTCTCGGGCGCCTGCGGAGGCGGAGCCTCAGCCGCCTGCCGGACCAGTTCGACGCGCATGAGCTGCGAGGTGACCACCTGGCGAAGATTGCCGAGCATGGCCTGGAACAGTTCGAAGGCCTCCTGCTTGTACTCCTGCAGCGGGTCGCGCTGGGCATAGCCGCGGAACCCGACAACAGAGCGAAGGTGGTCGAGATTGACGATGTGCTCGCGCCACAAATGGTCGAGAGCCTGCAGGACGATCGAACGCTCGACATAAGTCATGACCTCCGGGCCAAACCGCTCGGCACGGTCCTTGGCGGCGACATTGACCGCTTCGGTGATGCGCTCGCGGATGTCGTCTTCGGCGATGCCCTCTTCCTTGGCCCACTCGTCGATCGGCAGGTCAAGGTTGAGAAACTCCAGGACCTCTGCCCTGAGCCCGTCGATATCCCATTGTTCCGGATAGGCATTTTCCGGGATACCCTTGGCGACGATCTCCTCGATAACGCCGGTGCGCATCTCGGTGACTACTTCGGTCAGGCCCTCGCCATCCATCAGGTCGATGCGCTGCTCGAAGACGACCTTGCGCTGGTCGTTGGAGACGTCGTCATACTTCAGCAGGTTCTTGCGGATGTCGAAATTGCGCGCCTCGACCTTGGTCTGCGCCTTTTCCAGAGCCTTGTTGATCCAAGGGTGGATGATGGCTTCGTCTTCCTTGAGGCCAAGCTTCTGCAGCATGCCGTCCATGCGCTCGGAACCGAAGATGCGCATGAGATCGTCCTGCAGCGACAGGAAGAATTTCGAGCGGCCCGGATCGCCCTGACGGCCGGAACGGCCGCGCAACTGATTGTCGATGCGGCGCGATTCGTGGCGCTCGGTGGCCAGAACGTAGAGGCCGCCTGCAGCCAGCGCCTTTTCTTTCAGCCGCGCCACGTCTTGCTGGATTTCCTTCTCGCGGGCCGTGCGTTCCGGACCCTCGGGCATGTCCGCCAGTTCTTCGGCGATGCGCATTTCGGCATTGCCGCCGAGCTGGATATCGGTGCCGCGACCGGCCATGTTGGTGGCGATGGTGATGGCGCCGGGCTTTCCGGCCTGGGCAACGATCGAAGCCTCGCGCTCATGGTGGCGGGCGTTGAGGACTTCGAAATCCTTGAAGCCTTCCTTGCGCAGCCGCTCGGCCAGTTGTTCGGATTTTTCGATGGACGTCGTGCCGACCAGCGTCGGTTGTCCCTTTTCGTGCGCTTCCTTGATCTCGCGCACGATTGCCTTGATCTTTTCCTCGACGGACCGATAGACCTCGTCATCCTCGTCGATGCGCTGGACCGGAAGATTGGTCGGGATTTCAGTAACTTCCAGGCCGTAGATGTTGCCGAATTCCTCGGCCTCGGTAAGGGCCGTGCCGGTCATGCCGGCCAGCTTCTTGTACATGCGGAAATAGTTCTGGAAGGTCACTGAAGCGAGCGTCTGGTTCTCAGGCTGGATCGTGACGTGTTCCTTGGCCTCGAGCGCCTGGTGCAGGCCCTCCGAATAGCGGCGGCCCGGCATCATGCGCCCGGTGAACTCGTCAATGATGACAATTTCGTCGTTGCGTACGATGTAGTCCTTGTCGCGCTGGAACAACCGGTGGGCTTTCAGCGCGTTGTTGACATGGTGGACGATGGCGACGTTTTCGATGTCGTAGAGTGCCGTGCCCTTCAACAAGCCGGCGTCGCGCAGCATGTTCTCGAGCTTTTCCGTGCCTTCCTCGGTGAAGATCGACGTCTTCTGCTTCTCGTCGATCTCATAGTCGGACGGCACGAGCTTGAGCATGAAAGTGTCGATGGTGTTGTACATTTCCGAGCGGTCTTCGAGAGGTCCGGAAATGATGAGCGGCGTGCGCGCCTCGTCGATCAGGATCGAGTCGACTTCGTCGACGATCGCGTAGTGATGGCCACGCTGGACCATCTGGACGCGCTCATACTTCATGTTGTCGCGCAGATAGTCGAAACCAAGCTCGTTGTTGGTGGCATAGGTGATGTCGCAGGCATAGGCCGCGCGGCGTTCTTCGTCGGTAAGGCCGTGGACGATGACGCCCACCGTCAATCCGAGGAATTTGTAGACGCGTCCCATCCAGCCCGAGTCGCGCGTGGCGAGGTAGTCGTTGACGGTAACGACGTGGACGCCCTTGCCGGCGAGCGCGTTGAGGTAGACGGGAAGCGTGGCGACCAGCGTCTTGCCTTCACCCGTGCGCATCTCGGCGATGCCGCCGCCATGCAGGACCATGCCGCCGACCAATTGGACGTCGAAGGGCCGCATCCCCAAAACGCGGCGTGCAGCCTCGCGAACCGTTGCGAAGGCGGGAACGAGGAGATCGTCCAGGGAGGCGCCATTGGCAAGTTCCTCGCGGAACTTTTGCGTGCGAGCCTTCAATTCGTCATCGGAAAGCGCCTGAATTTCGCTTTCCAAGGCATTGACCGCCTGGACGCGCGCTTTGGTCGACTTGATGCGCCGATCATTCGAGGAGCCGAAAACCTTGCGGGCGAGACCGCCGAGACTGACCATATAATGGCCCTTTCGATTGCAATCTTGAACATTTGCGACTGAAGCCGGATGGCCCCGTCTTATCCGCCTTCGAGCGAAGAAAACACCAAAAAGCGCCCGGAAAACGGTTCTGGACGCAAAGTCGTTGGACAGATAAGAGGGGGCATCACTGATGTCAACGCTGCGCTCTTTCGCTGGAACACGCCAAATTCCGCCACATTCTCACTGACTGAAAGCCAGCGCTCTCCTCACAATCTCCATTGGAGTCTTTTTCATGTCATTTTCGTCACGCCGCGTTTCGCTTGCCGGTATCGGCATTGCAGTCGGACTGTCGGCTCTTGCGCTGGCGCCGCTAGCGGCCCAGGAAACCACTCCGGCTACGCCCGCCGTCGAAGCTGCGAAGCCCGTCGATCCGCATGCGGTTGTCGCGACCATCAACGGCCAGACGATCACCGAGGCCGATCTTGAGCTGGCAGAAGGCGAACTTTCGCAACAATTTGCACAACTTCCGCCTGAACAGCGCCGTGCTGCGGCCCTGTCCGCCGCGATAGAGATCAAGGTTCTGGCTGACAAGGCCACCGCCGAAGGGCTCGATAAGGACCCGGATTTCCAGCGTCGCGCCGCCTTCCTCCAGCAGCGCGCCCTGCATGGCTGGATCGTCGAGAAAGAGGTTGTCGGCAAGATCACCGATGCAGAAATCCAGGCGCGCTACGACAAGGAGATCGCTGCAACTCCGCCGGTCAATGAAGTCCACGCCCGTCACATTCTCGTGAAAACCAAGGAAGAAGCCGACGCCATCATCAAGCAGCTCGATGGCGGCGCAGATTTCCAGAAGCTCGCCAACGAACATACCGCCGATCCGAGCGGCAAGACCAATGGCGGCGACCTCGGCTACTTCGGCCCCGGCCAGATGGTGCCGGAGTTCGAGAAGGCAGCGGCAGGCCTTGAGGTTGGCGCCTACAGCAAGGAGCCGGTCCAGACGCAGTTCGGTTGGCACATCATCAAGGTCGAGGACAAGCGCGCACAGCAGCCGCCGGCTTTCGACAAGGTGAAGGAGCAGGTCAAGTCGCTGCTCATTCGCGACAAGTACTTCGCTTTGGTGAAGGAAGCCCGTGCCAACGCCAAGGTGGACATCCCCGATGCCGACCTGAAGAAGGCGATCGACGCGGCTGACGGCAGCGCGCAGTAAGACTGCTCTTCAATCGAGGGAGGCCGGTCGCTGAGACCGGCCTTTTTCTTTGCCGGCCGCCCAGGGATTGGTCGCGGTCCAGAGGGCAATGCAAAACGCCTTGCGTGGCGTGGCCGTATGGGGCAAACCGGGCCAATTCCGCGCTATCCGCCCGAGGCCTCCATGTCTGCAACCATTTCGCCGCTTGCTCCCAGGAAATATCCGAAAATGCCTGCTGTGGATGGTGTGCGCATCGCCACCGCCGAGGCCGGGATCAAGTACAAGGGCCGCACGGACCTGCTCGCCATGGTGTTCGACGCCGGGACAACTGTCGCGGGCGTCTTCACGCGCTCGAAATGCCCATCTGCGCCTGTGGATTTCTGCCGCCAGAACCTTCCGGCAGGCAAGGCGCGCGTGCTGGTGGTGAACTCGGGTAACGCCAATGCGTTTACAGGCAAGCGCGGCCGAGAAACGACGACCATGACGGGCGAGGCGGCTGCCAAGGCTGCGGGGTGCACTTCGGGCGAAGTGTTTCTGGCATCTACCGGCGTGATCGGCGAGCCGCTCGACGCCGGCAAGTTCAGCCATCTCCTCGCCGGGCTGGTCCGCGATGGCAAGGCGGATCAGTGGACCGAAGCCGCCAAGGCCATCATGACCACGGATACCTACCCCAAGGTGGCCACTGCCACGGTGAGGCTGGGTGACGCCGACGTCACCATCAACGGCATTGCCAAGGGCGCGGGCATGATCGCCCCCGATATGGCGACCATGCTTTCCTTCGTCGCCACCGACGCGCCGATTTCCGCACCTGTTCTTCAGGACCTCTTGTCGCGCGGCGTCGGCAAGACGTTCAACGCGGTGACCGTCGATTCCGACACATCGACCAGTGACACGCTGTTACTGTTCGCCACCGGCGCAGCAGCCAAGCGCGGCGTGCCGGTGATCAGCGATCTGAAAGACCCGCGCCTTGCTGCCTTACGACGGGCACTCGGCAAGATATTGAGGACGCTGGCGCTGCAAGTGGTGCGAGACGGCGAGGGTGCACGCAAGCAGGTTGAAGTCACAGTGACAGGCGCAAAGTCGGCGCGCTCGGCCAAGCGCATCGCGCTTGCCATCGCCAATTCACCGCTGGTGAAAACGGCGGTTGCTGGCGAAGACGCCAATTGGGGGCGGGTCGTCATGGCTGTCGGCAAGGCGGGCGAGCCCGCCGACCGCGACCGCCTCTCGATCTGGTTCGGCAAGAACCGGCTGGCGCATGAAGGCGAACGCGATCCTTCCTATTCGGAGGCCGAAACGTCGGCCTATATGAAGCGCGACGAGATCAGCATCCGCGCCGATATCGGCATCGGCCGCGGCAAGGCGACCGTCTGGACCTGCGATCTCACCAAGGAATATGTCGCGATCAATGGCGACTATCGGAGCTGATTTGTCCGCGATCCATCCATCCGAGCAACTGGCCGCGGTCCGCCGCTATGAAGCGGCTGGCTTCCGGTCGTGGCCCGCGGCGGCCGTGCACTATGATGGAACATGGGTCATCAGGCTGACTGCAGGCCATCCGGCTAAGCGGTTGAATTCGATAAACCCACTCGATCCCGGCGATGTTGCCGACATTCCCGAACGCATCGCCCGTGCCGGCCGACGTTTCGAGGCCTATGGACGCCCGCTGACATTTCGCGTCTCGCCGCTGTCGGGGCCGGAGCTTTCGGCCCATTTCGATGCGCAGGGCTGGTCGCGCTTCGACGAATCGCTGGTGATGCGGATGGCGCTTTCGGATGCGCCGGTCGAGGAAGCGATCGACCAGATACCGTTGAAAGACATTGGCCGTTTCGTGACAGCCTCGATGAAGGTGCATGATGCCGATCCCGCGCTGCGTGCGGGCCTTTCGGAAATCATCGGCGCGATACAGCCGGAAGCGGGACTGTTTGCGCTGGAAAGCGGTGACGATCCGCTTGCCACCATGATCTGCGTTCACGAGGGGGATCTCGCTGGCCTGTTTGAAATCGCCACGCACGAGGCCGTGCGCAAGCAGGGGCACGGACGCCAACTCATCCTGTCGGCCTTGAAGTGGGCGCGGCTACGCGGCGCCAAAGAGGCCTGGCTACAGGTCGAGGCAAGCAATGACGCAGCACTTGCTCTCTACAAGAAGCTCGGCTTTCGTGAAGTCTACCACTACCACTACAGGCGGCCACCCGGATCATGACTACCCCTGAAAATGCGGGAAAACGCCTGCTTCTGGTCACCGCCTGCGCTCTCATCGACACAGATGGGCGCGTGCTGATCGCGCAACGCCCCGAGGGCAAGCAACTTGGCGGATTATGGGAGTTTCCCGGCGGCAAGGTCGAGCCGGGAGAAACGCCGGAGCAATGCCTGATCCGCGAACTGCGCGAAGAATTGGGCATCGAGACCAAGGTGGACTGTCTTGCGCCTCTCACCTTCGCCAGCCACAGCTATGATGATTTTCACCTCTTGATGCCGCTCTACGTGTGCCGGCGCTTTACGGGGATTCCGCAGCCTCACGAAGCCCAGGCGCTTAAATGGGTGAAGCCGCGCCAATTGCGCGATTATCCGATGCCGCCGGCCGACGCGCCGCTCATCCCCTTCCTGATCGATCTCCTGTGAGTTGTGCCGCTTCGGGAATGCCGTCTCCCGCGAGCGTTAATGGAAGATTTATCTTGCCGTGAAAAATTGAGCGAAGCCAGAATCGGCCGCGCAACAGCATTTCCGGGAAGTCTCACATGAAGTTCGACAGCGATTGGAACTTGGACCGCCCCGACCGCAGCGTTCGCGTTGCCAAGGCCGGCATGGGCCTGCTGCGGGTTACCCTGCTTTTTGGATCGGCTGCCATCGCACTTGCCCTTTTCGCGGCGCCATATCTGGCTGACCAAAACCGCCAGCAGGTTGTCGGATCGAGATATGGCGGCCTCGACCTCATGAGCACGGGCTCGATAGGAGCCAACACCTACACTGTCAGGCGCAGCATACTGCAGACATCGCCGAACGCGGTTTGCATCATCCGCGAGAGTGGGGCTCGCAGCGGCGACTGCTGATTTTCCGCAGTTTTTGCAGCCGCGATACTGCACATTATTTTTATGCTGGTGTTTCACCGGACGTTAAGGGTGTTGCGTTAACCTTTCTTAATGGCTGGATGATAGATTCGGTTCAACGAGGATCGACAGCTATGGCACGAATTCTTCAGAGGTTCCTGAAAGACGAGACCGGCGCGACGGCGATCGAGTATGGCCTGATTGCGGCGCTTATTGCGGTGGCTATCGTCGCTGGTGTTGGCAATGCCGCCGACGCTTTGGGCGAACTCTGGAATGGCAACAACAGCAGGCTTGCCGACGCATTTCGCTAAATCGCTTCTCGACCTTTCAGAGCCAAGCCACACTCCAGCTTCCTAATTCCATGCCGTCTTTTGTCCTGAATCCAGGCCCCGCTTTCGGGAGACGGCATCAACCTTTCAGTTTTCCCGGGTTCTCCAACGCCTTCGCCAGCGACATCTTTGCCGAGCCCGGTTTGAGCGGCTTCTGCTGCGACGGGGCCGGTGCCCAGCCTGACAGCCAGACTATCGCGAAAGTGGCCCTGATCCGTCCATCCGGATCGGAAAAGCGTTCGGCATAGATTTCGGCGGTGCGTGCAAAGAGGCGGCGCGTTCCGGGTCGCCTAGAACGGTCGCTGAGCACGCTGGTCTCTCCCATGGCGCGAAGGTCGGCCAAAAGCGCAAACAGATTATCATAGCGCACCGTCACCGTTTCGATGTCTGCAACAGGCAGCGCCAAGCCTGCTCTCTGCAGCAATGCGCCGGCATCGCGCACGTCTACGAATGGGCTGACCCTTGGGCTGATGCCGCCGTAGAGTTCACTTTCGGCTGCGAGCAGGCTCTCGCGCAATTCGGCGAGCGTGCCGGCACCGGCCATTGCGCCGAGGAACAGCCCGTCGGGTTTCAGTGCGCGACGAAGCTGGATGATGAAGCCCGGTATGTCGTTCATTGCCTGCATCGACAACAGGGAAACGGCGAGGTCGAGACTTGCCGGCTCGAACGGCACGGTCTCGGGCGTAGCGACCACTTCCGTCTGGTTGGATTCGCCTGACAGGAAGGCAGGATCGGCCTCCAAGCGAACGATTTCGGCGACTTTAGCGCTTTCGGCCAGGACCCGGGCACCCGCAGATGTTTGGCAAAACAGCGCTGCGCTCTTGTCGAACTGGCGTTGTACTGCGGCGAGGCGGTCGGCGAGGTCTTCGGCGGCACGCTTGACGAGGAAGTCTGCGCCGGACACCGGGGTTGCGAGGGCTCGCCGTTTGCGCGCCAGCCATAGCTCAGTGTCAAAGATCGTCTGCACGAAAATGTCTCGATTCAAGCGGCTTCTGCTGTAGGGTGAGCCGGTACAGAAGTCGCATGGCCGATCCTATGGCGGAGATCAAGAGTTTTGCTCACACGGTTCTGAACTGGCCGGTGCGCATTCTATTCCCGCCAATCTGTGCCGGATGCCGCAGGCATGTTCTTGAGCCCGGCGTGCTTTGCGGCCAGTGCTGGTCCAGGCTGAGATTTCTGGAGCGGCCCTGGTGTCCGGTAATGGGCACACCTTTCCTGCACGAGATGGGGGAGGGATTTCTTTCAGCCGAAGCGATTGCCGACCCGCCTCCTTTCGAGCGCGCACGCGCCTCGGTCATCTATGGCGGCGTTGCGCGCGAGATGGTGCAAGGCCTCAAATATCGTGACCGTACGGATCTCGCGCCCTGGATGGCCAAGTGGATGATGCGAACGGGCGGCGAACTTGTTTCCGAGGCCGACCTGATCGTTCCGGTGCCGCTGCATTGGCGGCGCTTCTTCAAGCGCAAGTTCAACCAGTCGGCGGAGCTTGGCCGGGCCCTCTCAAGGCAGAGCGGCGTACCGCTTGTGCCTGACGCGTTGAAACGCGTGAAGCTGACACGGCAGCAGGTCGGGCTTGAACGGAAGGAACGCGAAGACAACGTGCGTGGCGCCTTTAGCGTGCCGCCGGAGCGCGAAATCGCCATTGCCGGACGGCGCGTCCTTTTGATCGACGATGTCTACACGACTGGCGCGACGGTTGGCGCTGCGACCAAGGCGCTGAGGAAGGGCGGTGCGGCGGCCGTCGACGTTCTCACTTTTGCGCGCGTTCTTCCCGGGGACTTTCGAGCCGACGAAACAACGCTTATATAAGCCTTGTAACAATGACAGGATTGTTGACCCATGGTCGACGTGACAATTTATACGCGTGCAATGTGTGGCTACTGCTCGGCAGCCAAGCGGCTTCTTGAGAAGAAGGGCGTTGCCTATACAGAGCATGACGCATCGTTTTCGCCCGAATTGCGCCGTGAAATGATTTCGCGCGCCAATGGCCGCACGACCTTCCCGCAGATATTCATTGGATCGACCCATATTGGCGGATGCGACGATCTACACTCGTTGGAAGCTGAGGGCAGACTTGATACACTGCTCGCCAACGGTACGTTTGCTTGAGGTAGGATCATGAGTGTTTTCAGGGCTGCCGCTGTCCAGATGCGTTCTGGAACAAGTGTTGAGCGTAACGCGGCAGATATGGAGCGGCTCATCCGCGATGCGGCCGGGCAGGGCGCAACCTATATCCAGACGCCTGAAATGACCGGCGCTCTTTTGCGCGACAAGGAAGCGCGTGCGGCCTCTTTCGTGTCCGAGGATCGCGACCTGGTGGTGTCGACCGCAAAGCGCTTGGCCAATGAGCTAGGCATCTTCCTGCATATCGGTTCGACCGCGATTTTGCGCGCTGACGGCAAGATCGCCAATCGTGCACTGTTGTTCTCGCCGGAAGGCAAGACGCTGGCTTCTTATGACAAGATCCACATGTTCGACGTCGATCTCGACAATGGCGAGACCTGGCGCGAATCGGCCGCCTACGAACCGGGCACGAACGCCGTCGTTTCTGAGGTGAACGGCGCTAAGCTCGGCTTTGCGGTGTGCTACGACCTGCGCTTTCCGCAGCTTTTCAGGTCTGAAGCGCTCGCCGGCGCCGAAATCCTGACGGTACCCGCGGCTTTCACGCGGCAGACGGGCGAAGCCCATTGGCATGTCTTGTTGCGCGCCCGGGCCATCGAAAACGGCGCATTCGTGATTGCTGCCGCACAGGGTGGGTTGCATGAGGATGGCCGCGAGACCTACGGTCATTCGTTGATCATCGACCCTTGGGGCCGGGTCCTTGCCGAGGCCAATCATGACGAGCCGGGCGTGATCGTTGCTGAAATCGATTCCTCGCAATCGGCTGCGGCGCGGCGCAAGATCCCCAACCTCAAGAATGCACGCGAGTTTTCCGTGCGTGCCCCAGACAGCGACTTGAAGCTGAGGGGAGCGGCTTCTTGATCCGCTTTTCCCTGATCTGCGACAGCGAGCACGAGTTCGAAGCCTGGTTCCGTTCGAGCGACGATTTTGAAACGCAAAAGAAGCGCGGTTTCGTCGATTGCCCGTCCTGTGGTTCGCGCAAGGTCGAGAAAGCGCTGATGGCGCCTGCCGTCTCGACGGCGCGCAAGCAGGAGAAGGTCGCCCTTGCGATGGGCGAGGAACAACGCCGAATGATGACGCAGATGAAGGCCATCGCCGAAAAGATCCGCTCCAATGCCGACTATGTCGGAGACAAGTTCGCCGAGGAAGCCCGCAAGATTCACTTTGGCGAGGCCGATCAGCGCGGCATCTATGGCGAGGCGACGCTCGAGGAAGCCAAGAGCCTTGCGGAAGACGGCGTCGATTTCATGCCGGTGCCTGTCTTCCCCGAAGACCAGAACTGACCCCCTGCTTTTACCGATGCTGGCGCATTCGCGTTGCGATGCGTTTCCTGCCTAGTACGCGCCGGAAATGGCGGAGCAATCATGAAATCCATCTGGGATTCGGCACTCGGTTTGCTGGTCATTACCGGTGCCTTGCTCGGCCTGGCGCTTCCGTTCGGCAAGACAGCGACCGATGCAGGCGTCGAGGGCATTGTCTGGGCCTTCGTGATTTCCGCTGGAGCGGGAAGCGTTCTTCTGTGTTCGCTGCTGCTCAGCGGCAAGCCGATCAGGCTTAGCGGGCACAAGCTGCGCTATTTTACGGTCACCGCAACCGTATCCTATGCAATACCCAATCTGTTGATGTTCTCGGCCATCAGCCATCTGGGGGCGGGATATACCGGCATCATGTTCACCCTGTCGCCCATTATCACACTGGTGTTCTCGATCCTGCTGGGCGTGAGACGTCCCAATCTGCTGGGAATTGTCGGAATCATCATTGGCTTTGCGGGCGCGGTCATGGTGGCGGCGACGCGCGGCGAGGCAGGCCAGCCGGCTGATCCCGTATGGGTCGTAGCGGGACTGCTGATCCCGGTCAGCCTGGCGGTCGGAAATATCTACAGAACCTGGGACTGGCCCGGCGATACCGGCCCGATCGAGCTTGCCGTCGGCAGCCATCTTACGGCTGCCGTCATGTTGCTCGTCGCGATCCTCGTCCTGCGGGGCGGCGCTGCATTTGCCCCGCTGGCTGCGGTTCCGGTAGTCGTCGCCGCGCAAGTCGTTTCAGCCTCGACGATGTTCGTCTTCTTCTTCCGGCTGCAGGCCGTCGGAGGTCCCGTCTATCTCAGTCAGATCGGCTATGTCGCTGCTGCAATTGGCCTTTTTTCCGGACTTATCTTCCTCGGCGAGCACTATCAGTGGCTGACCTGGGTGGGAGCGGTGGTGATCGCTGCGGGAGTAGTCGTCACCACCAAGGCGCAGGGCCAGGAGAAAAGCCTGGAGTAAGCGCTACGCAGCCGCTTTCTCGGCCAGAACCATGTAGTTGACGTCCATGTCCTTGGAGCGCTGCCAGCGGTCCGCAAGCGGATTGTAGATGACGCCGGTGCGGTCGGTAATCGCAAGACTGGCGTTGGTCAGCGCCTTTTCCAGTTCCTCGGGACGCACGAGCTTGCCGAATTGGTGGGTGCCGCGCGGCAGCCAGCGCAGCACATATTCCGCGCCGATGATGGCGAGGCCGAGTGCCTTGAGCGTACGGTTGATGGTGGCGACGAACATGATGCCGCCGGGCTTGACCATTTCGCCGCATTTGGAGACGAAAAGATCGACGTCGGCCACGTGCTCGACCACTTCCATGTTGAGCACGACATCGAATTTCTCGCCTGCATCGGCAAGTTCTTCCGCAGTCGTTGCGCGATAGTCGACATCGACGCCGGATTCGGCTGCGTGCAGCCTTGCAACTTCGATGTTGGTCGCAGAGGCGTCAGCGCCGACCACTTCGGCGCCGAGCCTTGCCATCGGTTCGCACAATAGCCCGCCGCCGCAGCCGATGTCGAGGATGCGCAAGCCGTCAAACGGCCTTGCCTCGCGCGGGTCGCGGCCGAAACGCTGGGCAACCTGATCGCGGATATAAGCGAGCCGTACGGGATTGAATTTGTGCAATGGGCGGAATTTGCCGTTCGGGTTCCACCATTCGGCGGCAAGCGCCGAAAAGCGCTCTACTTCACCGGCATCGATGGTCGATCGTCGGGTGTCGGGCATGTCCTGGTCTCCGTGGGAGCCATAGGAAGTCGGGCGTGAGCGGGCGAATGTCAAGGCGACAATTTTTCAGGGCCGAGGCGCGGTCTCCTGTCGCTTGCACACAGGGGTTGTTTTGGCTAAGGAGGCCGCGCATCGGGGTTTGCATTTAGCAGGCGCTCAAAACCAATCATTTCGGGCCGTTCGGCCCGGCATCCAAAGGCATTCCGCTCCCATGGCGCGTATCGTGATGAAATTCGGCGGGACTTCGGTCGCCGACATCGCCCGCATCCGCAATGTCGCGCGTCATGTCAAACGCGAGGTCGATGCCGGACACGAAGTTGCCGTGGTGGTTTCGGCGATGGCAGGCAAGACCAATGAACTGGTTGCCTGGACGCGTGAAGCTTCGCCCATGCACGATGCGCGCGAATATGACGCCGTGGTCGCATCGGGCGAGCAGGTCACGGCTGGACTTCTGGCCATCACCTTGCAGAATATGGGCGTGCATGCCCGCTCGTGGCTCGGCTGGCAAATTCCGATCCGGACCGATAATGCGCATGGCGCTGCCCGCATCACCGATATCGACGGCTCTTTCCTGATCAAGCGCTTCGGCGAGGGGCAGGTTGCGGTCGTGGCCGGCTTCCAGGGTCTTGGCCCGGACAACCGCATCGCAACGCTCGGTCGTGGCGGTTCCGATACCAGCGCGGTCGCGATCGCTGCTGCGGTCAAAGCGGATCGTTGTGATATCTATACCGATGTCGACGGCGTCTACACGACGGACCCGCGTATCGAGCCTAAGGCGCGCCGGCTGGCCAAGATCTCCTTCGAGGAAATGCTCGAAATGGCTTCGCTTGGCGCCAAGGTGCTACAGGTTCGCTCTGTCGAACTGGCCATGGTGCATAAGGTGCGCACCTTCGTGCGCTCGTCTTTCGACGATCCGGACGCACCCGGTATGGGGGATCTGATCAATCCGCCTGGAACGCTTATTTGCGACGAGGATGAAATCGTGGAACAGCAGGTCGTCACAGGAATTGCCTACGCCAAGGACGAAGCACAGATTTCGTTGCGCCGCGTCGCCGATCGGCCGGGCGTCGCCGCCGGGATTTTTGGCCCGCTGGCGGATGCCGGCATCAATGTGGACATGATCGTCCAGAACATCTCAGAGGACGGTAAATCGACCGACATGACCTTTACGGTACCGTCGGGAGACGTCGGCAAGGCGCTCACGGTTCTGGAAAAGGTCAAGGAAACAGTCGGTTTCGATGCTGTCCAGCATGATGACGGCATGTCGAAAGTGTCGGTCATCGGCATCGGCATGAGAAGCCATACCGGCGTTGCGGCGACCGCGTTCAAGGCGCTGTCGGAGAAGTCGATCAACATCCGCGCCATCACGACATCGGAGATCAAGATCTCAATCCTGATCGACGGACCTTATACAGAGCTTGCAGTTCGCACGCTCCATTCCGTATACGGTCTAGATAAGCAATAAGGGCGTTAGAGTCTGTTGTTGCGTTGACTACCGGCGGGCAGGGGAGCCCGCTGGCTGGATGTCATTGGAGAATGTGCCGCGATGCGTGAAACGGCCGTCGGCCCACGCGTTTTGCTGAAACGGCTCCGCGAGCTCATGCAAGAGCCGCTCGAGCCGCAGGAGCGGCTTGACCGGATTGTCCGCGACATCGCCGCGAATATGGTCGCCGAAGTCTGCTCGCTCTATGTGCTGCGCGCCGATTCCGTACTCGAACTCTACGCTACCGAGGGTCTTAACCCCAACGCGGTCCACCTTGCGCAGTTGCGTCTGGGCCAAGGCCTGGTCGGCACAATTGCGGCGAGCGCCCGTTCGCTCAACCTGTCCAACGCGCAGGAGCATCCGGCCTTCGCCTACCTGCCGGAAACAGGCGAAGAGATTTACAGCTCCTTCCTCGGCGTTCCGGTGCTGAGGGCTGGCCGCACCCTTGGCGTTCTGGTCGTCCAGAACAAGACCATGCGGACCTATCGCGACGACGAGGTCGAGGCGCTGGAAACCACCGCAATGGTGATCGCCGAGATGATCGCCACGGGCGATCTTGCCCGGCTGACGCGGCCCGGGCTGGAGCTTGACTTGAAGCGGCCGGCCAGTTTCGGGGGCGTTTCGTTCAATGACGGCATCGGCCTTGGCCATGTGGTGCTGCACGAGCCGCGCATCGTCGTCACCAACCTGTTCAACGAAGACAGCGAAGATGAGGTGCGCCGTCTTGCGGCAGCGCTCGGGTCGCTCAGGCTTTCCATCGACGACATGCTGGAGCGCCGCGACGTGGCCTTCGAGGGCGAGCATCGCGAGGTGCTGGAAGCCTATCGCATGTTCGCCAACGATCGCGGCTGGGTGCGCCGGCTGGAAGAGGCGATCCGCAACGGCCTGACCGCCGAGGCGGCGGTGGAAAAAGTGCAAAGCGACATGCGCGCCCGCATGATCCACATGACCGACCCCTACCTGCGCGAGCGGATGAGCGATTTCGACGATCTCGCCAACCGGCTGCTGCGTCAGTTGATGGGGCGCGGACCGGACGATGTCGCGGCGTCGTTGCCGAAGGACGCCATCATCGTGGCCCGGTCGATGGGCGCGGCTGAACTGCTCGACTACCCGCGCGACAAGCTGCGCGGCCTGGTGCTGGAGGACGGGGCTGCGACCAGCCACGTGGTGATCGTAGCGCGCGCCATGGGCATTCCCGTGGCAGGCCAGGTCAAGGGCGCCGTCTCCATGGCCGAAAACGGCGATGCCATCATCGTCGACGGCGAGGAAGGTGCCGCGCATCTTCGGCCGCAGCCCGACCTTGAGGCGGCATATGCCGAAAAGGTACGGTTCCGGGCACGCCGGCAGGAACTCTACCGGGAACTGCGCAACAAGCCTTCCGTTTCCGCGGACGGCGTTCCGGTCGATCTCCTGATGAATGCTGGCCTGATGGTCGACCTGCCGCAACTGGTCGAATCGGGTGCGAGCGGCATCGGTCTGTTCAGGACCGAACTGCAATTCATGGTGGCTTCGACCTTCCCGCGTGCCGAAGCCCAAGAAGAACTTTATCGCGACGTGCTCGATGCCGCGCGCGGCAAGCCGGTCACCTTCCGCACCATCGACATCGGCGGCGACAAGGTGCTGCCCTATTTCAAGAACACGGCGCAGGAGGAAAATCCCGCACTTGGCTGGCGGGCGATCCGGCTGACGCTTGATCGCCCGGGACTGCTCAGGACGCAGATCCGCGCGCTTCTCAAGGCCGCCGGCGGTCGCGAACTGAAAGTGATGCTGCCGATGGTCACCGAACTCGGGGAGATCGTGCAGGCGCGCGAGATCATCGACCGGGAAGTGCGGCACCTGTCGCGCTTCGCCCATCTTCTGCCGACCAGCCTGAAACTCGGCGCCATGCTGGAGGTGCCGTCGCTGCTGTTCCAACTCGACGAGTTGATGAAGGCGGTCGATTTCGTTTCGGTCGGCTCCAACGACCTGTTCCAGTTCGTCATGGCGGTCGATCGCGGCAATACGCAGGTTTCGGATCGGTTCGACCCGCTCTCGGTGCCGTTCCTGCGTGTCTTGAAGCAGATCGCGGATGCCGGCCGGCGCAACCATACTTCGGTGACGCTATGTGGCGAACTGGCCGGCAAGCCGATCTCTGCCATGGCGCTGCTCGGCCTCGGTTTCCGCTCGATCTCGATGTCGCCGGCATCGGTCGGCCCGGTGAAGGCGATGTTGTGCGAATTGCCGATCACCGAGCTGGAAGCCTTCTTCGAGGACAATTTGTCGGCACCGGCAAACGGCATTCCAATGCGGGCGCTGTTGCAGGCCTTCGCTGACGACCGCTCCATCCCCCTTTGAGATTCACGTGATGGCGGCCTGCAAATCGCGACTTTCTGCGCTTCCGGTGCTCATGTACCCAAAATGTACATTCCGCTCCGGGTCTCGAAACTCGCAATTTTCGACTCGCCCTGACGTGAATCCGGCCGAAATGTCAAAGCCATGACCAATCTACCCCGTGACCGCATGGACCAGGTCGTCAAGCGCCTGGAGATGCTTGAGGCGCAGATGGCTGCCGGCCCGGCGGCTGACGCCTATGTGAAAATGGCGTCGGAATATGCCGACATTCAGGACCTTGTCGCCAAGATCCGGGAATTGCGGGCTGCCGAACAGGAAGAAGCCGACCTCTCCGCCATGCTGGCGGACAAGGCGACGGACGCGGAGATGCGGGAATTGGCGGAAGCCGATCTGCCAAGCGTCAAGGAGCGCATCGAGACTTTGCAGAAGGATATCCAGATCCTGCTGCTGCCCAAGGACGCTGCCGACGACCGCAACGCCATCCTCGAAATCCGTGCCGGCACCGGCGGCGACGAAGCCGCGCTTTTCGCCGGCGACCTTTATCGCATGTATGAGCGCTATGCCGCATCCAGAGGCTGGCGTTTCGAAACGGTCTCGGCCAGCGAGGGCGAGGTTGGCGGCTACAAGGAAATTTTCGCCGCAGTCTCCGGCAAGGGCGTGTTTGCCCATCTGAAGTTCGAGTCCGGCGCACACAGGGTGCAGCGCGTTCCCGAGACGGAGGCGCAAGGCCGTATCCACACCTCGGCCGCAACCGTTGCGGTGCTGCCGGAAGCGGAAGAAGTGGACATCGAGATTCGCCCCGAGGATATCCGCATCGACACGATGCGCGCATCGGGATCGGGCGGACAGCACGTCAACACGACCGACTCTGCCGTGCGCATAACCCATTTGCCGACCGGCATCATGGTTGTGCAGGCGGAGAAGTCGCAACACCAGAACCGGGCGCGGGCCATGCAGATATTGCGTGCGCGCCTTTATGACCTGGAGCGCAGCCGGGCCGATGAGGAACGCTCCGAATCACGCAAGGCGCAGGTTGGATCGGGCGATCGTTCGGAGCGCATCCGCACCTATAATTTCCCGCAAGGGCGGGTGACCGACCACCGCATCAACCTGACGCTCTACAAGCTCGACCGGGTGATGATGGGCGAGCTCGACGAAATCGTCGGCGCCTTGATTGCCGACCACCAGTCGAAACTGCTTGCCGATATTTCAGAGGGCTGACGCTGTTTTTGCCAGAAAATAGCGCGGCGACATTGGCGGCTGTTCACCGGGCGGCCCGGGCGCGCCTTGCAGCCGGGGGTATAGAAGACGCCGGATTGGATGCGCGGCTTCTGGTCGAGCATTTTTCCGGCACGTCGCGTACCGATGCGATTGTCGATCCCGAGCGCAGTGTTGCTGCCAATGCCGTTGTGGCGATCGATCAGGCGCTGGAGCGGCGGATTGCGGGCGAGCCGGTTCACCGCATCCTTGGATTTCGCGAGTTCTATGGTCTGCGCCTGGCGTTGTCATCCGAGACGCTGGAACCGCGGCCGGATACCGAAACTCTGGTCGACGCATTGCTGCCGTTCGTGAAGGCCGCGGTGTCGCGCGACGGCAACTGTCGGATTCTCGATCTGGGAACAGGCACGGGGGCGATTGCGCTGGCGCTGTTGAGCGCCGAGCAGCAGGCCGAAGCGACCGGGGTCGACATCTCCGAAGATGCGCTGGCGACCGCGCAGGCCAACGCCAACGCGCTCGGCTTTTCGGGCCGGTTCACTGCAACAAGGTCCGACTGGTTTGGAGGAATCTCGGGGCGATACCATGTAATCGCCTCAAACCCTCCCTATATTAGCACTGACGAAATCGAAACCTTGCAGACGGAAGTTCGCACCTTCGATCCGCTTCGCGCACTGGATGGCGGGTCGGACGGACTCGACGCCTACCGCATCATTGCGAAGCATGGCGCTGACCATTTGGAGCCGGATGGCATCATTGCCGTCGAGATCGGCAATACGCAGAAACTCGAGGTTACCCAGCTGTTCGAAAACGCCGGTTTTTCCTTGGTCAATGCACTGGCGGACCTGGCCGGAAATGACCGTGTGGTTGTGTTTACCTATCCGCAAAAAGGCTGATCGTCCGCGACGAAATAACGCTTGGCAAGCTTTGGGAATATATATAGGGTCGCCGCAACCGGATGAGACGAAGCAGGCAGTGCTCCTAGCGATTCGGTTTCCTTGGAAATAGCTGCCCTCTTGCGCAAGTGACGCTTGAGCTTCGTGCGGGAATCATCCGGCAAGTGTTATGTGACCAGGACAGGGTGGCACGTGGCGCCAACGCAATCGATGCGGGCGAACACCGGTGGGGTGACGAAACGGCTGGCTGCATGAGCGCCGCCTTTCGCAATGGATTTTTCAAGATATTCAAACTGAAGAGAGTCTGATGAGGCCACAACAGCAGAACAGACGCATGCGCGGTCGCAACAACAATGGCGGCGGCAACAACAACAATAACAACAACAATCGCAAGGGCCCCAACCCTCTCAGCCGCAACTACGAGAGCAACGGCCCAGACGTCAAAATCCGCGGTTCCGCCCAACAGATCGCCGAGAAATATGCCGCTCTTGCCCGTGATGCGATGAGCTCCGGCGACAGGGTCATGGCTGAGAACTACCTGCAGCACGCAGAACACTACAACCGCATCATTGCAGCCGCCCAGGCGCAGATGCCGATCCAGCAGGTCCAGCAAAACCGCGACGAGTTCGACGATGACGGCGAGGATGATCGCGATGATTTCGACGGTAACCTGAACGGCAACGAAAATCAGGTTTCGGCCAATAACGGTTCGGGTCCCCAGCCTGTCATCGAAGGCACTCCGGCAGAGGTCGCGCTCAACTCCGAGAGCGCTGGTGAAAATCGCGGCAACCGCGACAATCGCGAAAATGGCGGCGGACGTAACCGCGAGCGCCGGCCGGGCGGATACAACCAGAATGGCCAGCGCGGCGAATTTCGCCAGCGCAATGACCAGGACAACGCGCAGAACGTAGCCCAGTCCGAAGCGGCTCCGAGCGAAGAGCCCCAGCCCGTCGAGGCGGCTGTGGTCGAGAACCTCGGGCCGGCAGCGTTGGCTGCCCGGGCTGAACTCAATGAAGCCAATCCCGCCGAAGAAGCCGCGCCGCGCCGTCCGCGCCGGCCTCGCCGTCCGCGCGTCAGCGCAGACGATGCTGCCGGTGGCGCTGCTGAACCTGAGGCGGTCGTTTCCGAATCCTGATTTTTTCGCAGGATGAACAGAATATGCGGCGGGGAGAAATCCCCGCCGTTTTTCTTTGCAGGCTTCATTGACGCCGAGGGCGAGATTTTAATATCGCCGGCCCTTCGGCTTCTTGAGGCGGCGCGGTTCGTGTACCATATCAGTCGAGAACTGGACTCGGCCCAACGGGCGGGTTCGTCACCGCAATCTGATCCGGTGCCGCAGAGCGGGCCGGTGATGGAAGGAGACAGACATGAATCTTGAAAAGTATTCAGAGCGCGTGCGCGGCTTCATACAGTCGGCGCAGCAGTACGCGCTCAACCGCAACCACCAGCAATTCACCCCCGAACATATCCTCAAGGCGCTGATTGACGATGACGAGGGCTTCGCCGCGTCCCTGATCGAGCGGGCAGGTGGGCGTGCGCGCGATGTTGAAGTCAGCGTCGATGCAGCGCTCGATTCCATGCCGAAGGTGGAAGGTGGCAACGGCCAGCTTTATCTGGCGCAGCCTCTCGCCAAGGTTTTCTCGACCGCTGAGGAGTTGGCCAAGAAGGCTGGCGACAGTTTCGTGACGGTCGAGCGCCTTTTGCAGGCGCTGGCGATGGAGAAGTCGGCCAAGACGGCGGATATCCTGACGAAGGCCGGCGTGACGCCGCAGGCGCTCAATCAGGTCATCAACGATATGCGCAAGGGTCGCACCGCTGATTCGGCGAGCGCTGAGCAGAGCTACGATGCGTTGAAGAAATATGCGCGCGACCTCACCGCCGACGCTCGCGCCGGCAAGCTCGACCCGGTCATCGGCCGTGACGATGAAATCCGCCGTACCATTCAGGTCCTGTCGCGGCGCACCAAGAACAACCCGGTTCTCATCGGCGAGCCCGGTGTCGGCAAGACGGCGATTGCCGAGGGGCTGGCGCTGCGGATCGTCAATGGCGACGTGCCGGAATCACTCAAGGACAAGCAGTTGATGGCGCTCGACATGGGCGCGTTGATTGCCGGCGCGAAGTATCGCGGCGAGTTCGAGGAACGGCTGAAGTCCGTGCTTTCCGAAGTCACGTCCGCGGCCGGCGGCATCATCCTGTTCATCGACGAGATGCACACGCTGGTAGGTGCCGGCAAGGCTGATGGCGCGATGGATGCGTCGAACCTGCTGAAGCCAGCTTTGGCGCGCGGCGAACTGCACTGCGTTGGCGCGACCACGCTCGACGAATACCGCAAGCATGTCGAAAAGGATCCGGCGCTGGCTCGCCGCTTCCAGCCTGTGTTCGTCGATGAGCCGACTGTCGAAGACACGGTGTCGATTCTTCGTGGACTGAAGGAGAAGTATGAGCAGCACCACAAGGTGCGCATCTCCGATTCGGCGCTTGTGTCGGCCGCCACGCTTTCGAACCGCTACATCGCCGACCGGTTCTTGCCCGACAAGGCCATCGACCTCGTTGACGAGGCGGCGTCGCGGCTGCGCATGCAAGTCGATTCCAAGCCGGAATCGCTGGATGAGATCGACCGCCGCATCATGCAGCTCAAGATCGAACGTGAGGCATTGAAGGTCGAAAAGGATGAGGCCTCGAAGGACCGACTTGTACGGCTCGAAAAGGAACTGGCCGGCCTTGAGGAAGAATCGACCGCGCTGACTTCCAAGTGGCAATCGGAGAAACAGAAGCTCGGCCTTGCCGCGGACCTCAAGAAGGAACTGGACGAAGCTCGTAACGAACTGGCGATTGCCCAGCGCAAGGGCGAGTTCCAACGCGCCGGCGAGCTTGCCTATGGCCGAATTCCGGAACTGGAAAAGCAGCTGACGCAAGCCGAGGCTCGCGACGGCCAGGGTGGCGGCATGGTCGAGGAAGTGGTCACGCCCGACCACGTCGCCCATATCGTATCGCGCTGGACCGGCATTCCAGTGGACAAGATGCTGGAAGGCGAGCGCGACAAGCTCATGCGCATGGAAGACGAGATCGGCAAGCGTGTCGTCGGCCAGGGCGAGGCGGTGCAAGCCGTTTCCAAGGCGGTTCGCCGTGCGCGTGCCGGCCTGCAGGATCCGAACCGGCCCATCGGCTCATTCATGTTCCTTGGACCTACCGGCGTCGGCAAGACCGAGCTGACCAAAGCGTTGGCGTCGTTCCTGTTCGACGACGAAACCGCAATGGTGCGCATCGACATGTCCGAGTTCATGGAGAAACACTCCGTGGCCCGGCTCGTCGGCGCTCCTCCCGGTTATGTTGGCTACGAGGAAGGCGGCACGCTGACCGAAGCCGTCCGCCGCCGTCCCTATCAGGTCGTGCTGTTCGACGAGATCGAGAAGGCGCATCCGGATGTCTTCAACGTGCTGTTGCAGGTTCTGGACGACGGTCGCTTGACTGACGGTCAGGGGCGCACGGTCGATTTCCGCAACACGCTGATCATCATGACCTCGAATCTTGGTGCGGAATTGCTCGTCAATCTTGGTGAGAACGAGGAGGTTGAGGCAGTACGCGACCAGGTGCTCGAGATAGTAAAGTCGAACGTGAAGCCCGAGTTCTACAACCGAATCGACGAGATAGTGCTGTTCCACCGGCTCCGCCGCAACGATATGGACCGGATCGTCGAGATCCAGCTCAAGCGGTTGGAGACGCTTCTTGCCGACCGCAAGATCCAGCTCGAACTCGATGCCGAGGCGATCGATTGGTTGGCAAGTAAGGGTTACGATCCAGCTTATGGTGCTCGGCCTCTCAAGCGTACAATGCAAAAGGAGTTGCAGGACCCGCTCGCTGAAAAAATCCTCGGCGGCGAGATTCTTGACGGCTCGACCGTGAAGGTGACGGCGGGTTCGGACCGGCTGAACTTCCGTTCAAAGCCGACTGTGGTCGCGGACGCCGAAAAGGCCGCGTAAGCTCCGGGCAATCGCCTGATGTCATACCAGATGGCCGCAGCAATGCGGCCATCTTCATGCCCGGTTCATGTTGGAACCTTAATCTGGATGGCTGGTTTTTGAGGTGTTAGCGCACCTTTGTTCTTTAGCCGTTCAAGTTGAGCGGCACGAAATGCACCGGAGAGCTTGGCCTGCATGTTGCGCATGATCTTTTCGCTTTCAGCAGTTGCTGCGGCGCTTTTTTCGACCTGTGCGACCGCTTCGCAATATGCCGACGAGCCACGCGCCGCGGGTTCCATGAACTCCGGGGGCGACATCGTCGTTGCCCAGAACAGCGACTACGAAGTCTATTATGACGGCCGTGGAAACCGCGTCATCGTCGATGCCGTCACCGGAGAAGTCGTGGCGGTTCAGCCGCCGCAGACGCGGCTTGACCGGCGCGCCTTGCGCCGTCAACAGGCGCGGCAGTTCGATCAGGAGCCTCCCGGCGAAGATCGCTATTATCTCGACGACCCGGAAGACATGGCGCGTTTTCGGCGTCGCCAGTTGGAAGATCAGGGGCGTGTGATCGCGCCGCCTGTCGATGAGTACGACACTTATGGCGGCTCGGACGGCGCGTTCCCGGAAGCCCCCCGCAACGATCGCTATCCGAATGTGACGGAACCCGACCAGTCGCAAGTGACCCGCGAACAGCCTGTCGAGCCGAAGCAACTTGAAGAAGCTTCGATCCAACCCACGCAACCGGACGAGACGAAAACCGAACCCGTTGCGCCCGGTTCGGCGGCGAAGGTCGATTCGTCATTGTCGCTCGGCGCACGGGAGGAAATTGCCGCCTTGCAGGTGCTGCTCGACCGCGGCGGAGCCTCGCCCGGCGTCATAGACGGACGTTTCGGCTCCAATGTCGACAAGGCGCTCGCCGCTTATCGCGAAATCACCGGCAATCCCTTGAAATCCACAGATGCGGTTGGCATCACCGAGGCGCTTGCAAATAGCGGCGGCGATGCTTTTGCTTCCTACACCATCACACCCGAAGATGCTGCCGGCCCTTACGTTGCTTCCATTCCGGAAGACTATAGCCAGAAGGCGCAATTGGAACGGATGGCGTTCACTTCGGTTACCGAAGCAATCGCCGATCTCTTCTATATGAATGAGAATTACCTGAGGGCGATCAATCCGGGCGTGAAATTCAACCAGCGGGGCACGATCTTCAAGGTGGCTAATTTCGGCAGGCTGGTCAGCAAGCCGGTGGCAAGGATTCTTGCCGAAAAGGCAAAGAAGCAGGTGTTCGCCTATGGCGAGGATGGCAATCTGGTTGCGGCCTATCCGGCAACCATCGGTTCAAACGATACGCCGTCGCCGTCCGGCATTCACGCCGTTTCGCGGATAGCCGTGAACCCGAACTACACCTACAATCCCAATCTCAACTTCAAGCAGGGCAACAACGACAAGATCCTTACCATCCCTCCCGGCCCCAACGGCCCGGTCGGCTCGATCTGGATCGCGCTCGACAAGCCGACCTATGGCATTCACGGCACGCCGGAACCGTCCAAGATCGGCAAGACCGAGAGCCATGGTTGCATCCGCTTGACCAACTGGGACGCGACGGAACTGGCGAAATTGGTGAAGCCCGGCGTTACAGTCGAGTTTGTGGACTGAACGAAGCAGCCGGAAGTGCCGACGTTGGCGGGCGTGGCCTGATTGCCGGGAAACCGTTGAGGGTTTAATCGTATTGGATGCAATCGCCGCCTCCCGCAACTGATACGGCTTCCCTTCCTAACGGCACGGCGGAACGCTCGTTTTGCCCGCAGAACCAGCGCAAGTTCGTGCTGATATCCGCGATCCTGGCATCGGCGCTTGGATTCATCGACGGCTCCGTATTGGCCATCGCCATTCCCGCGATCCGCGTCGACCTCGGCGCCAGCCTTGTCGAGGCCCAGTGGATATCCAACGCCTATGCGCTGACCTTGTCGGCGCTCATCCTCGCCGGCGGAACGGCTGGCGACCGCTTCGGGCTGCGACGCGTTTTCGCGGTGGGGATAGCCTTCTTCGTCGCCGCTTCGATGGCTTGCGTCGTCGCGCCCGATCCGTTTGTGCTCATCATATGCCGTGCCATTCAGGGCATCGGCGCGGCAATCATGGTGCCGTGCAGCCTTGCCATCATCGCCAAGGCGTACCCGAAAAAGGAACGGGGCAAGGCAATCGGCATCTGGGCCGCTGCGTCGGCCTTGACCACCTCACTTGGGCCGATCCTCGGCGGCCTGGTGTTATCTGCGTTCGGCGATGGCATCTGGCGCGCGATCTTTGCGATCAACCTGCCTTTGGGTGGCCTGGCGATCTTCCTGTTGCTGGCAAAAGTGCCGGACGACATGCCGACGGAAAAGCGCTCGCTGGACCTCGGCGGCGCGGTGCTGGCGACTGTCGCGTTCGGCCTGATGGCTTATGGGCTGACATCGATGAGCAGCGAAAGCACGACCGATGCAACGAGCAACAGCCTGATCGCGGTGGCGGCTGGTCTCCTCATCCTCGCAGCCTTCGTCTGGTGGGAATGGCAACAGCGGGAGCCGATGATAGAGCTTGGCCTGTTTGCCAACCGCGCTTTTGCGGGAGCCAACATCGCTACCTTCTTCCTGTATTTTTCACTGTCGGCGATCCTGTTCTATCTGCCGATGCTGCTTATCGCCGGTTGGGGTTTGAACACCGCGGTGGTCGGATTCACATTCGTGCCGCTCTCCGTGGCGATCGCGCTCCTGTCGGGTCCGGTCGGAAACCTCTCGGATTGGATAGGGCCGCGGTTTCCCATCGCTGCGGGAAGCCTGCTCGTTGCGCTGGGGTTTGCCGGGTCGGCCGTGGCCGTTGGCCTGGGTATTCGCGATTTCTGGCTGGGCATTTTTCCGTGCATGGTCGTCATGGGGATCGGCATGGCGCTTGTGGTGTCGCCGCTGTCGACGGCGATCATGACCGCTGTAGAAGACAGGGATACGGGAGCGGCCTCCGGCATCAACAATGCGGTTTCGCGCATAGGCGGCCTCATGGCCGTCGCCGCCATGGGGTCGGTCGCAGCCTGGGCTTATGACTGGGTGCTCGGACCGCAAGCGGTCGCCGGCATGCCGGGTTTCGGCGAGCCGCTGACCGCATCCATTGCCAATGACCTCGACACGGTCCGGATTGCCGCCAGCGATTTTGCCTTTGCGGCGGTGGCATGGGTGACGGCTGGCTTGTGTGTCGTCTCGGCGGTTGTCGCCTGGATCAGCGTGCCGGGCAGTGCGTTGCCGTGGCAAAAATGGGCGCAGGATCACCGTCTCTAGCCGAATCTCGCTTCGGCTGGTGAATCAGCCTTCGACCTTGGTGGCGCTGGCCACCTTCAACTGGTCCTTGTCTTCCTGCTTGAGCAGGTCGTCGATGCGCTCGCGTTCGCGCTTGAAGGTGACAAGTTCGTCGCCCTTCAGCACTTTGCCCACTGGCAAGCGAACGCGCATCGGGTCAACCTTGGTGCCGTTGACCATCAGCTCGTAGTGAAGGTGCGGGCCGGTGGCGAGCCCGGTCTGGCCGAGATAGCCGATAACCTGGCCCTGCCGCACGCGCGTGCCGGGCGCCATTCCCTTGGCGAAGGCGCTTTGGTGGTTGTAGGAGGTTTCGTAGCCGTTGGCATGACGGATGATGATCTGCTTGCCGTAGCCGCCGGCCCACCCAGCCTTTTCGATGATGCCGTTGCCGGCTGCGATGATCGGCGTGCCGACAGGTGCTGCCCAATCGACGCCGGTGTGCATGCGCACATAGCCAAGGATCGGATGTCGCCGCGCGCCGAAGCCGGAACGGAACGTGCCGTTGGGCAGCGGGTTGCGCAGCAGGAATTGCTGCGCGCTGCTGCCGTTTTCGTCAAAATAGTCGAAAGTGCCGTCTTGCAGCTGGAAACGATAGAAATTGCGGGTGAAGCCGCCGATCGTTGCCGACACAAAGAGAAGTTCCGAATCGTCCGAAGCCTCGTCTTCGCCATCAGGCTGTGAAAACAGCACTTCAAGACGATCCGACGGGCTGGAGCGGGACTGGAAGTCGACATTCGAGGCCAACAGCCGGACCAGGCGCTGCGTCATCTCCTTCGACATGCCGTAGGAATAGGCGGCGCGGTAGATGCCGTCGTAGACGCTGGGCAAGTTGCCGCGCACCACGACCGGCGGAGAATCATCGAAAGCGGTTGCCAGTTCCGGATTCGTCTCCGGTTCCTGCGCCGGTACATACTGGCCGCGGTCGTCGCGGGCGATGGTGACGATGTGGCGGGTGCGGTCATAGACACCCGTCCGCACCACGGTCGCGACATCGCCGCGAACTTCGATGCCGACACGCAGCACGGTTCCAGCCTTCAGGGCCGGCGCGTTAAGGAGCTTGCTGATCGCATTGGCCATGCCGGTCGCGTCTTCGCCAGTATAGCCGGAATC
>Ga0066256_1000928_pt1 | contig 49429 bp, 45 predicted proteins | sample ThiBio_1000_biof_FD_87107 | JGI IMG/M metagenome (GOLD analysis project Ga0066256, IMG submission 87107) | Wastewater bioreactor microbial communities from Cape Town, South Africa - Thiocy_expt_1000_biof (version 2) | ecosystem: Engineered > Bioreactor > Thiocyanate-remediating >... | reverse complement strand
TGATATGCCCTGTCGAAGATCGTATTTCGCGGGTGCGTGTGGCGTGCAGTTTCGTATTCTCGGCAGTTGGCGGGTCATGGCGGCCCTTCTGGTCATGATATTCCATTTCCTCAGCTACGGCCCGCCGAGCGCGCTCGCGGGGACCGTCAGGCTGTTGTCGTTGATGCCTTTGCTGGACATGTTCCTGATCGTCTCCGGCTTTCTGATCATGGAGCGCTATAGCGACCGACTGCTTGTCGAGCGCAATTCCTACTGGCAGTTCCTTTTGCGGCGCGTTGTGCGCATCTATCCGCTGTATGCGGCCACGCTCGTCTATTTCGTCGGCATCGGCATGCTCGTTCACTTCGGTGTCGTCACCTCGCATTCGCCCGGCCGTTACGATTTCGCCGCCTTGCCGGCCAATATCCTGCTCGTGCAAGGCTGGGGCTTCACCGAAGAACTCACCTTCAACTATGTCGGCTGGACGCTCTCGGCGGAATGGTTCTGCTATCTGCTGTTGGCGGTCACCATTCTCGCCTGGCGTTTTGGCGGACTGATGGGGCTCGTCGCGCTGGCCGCCCTGTCGATCCTGATGGTCGAAGGCATGGTGGCGGCGGGCGTCATGCCCTTCGACGAATGGTATCTGGCCGATACCTGGGGCGCCTATCGCGCCTTCGTGGATTTCACCATCGGCGCCGTCATCGCCATGGGCTCGCGCCGGGTACGGCTTGCCTGGGCCAATCATGCCGTGGTCTGGGGCGTGTTCACGCTTGTCATCGTTATGATGTGGAACGGCATGGCGGCGGGATATCCGGCCCTGGCCCTGCTGTCCCTGGCGATTTTCCTAGCGGCGGTCGCCGAGCGCCAGGCTCCGTTGGCTTCCGGCTATCTCGGTTTCCTGGACGGTCTGTCGCTGGCGTCCTTCAGCCTTTATCTCATTCACCCGGTCGTCGCCTCGCTGCTGCTCAATATCGGCTGGAGACGGGTGCTGGAGCCGATGCAGGTCATGAATTTCTACGTCTTCCTGCCGGTGGCGATCGCTGCCGCCGTGGGGTTGTCCATCGCCTCGTCCCGCTGGTTCGAACCGGCGGCGGCCAGGGCGATCAACGGCCTGTTCAGCCCGGTGAAAACGCGCGGTCGAGCCGCCGCTTAGGGCATGACCAGCCGAAGCGAGATCGCTAACGCTCCCAGTTCGGCACCGGGCTGTAGAGAGCGCTGAGATAATCGATGAACAGCCGCACCTTGGCCGGCAGGAACTGGCGACTGGGATACACGGCGAAAACGGCGACGTTGCGCGAGCTTTCCAGCTCCGGCAACACCCGCACAAGCCGGCCGCTCTTCAATTCCGGGCCGATATCCCAGGTGGAGCGCAGCGCAATGCCCATGCCGGCCAGAACCGCCTCGCGGATCACTTCGCTGGAATTGGTGATCAGCCGTTCCTGCGGCCGGTAGGTCACCGCTCCTCGCGGTCCCTCCAGTTTCCAGACGTCGTTATTGTGCGGGCGCAGGCACAGGTGGTGGCGCAGATCCTCGACGCTTTCCGGCATGCCATGGGCGAAGATGTAGTCGGGCGTGGCGCAGAGCACACGCCGCACCGGCGCCAGCTTGCGGGCGACGAGGCTGGAATCGCCAAGCTCCGCGATGCGGATCGCCAGGTCATAGCCGCCGCCGACGATGTCGGTGAAATCGTCCGAGAGCACCATGTGCAGCGACAGGTCCGGATGGGTTTCCAGGAAGGGTTTCAGATGCGGCGCGACATGCATGCGGCCGAAGGAGGTCGGCGCCGTCACCTTCAGCATGCCCTGGATGCGCGCCGAGCGGCCGGAGACATAGGACTCGGCCTCGTCGATGCCGGCGAGGATCGACAGCACCCGCTCGTAAAACCCCTGTCCCGCCTCGGTCAGCGAAATCTGCCGCGTCGTGCGCTGCAGGAGCCTGCTGCCCAGCCGGTCCTCCAGCCGCTTGATGCGCTTGGAAACCACCGCCGGGGAAAGGTTCAGCGCGCGTCCCGCCATCGACATGCTGCCCAGCGACACCACGCGGGCGAAGACGTCGAGATCCTCGAATTTCGTCATAGCCGGCGCTCCATTTATTCCGCATGGTTGAAAGTGTTTAGCATTTGCGCCGCCGTGGGTGAAGTGGTAAAGGAAAAATACCAGTTGGCTCAAGGACTATGGCGGGAGGCCAGATGAGCGGTTTCATTCGGTTTCTGGAGCCGCAGCCGGCCATCCTGGCGCGTCGCCGACAGATCGTCGCGGATCTCGCCGATTTGCTGGCGAAGGATGGGTTGATTCACGAGCCGCGCGAGCTGGTGCCGTTCGAGACCGACGCCTTCGTCTCCTATCGCCGTCTGCCGCTGGCCGTCGCGTTGCCGCGCACCACGGAAGAGGTGGCGGCGGTTCTGCGCTATTGCCACAAATATGCCATTCCGGTGGTGCCGCGCGGCGCGGGCACCTCGCTTTCGGGCGGCGCCATTCCGCAAGAGGATGCGGTGGTGATCGGCCTGTCGAAGATGACGCGCATCCTCGATGTGGACTTCGCCAACCGCTGCGCCACGGTGCAGGCGGGTGTCACCAATCTCAATATTTCCGAGGCGGTGATGGCGGAGGGGTTCTTCTACGCGCCGGATCCGAGTTCGCAGCTCGCCTGCACCATCGGCGGCAATATCGGCATGAATTCCGGCGGCGCCCATTGCCTGAAATACGGCGTCACCACCAACAACCTGCTCGGCGTCACTCTTGTCTTGATCGACGGCACGGTGATCGAACTCGGCGGCAAGCATCTCGATAGCGCCGGCTACGATCTTCTCGGCCTCGTCTGCGGCCATGAGGGCCAGCTCGGCATCGTCACCGAGGCGACCGTGCGCCTCATCGCCCGTCCGGAGGGCGCGCGGCCGGTGTTGTTCGGTTTCGAGACCTCGGAGGAGGCTGGTTCCTGCGTCGCCGATGTCATCGGCTCCGGCATCATCCCGGTCGCCATCGAATTCATGGACAAGCCGGCGATCGAGATCTGCGAAGCCTTCGCCAAGGCCGGCTATCCGCTCGATGTCGGCGCGCTGCTGATTGTCGAGGTCGAGGGTTCGGAGCCGGAAATGGAAGCGATGCTGTCCGGCATCGTCGAGATCGCCCGCCGCCATGGGGTGAAGACGGTGCGCGAATGCCAGTCGGCGACCGAGGCGGCGGCGATCTGGAAAGGCCGCAAATCCGCCTTCGGCGCGACGGGCCGCATCGCCGATTACATCTGCATGGACGGCACCGTGCCGCTCAGCCAGCTTTCCCATGTGCTGAAGAAGACGTCGGAGATCGTCGACCGTCTCGGCCTGCGCGTCGCCAATGTCTTCCATGCCGGCGACGGCAACATGCATCCGCTGATCCTGTTCAACGCCAACGACCCCGAAGACGCCGCCCGCGCCGAACAGGCCGGCAACGAGATCCTGAAGCTCTGCGTCGATGCCGGCGGCTGCCTGACCGGCGAGCACGGCGTCGGCATCGAAAAACGTGACCTGATGACCCATCAATACAAGAAGCCTGATCTCGACCAGCAGATGGCCGTGCGCGCCGCCTTCGATCCGCAATGGCTGCTCAATCCGTCCAAGGTGTTCCCGCTCGACGGCCGGTCGGCGGCATGATGCTTTGTCCGCAAACCGAGGCGGAAGCCTGCGACATCGTCCGTGACCACGCCGCCCGTTCCGCCCCGCTTGCCGTCTGCGGCGGTAATACCCGCGCCGGCTTCGGCAATGCGGTGGCAGCGGAAACGGTGCTTTCGTCGCGCGCGACGGCCGGTATTACCGCCTATAATCCGGCCGAAATGGTGATGACCGCCAAGGCCGGCACGCCGGTCGAAGACGTGCAGGCGGCACTTGCCGAAAACGGTCAGATGCTCGCCTTCGAGCCCGCCGATCACCGCGCCGCCATGGGCACCGAGGGCGAGCCGACCATCGGCGGCGTCTTTGCCGCCAACGTCTCCGGCCCGCGCCGCTTCGTGGCCGGCGCGGCGCGCGACAGCCTTCTCGGCATCCGCTTCGTCAACGGCCGCGGCGAGGCGATCGCCAATGGCGGCCGGGTGATGAAAAACGTCACCGGCCTTGATCTGGTCAAACTGCTTGCCGGCTCGCATGGCACGCTCGGCTTCCTCACCGAAGTCACCTTTCGCGTGCTGCCGGTGGCCAAGGCGGTGGAAACGCTGGTGATTTCCTGCCTCAACGATGCCGAGGCCGCTCATGCCATGGCCGCCGCCATGGCGCTGCCGGTCGAGGTCTCCGGCGCCGCCCACCTGCCGGAAAGTGTCAAGGGCCGCTTCGCCGGCGGTGTTCTGGCCGATGGCGCGGCCACCGTGCTGCGCCTGGAGGGCCTCGCCGCCTCGGTGGCGTTGCGCATGGAGAAACTGGCCGCTGCCATGGCCGCCTACGGCCCGGTCTCGCGGCTGGGTGGGGAGGCGAGCCATCGCCTCTGGCGGGAGGTCCGCGATATCCACCCCTATGCCGACGGCACGTCGCGTCCCCTCTGGCGCGTGTCCGTCGCCCCCTCGGCGGGCCACCAGCTTGTCGCCGCGCTCCGCCTCGAAACCGGCGTCGATGCCTATTATGACTGGCAGGGCGGCCTCGTGTGGATGCGCATGGAGGCCGACCCGGAAGCGGCGCTCCTGCGCGGCTACATGAAGGCGCTCGGCGGCGGCCATGCCACCCTCCTGCGCGCTACCCCCACCATCCGCGCCGCCACCCCGGCCTTCGAGCCGCAGGCCCCGGGCGTGGCGCTGCTCTCGGCCCGGGTCAAGGCCGCGCTCGATCCGCAGGGCATTTTCAATCCGGGCAAGATGGGCTGACGAGTCGAAGGCGAGAGACGATGCAAACCAATTTCACCGCCGCCCAGCTGACCGATCCCCAGGTCGCGGAATCGGAAAAGATCCTGCGCAAATGCGTGCATTGCGGCTTTTGCACCGCCACCTGTCCGACCTATGTGACGCTCGGCGACGAGCTGGACAGTCCGCGCGGCCGCATCTATCTCATTAAGGACATGCTGGAAAACGGCCGGCCGGCGGACGCGCAGGTGACGAAACATATCGACCGATGCCTCTCCTGCCTGTCCTGCGTCACCACCTGTCCCTCGGGCGTTGATTACATGCATCTGGTCGATCATGCCCGCATCCATATCGAAAAGACCTACAGGCGGCCCTTCGCCGACCGGCTGGTGCGCGGCGTGCTCGCCATGGTGCTGCCCTATCCGGCGCGCTTCCGCGCCGCCCTGCGGCTTGCCCGTCTCGGCCGCCCGCTCGCGCCGCTGTTCGACCGCGCCGGCCTCAAACCCTTCGCCGCCATGCTGCGGCTGGCCCCCGCACGCGTGCCGGCCGCGTCGTCGCTGTCACGAGCCGACGGCCATCCGGCCAGGGGCGAAAAACGCGGGCGGGTGGCGATCCTGACCGGCTGCGCCCAGCCGGTGCTCGATCCCGCCATCAATGCCGCGACCATCGCGCTGCTCACCCGCCTCGGCGTCGAGGTGGTGGCGCCGCAAGGCGAGGGGTGCTGCGGCGCGCTGGTGCATCATATGGGCCGGGAGGAGCAGGCGCTCGGCTTCGCGCGGGCCAATGTCGATGCCTGGACGCGCGAGATCGAGGCGGGCAGGCTGGATGCCATCGTCATCACGGCGTCGGGCTGCGGCACCACGATCAAGGATTACGGCCATATGCTGCGCCTCGATCCCGCCTATGCCGAAAAGGCGGCGCGGGTCTCGGCGTTGGCGAAGGACGTCACCGAATATCTGGCGACGCTCGACCTGCCCGTCTGTCCGCCCAAGGGGTTGACGGTCGCCTATCATTCCGCCTGCTCGATGCAGCACGGCCAGAAGATCACCACGCTGCCCAAGCAACTCCTCAAGACCGCCGGCTTCGTGGTGCGCGATCCGCCGGAGGGGCATCTGTGCTGCGGCTCGGCTGGCACCTATAACATCCTGCAAACGGAGATTTCCGACCGGCTGAAGGCGCGCAAGGTCAAGAACATCATGGCGACACGCCCGGATGTGATCGCCGCCGGCAATATCGGCTGCATGACGCAGATCGCCTCGGCGACGGCCACGCCCATCCTGCACACCGTCCAGCTTCTCGACTGGGCCTATGGCGGCCCGCGCCCCGCCGCCTTGCCGGAAAAATCGCTCGGAACTTAATCAGATCCGAACGATCGGCTTAATCGAAGAGAGGAAGGTCGCTGTTATCATGGCGGTTCAAGCACCATGAACCGGAGGTCGCCATGGGCAGTCGGAAAGCCATTTTTCTTGCCGCCGGCCTGTTCGCCGCCGGCCTGTCCCCGGCGCTGGCCGGCGACCGGTTGAGTTGCGCCGCCGATGACGCGGCGCTGTCGGCCTCGTTCGAACTGCAGTTCAACGATCAGGATGGCGGCCGGCTGGAGCATATTCGCGGCGCCATCGATACCCGCCAGGCCGGGGTGCCGGAGAGCCTGCGGCATCTGGACCTGACCTCGCAGATGCTGTCGCAATACTGGACCGACGACCGGACGATGAAGATCCGCCTCCTCGCCCGTGCTTATGGCGATCTCGGCATGGATGTGGTCGAAATCGCCGCCGTGCTTCAGCGGCAGGCCGGCGACGCCGGTCTCTATCGCGGCCGCTATGACCTGACCGCCTTTCGCGTGCCGCCTTCCGCCCGCGGCAATGCCGCGCCGCAACCACTGGCCAGCGCCACGGCGGCCATCGCCTGCTCGCCCCGCCAGCAATTCGCCCTGGCGAATTGAACGGGTGGCTGCTCCTCATTCACCTGCCGTTTGGATCAGGCAGGAGCGAGCGGCCGGTGGGCAAGTCCCCTCTTCCCGCGTACGGGGAGAGGGCTCGCGTGAAAGGCAGGTTCAGCCGCCGCCGAACAGGTTGCGCAGGATATCGACGCCGCGATCCTCGAAGGCGACCTTGCCCTGGCGGTTGCCGGGACCGACGACGATGACTTTCGTGCCGATGGGCGCCCGAGCATAGAGGTGCTCGACATCGGCATTCATCATGCGAATGCAACCCGAGGACATGTTGAGGCCGATGGTCCAGGGCTGGTTGGTGCCGTGGATACGGAAGATGGTGTCCTGGCCGCCCTTGTAGAGATACATGGCGCGGGCACCGAGCGGATTGTCGATGCCGCCTTCCTGGAAGGCCGGGATCTTGTGGCCCTTGCGCGCTTCGCGGGCGATCATCTCCTTCGGGGGCCGCCAGTCCGGCCATTCCGACTTGCGGCCGATCTTGACGACGCCCGACCAGCCGAAACCGTCACGGCCGACGCCGACGCCGTAACGGGTGGCGCGGTTGTTGCCCTCGACATAGTAGAGATACTTGTTGTTGGTATCGATGATGATCGTGCCGGCGGTCTCGTCGGTCACCAGGCGCACCTTCTTGCGCTTGAAGGCCGGCGCCACCTGCTTGGACGGCATGGCAATGCGCGTCACGTCGGAGGCCGGGCGGGCCGGCGCCTGCGCCATCGGTCCGGCGGCATGGGCGACGGATGCGGCGAGCGTCAGCGAAACGGCCAGCGCCATGGCCAGCCGGGTCGGCGTCTTGTTCATTCGTGTCCCCTTATGAAAATGCAATTGCGATACGGTAATTCAGATCGGGAACGGCGCAACCCGCCGATCTCGCCGAAATCCGGCGTCTTGCGAAATTTTTCCGGATATCGTTGCAATCAGATCACGATGACGCGTGTCCCGACGTCGACGCGCTCGTAAAGATCGGTCACATCCTCGTTGCGCATGCGGATGCAGCCGGAGGAAACGGCATAGCCGATCGTCCAGGGCGCATTGGTGCCGTGGATGCGATAGAGCGTCGAGCCGAGATACATGGCCCGCGCGCCGAGTGGATTTTCCGGCCCGCCCTCCATGCTGGCCGGGAGGTAATGGCCCTTGGCGGCTTCGCGCGAGATCATTTCCTTGGGCGGATTCCAGCTCGGCCATTCGGCCTTGCGGGTGATCCTGTGGGAGCCGGCCCATTCGAAGCCCGGCTTGCCGACGCCGACGCCGTAACGCCTTGCCTTGCCGCCGCCCATCACGAGATAGAGGAAGCGATTGTTGGTGTCGATGACGATGGTGCCGGCCTTTTCCTTGGTGTCGTAATCGACCATCTGCGGCAGGTACATCGGGTCGAAGCGGCTTCTCACCGGCCGCTGCGCCGGAGCAAGCCCGACATTCTGCACCGGCGCCCGCATCACCGGCTGGCGCTGCTCGAACAACCCGCGGCGCACCACCTGGCGCTGATACTGATAGACCTGCGGCTGGCTGACCACGCGGCGCGGCGCATAGACGCGCGGCATGGAGCCGTTGGTGAGCTGCATCACCCAAGGGGCGGAGAGATCGGCGCTGACGGTGACCGGCGGACGGGTGCCGTAGCGGCCGTCATTGGCCTCGGCAACGGTGGCGGAAAGCATCGCGAAGGCGATGGCGAGTGAGAAGTGCATCTTCAACATGGTCGGGACTCTTTACGTTTGACCTGGGGAAGCAAGGTTTCGATAACCCCGTTGGCCCGATGCTCGCACCGCCTCTTGAGTCAAAGGTAAACGTCCCTAATGAAAATGCCCCGCGCCGGATAAACCTTTCGTCAGGGTTATCGCCGGGTTTGGAAAGAGAGTCAGCAAATGGTAAAGCAGCCCTCCGAGTGGATCAGGAAGGCTTGACAATGACGACCGAAGGCATCGCGATCGGAGAGGACGGGCAGCCGCGCTGCGCCTGGCACGGCAATCTCGACGATTATCGCCGCTATCATGACGAGGAATGGGGCAGGCCGGTGACCGACGACACCAGGCTGTTCGAAAAAATCTGCCTCGAAGGTTTCCAGTCGGGCCTTTCCTGGCTGACGATCCTGCGCAAGCGCGAGAATTTTCGCACCGCCTTCTGCGGTTTCGATTTCGACAAGGTCGCCGCCTTCGCCGACACCGATATCGAGCGCTGCGTCGCCGATCCCGGCATCATCCGCCATCGCGGCAAGATCGTCTCGACCGTCAACAATGCCCGTCGGGCACAGGCGCTGAAGGCGGAATTCGGCTCGCTCGCCCGCTATTTCTGGGGTTTCGAGCCAGGGACGGAAGAGCGGCCGGCAAGCGTCACCCGCGCCTGGATCGCCACCAACCCGACGTCGCAGACCTCCGTGCGCCTGTCGAAGGATCTGAAGAAGCGCGGCTGGACCTTCGTCGGCCCGACCACGGTCTATGCCTTCATGCAGGCGATGGGCATGGTCAACGACCATCTCGACGGCTGCATCTGCCGCTTGCGTGTGGAGGCGCTGCGCGATGCATTGCAGCGGCCGTGAAAAGCTGGTTTGATCGCCGCATGCATCACCTCATCCGCCTTGCCGTCGCCGCCGTTTTTGCCTGCCTTGCCGGAGCGGCCTTGGCCGATCCGCCGCATCCCAATCTCTACAAGGGCGAGCGTCTCGTGCCGATCGAGGTGCTGCCCGGCAAGCCGGTGCAGCTGAAAGGCTGGACGCGCGACGGCAAGGGGCTGGTCTATTCGCTGCATGTGCGCGCCGGCGAAAAGGTCGGCGTCAATTTCTGGACGCCGAGCCGCTTCACCTATCTGGTGATGTTCGACGTCTCCAAGACCGACGAGGACGCCTTCTACAGCAGCGACGACGACGGCAACGTCAAGGTGCTGCCGGTGGCCAAGAACACCACCTGGCTGATCCGCCCCTATTATTCCCGCGTCGCCCGCCGCCGTGGGCTGGGCGCGCCCTATACGGTGACGCTGGATATCAGGCCTTGAAAGCAATTCCAGCAAAGGTGTGAAGCGGCTTTGCGTCCGGAATTGCGCAAAAATATACTACTCGATCCCGTCGAGCAGTGGCCCGAGTTCGCCGAGGTGAACGATGCGCCGAAAGCGCGGCGCATCCGCCGGCGGCTCCACATGCTCGAACACCCAGGTCAGCTCATGCGGCACGAAGACGCCGTAGGCGCCGGCGGCAATCGCCGGCACGATGTCGGATTTCAGTGAATTGCCGATCATCATCGAGCGCTCGGGGCCGTCCGCGAGTTTGGAGAAGATGCGGCGATAGGTGACGGCGGACTTGTCGGAGAGGATCTCAACCGCATCGAAATAATCGCCGAGGCCGGATTGCGCCAGCTTGCGCTCCTGGTCGAACAGGTCGCCCTTGGTAATCATGACGAGGAAATAGCGCCCGGCAAGACTTTCCAGCGTCTCCTGCACATGCGGCAGGGTCTCGACCGGATGGCGCAGCAAGTCGCGGCCGATGCCGAGGATTTTTTCGATGATTTCGGCCGGCGCCTTGCCTTGGGTGATCTCGATCGCCGTCTCGATCATCGACAATGTAAACCCCTTGATGCCGAAACCATAAAAATCGAGGTTGCGCTTTTCCGCTTCGAGGAGTTGGCTGGAAATCTGCTCGCCCTCAGCGAAATCGGACAGCAGTTCGGTGAAATGCTGCTCCGTCAGCCGGTAATATTGCTCGTTCTGCCACAGCGTGTCGTCGGCGTCGAAGCCGATGGCCGTCAGGTTGCGTGCGGTCATGCTCTGTCTCCATGCTTTGCGTCCGCCCTGTCCGCCGCCTTTGGTGCGGGCTGCATCCGGCTGGCGATGACGGTGTGGACGACCTGATAGTCGCGGCTGGCCTCGCCGGTCGGGATCACCGGCCAGGACCAGCGCGCCGTTTCCGCAGGCGGCGCGATGCCATGCAGCAGGTCGGCCTCCTGATGCAGCTTGCCGGTGCGATCCACCACCCGGAAACCGATGTCGGTCAACAGGCAGACATAAGCGGGCAGGGCGCTCAAACCTTCGAGATGCGCCGCGATCAGCCGCGGCACCACTGCCTGCGGCAATCCCGCCGCCTCCGATTTGCGCCCCGCGCCGATGCCGATCTGCGACAGCACATTGGCCGAAACCACCAGATCGAGATAGGGAACCTGCCGCAGAAATGCCAGCGGCTCCGGCTCCTTGCCGGCGACGACGGCATCGAAGCCGGAAATATCCCGCTCGATCAGCCGCACATTTTTAAACCCCTTCGCCCTCAGCCATAGCCGCACCGAAGCCAGATGCACGAGATCGACGAGCACGACGGTATCGAATTGCCGCGACAATTCCTCGACTGGCACATCCCGCAACAGCCCGGAGCCGAGCACGACGACGGTGCGCCGCTGCCGCAACCCGGCAACCTCCGCCCGCACCGCGTCATGGCAGTGCCGCTCATGCTCCGCCCAGTCCGAAGCACACCGCCGCGCCCGCGACCAGAGATTGACCGACCCACGCACGAAACCGCGATGCATCGACGCGGTCACAGGCAGGCTGGCGAGATAATTGAGCGCTTCGAGGATCATGCTTCTATCGATAGATGGCGGAGCGATGGCCGATCTCGATGGCGACGCGTTTGTTCACGGACAAAATCAATCCTGGCTGGCTTGCGACGGAATATAGCACTCGGGGAGCCCCGTCGCCAGCCTTCGCCCTTGCCGCTCCCGCCTTCACATTCTAAGACACCGGCACAGTTTGAGAGACCAGAACGGACCGGTTGCGCATCATGAACGACAAGTCGAAGAAACCGCAAAAACTCAAGGCCCGCCTGCCGCGCGGCTTCGTCGACCGGTCGGCTGCCGATATCCGCGCCGTCAACGAGATGACGGGCAAGATCCGCGAGGTCTACGAACGCTACGGTTTCGACCCGGTGGAGACGCCGCTGTTCGAATATACCGATGCGCTCGGCAAATTGCTGCCGGCCAGCGACGGCCCAAACGAGGGGGTGTTCTGGCGGGGGGACGACGCCGCCCAGGGGAGGGGCGTGCCTTCGGACCTGGCGGCGCCGCGCCCCCGCCATGTCGCGGAAACCTTTCAGGAAATCCAGCTTCCCTATCGCACCTATCGCGCCGGCTACGTCTTCCGCAACGAGAAGCCGGGCCCGGGCCGCTTCCGCCAGTTCATGCAGTTCGATGCCGATACGGTGGGTGCCGCCGGCGTGCAGGCCGATGCCGAAATGTGCATGATGATGGCCGATACGCTGGAAGCGCTCGGCATCAAGCGCGGCGATTACGTCATCCGCGTCAACAACCGCAAGGTTTTGGATGGCGTGCTCGAAGCCATCGGCCTCGGCGGCGAGGACAAGGCCGGCCAGCGCCTCAATGTGCTGCGCGCCATCGACAAGCTCGACAAGTTCGGCCCCGAAGGCGTCAAGCTGCTGCTCGGCCCGGGCCGCAAGGACGAGTCCGGCGACTTCACCAAGGGCGCCGGCCTTGACGACGACCAGATCGCCAAGGTGCTGTTCTTCGTCGGCATCAAGGATTATGCGGAAAGCGCCGGCGCTCTCGCCGAACTGGTGGCCGGCACCTCCAAGGGCGGCGAAGGCGTCGAGGAACTCAACATGATCGGCGCGCTGGTGACCGGCGCCGGCTACGCCTCCGATCGCGTCAAGATCGACCCCTCTGTCGTGCGCGGCCTCGAATATTATACCGGCCCGGTCTACGAGGCCGAACTGCTGTTCGACGTCACCAACGAGAAGGGCGAAAAGGTCGTGTTCGGCTCCGTCGGCGGTGGCGGGCGCTATGACGGCCTCGTCTCGCGTTTCATGGGCCAGCCCGTTCCGGCGACCGGTTTCTCCATCGGCGTGTCGCGCCTGATGACGGCGCTGAAGAACCTCGGCAAGCTCGGCCAGGACCAGGTGATCGCCCCGGTGCTGATCACCGTCATGGATGGCGATACTGAGAGCATGGGCCGCTACCAGCGCTTCACGCAGGCGCTGCGCGCCGAGGGCATTCGCGCTGAAATGTATCAAGGCAACTGGAAGAAATTCGGCAACCAGCTCAAATATGCCGACCGCCGCGATTGCCCTGTCGCCATCATCCAGGGCGGCGACGAGCGGGCGCAGGGTGTGGTGCAGATCAAGGATCTGATCGAGGGCAAGCGTCTCGCCGGCGAGATCGAGGACAACGCCACCTGGCGCGAGGCGCGCGTGGCGCAGGAGATCGTGCCGGAGGCCGAACTGGTCGCAAAGGTGCGCGAAATCCTCGAAGCGCAGGCCGAAGACCGGCGTCGGGCAGGCTGACGCATGTTGCGCAAAAGTGTGATGCGGTTTTGTGAGAACGACATGCGTCAAAACAAAGAGATGTTCCTATGGCGCTGATCAACCTGCCCGGATTCTCCGCTGCGCTGCTGGCCGATTTCGTCTCGCGCGGCACCGAGCGCGTCGATACGCCCATCATCCAGCCGGCCGAACCCTTTCTCGACATGGCCGGCGAGGATCTCCGCCGCCGCATCTTCCTCACCGAGAGCGAGACCGGCGAAAACCTCTGCCTGCGCCCGGAATTCACCATTCCCGTCTGCCTGCGCCATATCGAAAGCGCCATGGGCACGCCGAAGCGTTATGCCTATCTCGGTGAAGTCTTCCGCCAGCGCCGCGACGGGCCGAACGAATTCTTTCAGGCGGGTATCGAGGATCTCGGCGATGGCGACACCGCCGCGGCCGATGCCCGCGCCATCGGCGACGCCATGGGCATCCTGAAACTGCTGCTGCCCGGCAAGGCGCTCAAGGTAACGCTGGGCGACCAGGCGGTTTTCGAAGCGGTGGTCAAGGCACTCGGTCTGCCTCTCGGCTGGCAGAAGCGGCTGATCCATGCCTTCGGCAACCCTGATAGAATCGAGCAATGGCTGCAAACGCTTGCCAGCCCGCTGCCGATATCAGGCATCGACCCAAAGACACTGGAACTGGCGCAATCCGGCGACGATGCGGGCTTGATCGCCCATCTCGACGAGACCATGCAGGCGACCGGCTATTCCACCAATGCCAGCCGCGCGCCCGCCGAAATCGCCGCCCGCCTGCGTGAAAAACTGTCGCTGGCGCAGACGAAGCTGGACGACTCCGTGCTGCTGCTTCTGCGTGAATTCCTGTCGCTGGAACTGCCGCTGGCCGAAGCGCCGGCAGCCCTTGCCGGCTTTGCCGATGCCGCCGGCCTGCATCTCGGCCCGGCGGTCGCCGCCTTCGAGGCGCGGCTGCGCGCGCTGGAAGCCGCCGGCATCGATGTCGCGCCGATCGTTTACCGCGCCGCCTTCGGCCGTCCGCTGGATTATTACACCGGCCTCGTCTTCGAGGTGACGGCAGGCGAAAGCCAGGCCGTTCTTGCCGGCGGCGGGCGCTTTGACCGGCTGATGACGCTGCTTGGCGCCTCCAGCCATATCCCGGCGGTCGGCTTCGCCTTGTGGCTGGACCGGATCGAGGCGGAAAGGGCGCGCTCATGACCATCACCATCGCCGTGCCCTCCAAGGGGCGCATGAAGGAGGATTCGGCCGCGATCTTCGAGCGCGCCGGCCTGAAAATCGTCGCCGTCGGCAATGAGCGCTCCTATCGCGGCCGTGTCGAAGGTTTCGACGATATCGAGATCGCTTTCCTTTCGGCCTCGGAAATCTCGCGCGAGCTGGGTAATGGCAGCGTCGATTTCGGCGTCACCGGCGAGGATCTGATGCGCGAGCAGATGGCGGAAGTGGATAGCCGCGTCGAATTCTGCGCCCGCCTCGGTTTCGGTCATGCGGATGTGGTGGTCGCCGTGCCGGAGATATGGGTGGATGTCGACAGCATGGCCGATCTTGGCGATGTCGCCGCCGATTTCCGCGCCCGCCACCATCGCCGCCTGACCATCGCCACGAAATACTGGCGGCTGACGCAGCAGCATTTTTCCGGCAGCCACGGCATCCAGCTCTATCGCATCGTCGAAAGTCTCGGCGCTACCGAGGGCGCGCCGGCGGCAGGGCAGGCGGATATCATCGTCGATATCACCTCCACCGGCTCGACGCTTACCGCCAACCACCTGAAAATCCTCTCCGACGGCGTCATCCTGCGCTCGCAGGCCTGCCTGGTGCGCGCCCGCAAGCGGGAGCACGAGGCGGACGCACGGGTGAAACGGATCGTCGAAGCAGTGCGCCGCGCCTTGTGAACGCTGCGGTTTCCAAAACAGCAAAAGGCCCGCCGGATCGCTCCGGCGGGCCTTTTGCTTGGAATGTCGAAAATCAGGCGAGCGTTGCCACGCCGCGGCGGGCATCCAGCGAATAAGCGCCGGCGCCGACGGTGGCGAGCAGGATATAGGCGCCGGCCAGCGTGATGTTCTTCATCAGCATGATCTGGTTGAGCACGGTCAGCCAGCCATTGGCGGCGGCCGGGAAATCCGGAACGTTGATGGCGCTGCTATGGAAGACGAGGCCGGTGAACACGCAGAACACGGCCAGCGCCCAGCCGACGATCTTCGTCTGGAAACCGACGAGCACGGCGAGGCCGGCGACCAGTTCGAACAGGCCGGCGAGATAGGCAAGCGCGGTCGCGGCCGGCAGGCCGGCGCCCGCAATCATCCCCGCCGTCCCGGCGGCATCCATCAGCTTGCCGAAGCCGGAATAGATGAACATGAACGAAAGCAGGACGCGCGCGAGAAGGAGAAGGGCGCTATTGGGCGAAGACATCGGGAAACTCCTGTTGGGGTCTGCGGCACGGCATCGGCCACGAAAAACTGTCTTGCGTCAATTTGCCCATTTTTACTGTTTTGGAAAGATAAACGATTGGAGACATATCGTTCACAAAATGGACGAACGATCGGCAGGCACATGATTTGATACGACGGAAAGCGAAAGCTATCGGTGCTGCGATCTCGTTTTTCTATTCATCCGACGACGACATGGTCGGCGTAAAACATCCCGAAGGTTCAGGGAACAAGGCTGTGACATCCATACGCCGATACGTCAAAAAATGCAAAGCCCGTCACTTGAAACGAAGTGGCGATAGGCGCCCTCTTCGTTGCGATGTAGACGTGTTCTGGCGGGTTTAGGTGAAAAAATGCTCGATGGAAAAAAGCTTTGGAATTTCCGCAAACAAAAAAGGCGGGCCTCGCGACCCGCCTTTTCCGTAACCTGAACCGGATGGCTCAGATGTAAGGCAGGATGCCTTACATCATGTCCATGCCGCCCATTCCGCCCATGCCGCCAGGCATGCCGCCGGGGGCATCCTTCTTCGGCAGTTCGGCGATCATGGCTTCCGTGGTGATCAGCAGCGAGGCAACCGAAGCGGCGTTCTGCAGAGCGGTGCGGACGACCTTGACCGGGTCGACGATGCCCATGGAGATCATGTCGCCATATTCGCTCGTCTGGGCGTTGTAGCCGTAGTTGTCTTCGTTCTTCTCGAGGATCTTGCCGACGACGATCGAGGCTTCGTCACCTGCGTTCTCGGCGATCTGGCGAACCAGCGACTGGAGAGCCTTGCGCACGATGTTGATGCCGGCTTCCTGGTCGTCGTTCTCGCCCTTGGCGGAGATCTTGGTGGAGGAGCGCAGGAGCGCTACGCCGCCGCCGGGGACGATGCCTTCCTGAACGGCAGCGCGCGTCGCGTTGAGCGCGTCGTCGATGCGGTCCTTCTTTTCCTTGACTTCGACTTCCGTCGAGCCGCCGACGCGGATGACGGCAACGCCGCCAGCGAGCTTGGCAAGACGTTCCTGCAGCTTCTCGCGGTCGTAGTCCGAGGTGGTTTCCTCGATCTGCGCCTTGATCTGGGCAACGCGGCCTTCGATGTCGGACTTCTGGCCGGCACCGTCGACGATCGTCGTGTTTTCCTTGGAGATCGAAACCTTCTTGGAGCGGCCGAGCATGTCGAGCGTGACGTTTTCGAGCTTGATGCCGAGGTCTTCGGAGATCACCGTGCCGCCCGTCAGGATGGCGATGTCTTCGAGCATGGCCTTGCGGCGATCGCCGAAGCCCGGAGCCTTGACGGCAGCGATCTTCAGGCCGCCACGCAGCTTGTTGACGACGAGCGTTGCAAGGGCTTCGCCTTCGACGTCTTCAGCGATGATGAGCAGCGGCTTGCCGGTCTGAACGACGGCTTCGAGAACCGGCAGCATGGCCTGGAGGTTCGAGAGCTTCTTTTCGTGCAGGAGGATGTAGGCGTCGTCGAGATCGGCGACCATCTTCTCGGCATTGGTGACGAAGTAGGGCGACAAGTAGCCGCGGTCGAACTGCATGCCTTCGACGACTTCGAGTTCGGTCTCGGCGGTCTTGGCTTCTTCAACCGTGATGACGCCTTCGTTGCCGACCTTCTGCATGGCTTCGGCAATGTCGAGACCGACCTGCTTGTCGCCGTTTGCGGAGATCGTGCCGACCTGGGCGACTTCTTCCGAGGTGTTGATCTTCTTGGCCTTGGCCTGGAGATCCTTGACGACTTCGCCGACGGCGAGGTCGATGCCGCGCTTCAGGTCCATCGGGTTCATGCCGGCGGCAACGGCCTTGTGGCCTTCGCGAACGATTGCCTGGGCGAGAACGGTTGCGGTCGTGGTGCCGTCGCCGGCGATGTCGTTGGTCTTGGAAGCGACTTCACGAACGAGCTGGGCGCCCATGTTCTCGAACTTGTCGTCCAGTTCGATTTCCTTGGCGACCGAAACGCCGTCCTTGGTGATGCGCGGAGCGCCGAAGGACTTGTCGATCACGACGTTGCGGCCCTTGGGGCCCAGCGTTACCTTGACGGCATCGGCGAGGATATCGACGCCGCGCAGCATCTTTTCGCGCGCGCCGCGGCCGAATTTGACTTCTTTGGCTGCCATTGTGAGAACTCCTGAAGAGGTGTCTGCGTAAGTCGGGAAAGGATAAAACCGGCGATCAGCCGATGATGCCCATGATGTCGGCTTCCTTCATGATCAGAAGGTCTTCGCCGTTGAGCTTGACTTCGGTGCCCGACCACTTGCCGAACAGGACGCGGTCGCCGGCCTTGACGTCGAGAGCGACGAGCGCGCCCTTGTCGTCACGGGTGCCGGTGCCGACGGCGACGATTTCGCCTTCCTGCGGCTTTTCCTTGGCGGTATCGGGAATGATGATGCCGCCCTTGGTCTTGGCTTCGGATTCGACGCGGCGAACGACGACGCGGTCGTGCAGCGGGCGGAAGTTGATGGCTGTCATTGTCTAATCCCTCGATCAAATGACTGAACGAACCGGTGAGAGGTCCGTCTGAAAGGTTGTTAGCACTCCTCATTTGCGAGTGCTAGCAGCGACGTAGGTAAGGACGCTTCCTTGGCGAGTCAAGAACGGGCCGTCGAAAAAATTTCAGAAAAATTGGTTAAGACTGCGGCATGAGCCGCGATTCGCAAAATATTCACATCCAGGTGCCGGAGACTGCCCCGAGTTTCGGGCAATTGCTGCGGGTTTTCGCCCACATCGGCTGCCTCAGCTTTGGCGGTCCGGCGGGGCAGATTTCGCTCATGCACCGCGCCGTCGTGGAGGAGCGGCGCTGGATGTCGGAAGAGCGGTTTCTGCATGCGTTGAACTATTGCATGCTGCTGCCGGGACCGGAGGCGCAGCAGCTCGCCACCTATATCGGCTGGCTGCTGCATGGCTTGCGCGGCGGGCTGGCGGCGGGGCTGCTGTTCATCCTGCCGGGGCTGGCGGTCATGCTCGGGCTCTCGGTCGCCTATGGGCTCTATCACGAGACCGGCTGGTTGCAGAGCCTGTTTTTCGGGCTGAAGGCGGCGGTGCTCGCCATTGTCGTCGAGGCGGTTTTCCGGGTCGGCCGCCGGGCGCTGAAAGGGCGGCTGCATCATGGGCTGGCGGCGGTGTCGTTCCTGGCGCTGTTCGTCTTCGGCATTCCGTTTCCGCTCGTCATTCTCGCTGCTGCGCTCATCGGCCTCGTCTTCGCGCGGACGACGGCCGTGGTGACCGACGAACTGAAGGAGGCGCGGCCGACGCCAACGATGACGCGCACGCTGTTGTCGCTGGTCGTCTGGCTCGCAATCTGGCAGGCGCCGCTGGTCCTCCTTCTGCTCGTCTCCGGGGATGCCCCTGCCTTTGCCGACCTGTTTTCCTTCTTCTCGAAGATGGCGCTGGTCACCTTCGGCGGCGCCTATGCGGTGCTTGCCTATGTGGCGCAGATGGCGGTCGATCACTACGGCTGGCTGCGGCCCGGCGAAATGCTCGACGGCCTGGCGCTTGCCGAAACCACGCCGGGACCGCTGGTGCTGGTGCTCTGTTTCGTCGGCTATCTCGCCGGTGGTCGCGGCGGTTCGGGGCTCGATCCGGTGCTGGCCGGGACGCTCGGACTGTTGCTGACGGCCTGGGCTACCTTCGTGCCGAGTTTCCTGTGGATCTTCATCGGCGCGCCCTATGTCGAGCGGCTTCGCGCCAACGCATATGCGGCGGCGGCGCTGTCGGCGATCACCGCCGCGGTGGTCGGCGTCATCCTCAACCTGTCTCTGTGGTTTGCGCTGCATGTGCTGTTTGGCGCCGTGGAGAAGCTGGAATTCGGCCCGGCCGCACTCCCCTGGCCGGTCTGGCAGAGCGTCGACTGGAAGGCGGCGGGGCTGGCTGCGCTCTCGGCGGTGCTGCTCTTGCGGCTGCGATGGGGTGTCGGGCGGGTTCTGGGGCTTGCCGCCGCGCTCGGGCTGGCGCTGCCGCAGCTCTGAAACGACGGTTCTTTTCGGCATGCGCGGTAAATCTTCTTGCCTTGATGCCCATGGTTTGCGATGTGACCTGATGTTTTGGAATGCCGGGACTTATGCTTGATGGCCGAACGTATCGAAGGTTTGCGGGATATCGTCGCGTTGTATGACGTCATTCTCTGCGATGTCTGGGGGGTGGTGCATAATGGCGAGACCGCCTTCCTGGAGGCCTGCGCCGCGCTGAAGGCGGCGCGCGAGGCGGGCCTGACGGTGGTGCTGATCACCAATTCCCCGCGCCGCTCCGACGGCGTGGTGCGCCAGTTCGCCCGCATCGGCGTGCCCGATGGCACCTTCGATGCGATCGTCAGCTCCGGCGACGTCACCCGCAAGCTGATCGAGGCGCAGGGGCCGAAGAAGGTCTATCTCATCGGCCCGGAACGCGACTGGGCTCTGGTCGAGGGCCTGCCGGTCACCTCCGTCGCCATGGACGCGGCCGAGGTCATCGTCTGCACCGGCCTGTTCGACGACGAGAGCGAAACACCCGAGCAATATCGCCCGCAACTCGAAGCGCTGCGGGCCCGCGATCTCACGATGATCTGCGCCAATCCCGATCTCGTGGTCGAGCGCGGCACGCGCATGATCTACTGCGCCGGGTCGCTGGCCGAGATGTACAAGCGCATGGGCGGCCGCACGCTGGTCGCCGGCAAGCCGCATCCGCCGATCTATGCCGCAAGCCTTGCCGCCGCCGAGGCGATCCGCGGCGCCTTTGCGCGCGAGCGGGTGCTGGCCATCGGCGACGGCCTGCCGACCGACGTGCGCGGCGCGGTCGCGCAAGGCCTCGACCTCCTGTATATCAGCGGCGGCATCCACGCCGCCGATTATGCGCCGGCCGGCGGCGAGGGCACCGATGTGGATGCGCTGGAGCTTTTCCTGGCGCGCCACAGCGTCGCCCCGCGCTGGTGGATGCACAGGCTGGCGTGAGTTTTCTCTGGCAGGACAGTCCGATGACCGTTTTCCATCGCAATGAAACCAAGGAAGCCTTGCCGGAGCGGCTGCGCGGCGGCGTCGTCGCCATCGGCAATTTCGATGGCGTGCATCGCGGCCACCAGTCGGTGCTCGCCCGCGCACTCGAACTCGCCGCCGCGCGTCAGAAACCGGCGCTGGTGTTGACCTTCGAGCCGCATCCGCGCACCGTCTTCAAGCCGCAGACGCCGGTCTTCCGCCTGACGCCGGCGCCGCTGAAGGCGCGGCTGCTCGAAGCGCTCGGCTTCCAGTCGGTGATCGAATATCCGTTCACGCCGGATTTCTCGCAGCGCTCGGCGCAGGATTTCATCACCTCGATCCTGATGGAGTGGATCGGCGTCTCGGAAGTCGTCACCGGCTTCGATTTCCATTTCGGGCGCGGGCGCGAGGGCGGCCCGGCCTTCCTGATGTCGGCCGGCGCCCGCAACGGTTTTGGCGTCACGCTGGTCGATGCCTTCCGCGACGAGAATACGGAGGTGATCTCGTCGAGCCGCATCCGCACTCTGTTGTCCGAAGGGGCGGTGGCGGAAGCCGCCGGCCAGCTCGGCTATCGCTACACCGTCGAGGCCGAGGTCATCCACGGCCAGCAGCTTGGCCGCACGCTCGGCTATCCCACCGCCAACATGTCGCTGCCGGGCGAGGTGACGCTGCGTCCCGGCATCTATGCCGTTCGCTTCCGGCTGGAGAACGGCGCCATCCATGACGGCGTCGCCTCCTTCGGCTATCGCCCGACGGTCATCGACAACGGCGCGCCGCTGCTCGAAACCTATCTGTTCGATTTCTCCGGCGATCTCTATGGCCAGGTCTGCTCGGTCTCCTTCTTCGGTCATCTGCGCGACGAGCTGAAATTCGACGGCCTCGAACCGCTGGTCGCTCAGATCCGCAAGGACGAGGAGGAGGCGAGGGCGCTTCTGTCCGGTGTGCGCCCGCTCGGGGTTCTCGATGAAAAGATCGCGTCCTGAGGCGGATCGCGACGATGCTGCGCCGCGACAAACTTCGCGGCCGCCTCTTTCCTTTTGGCGTAAAACCCCCTAAACATCCGCCACCATGGCCCAATTCCGGTTGATGAAGACGTCCCGAATTATTGGCCCGGCCCTCCGCGCACTCTGAGCGAGGCCGGAGGTCCGGGTTTTTGGCGTTCGGCCCCAATGGTCGGCGCGACTGACGCTTTCCGATTTTCAGACACCCTTTTACGCGCCCTCAATCGGGCGCCCGATGGCAGATCATGACCGAGACCGCTGACAAGAACGACTATTCCTCGACCCTCTTTCTTCCGCAGACCGATTTCCCGATGCGCGCCGGCCTGCCGCAGAAGGAGCCGGAAACGGTGGCCCGCTGGCAGAAGATGGGGCTTTACAAGCAGCTGCGCGCCTCCGCCGCCGGCCGCGACAAATTCGTGCTGCATGACGGCCCGCCCTATGCCAACGGCAACATCCATATCGGCCATGCGCTGAACAAGATCCTCAAGGACGTCATCACCCGCTCGTTCCAGATGCGCGGCCGCGACGCCAATTACGTGCCCGGCTGGGATTGCCACGGCCTGCCGATCGAATGGAAGATCGAGGAAAAATACCGCGAGAAGGGCAAGAACAAGGACGAGGTGCCGATCAACGAATTCCGCAGGGAATGCCGTGAATTCGCCGCCCACTGGATCAAGATCCAGTCCGAGGAGTTCAAGCGCTTGGGCATCGAGGGCGACTTCGACAATCCCTACACGACGATGAACTTCCACGCCGAGGCGCGCATCGCCGGCGAACTGCTGAAGATCGCCAAATCCGGCCAGCTCTATCGCGGCTCCAAGCCGATCATGTGGTCTGTGGTCGAGCGCACGGCGCTGGCCGAAGCGGAAGTCGAATATCAGGATTACGAATCCGACACGATCTGGGTGAAATTCCCGGTAACTGAGGGCGCCGCCGATTTCGCCGGCGCTTCCGTCGTCATCTGGACGACCACGCCCTGGACCATCCCCGGCAACCGCGCCATCTCCTTCTCGTCGCGTTTCGGTTACGGCCTCTATGAGGTGACCGCCGCCGAGAATGATTTCGGCCCGCAGCCCGGCGAAAAGCTGATCTTCGCCAGGAAACTCGCCGAGGAATGCGCCGCCAAGGCCAAGGTGACGCTCGCTCTCGTTCGCGACGTGACGGCCGAGGAGCTGGCCAGGCTCGTCTGCGCCCATCCGCTGGCCTCGCTCGGCTATGACTTCCAGGTGCCGCTCCTCGACGGCGATCATGTCACCGACGATGCCGGCACGGGTTTCGTCCACACCGCCCCCGGCCATGGTCGCGAGGACTTCGACGCCTGGACGCACCACGCTCGCGCTCTCGAAGCGCGCGGCATCTCGGCGAAAATCCCGTTCACCGTCGACGATGCCGGTTTCTACACCGCCGATGCTCCCGGCTTCGGCCCGGAAGCGGAAGGCGGTGCCGCCCGCGTCATCGACGACAACGGCAAGAAGGGCGACGCCAACAAGCGCGTCATCGAGGCGCTGATCGCCGCCAAAAACCTGTTTGCGCGTGGCCGCCTGAAGCACACCTATCCGCATAGCTGGCGTTCCAAGAAGCCGGTGATCTTCCGCAACACGCCGCAATGGTTCGTCTACATGGACAAGGAACTCGGCGACGGCACCACGCTGCGCTCGCGCGCTCTGAACGCCATCGACGAGACCCGCTTCGTGCCCGGCGCCGGCCAGAACCGCCTGCGCGCCATGATCGAGAACCGCCCGGACTGGGTTCTTTCGCGCCAGCGCGCCTGGGGCGTGCCGATCTGCGTCTTCGTCAATGCCGGCGGCGAGATCCTGCAGGACGAGGCGGTCAATGCCCGCATCCTTGATGCCTTCGAGGCCGAAGGCGCCGACGCCTGGTTCGCCGATGGCGCCAAGGAGCGTTTCCTCGAAGGCCGTTCCGACCGGGACGAGTGGACGCAGGTGCGCGACATCCTCGACGTCTGGTTCGACTCGGGCTCGACCCATACCTTCACGCTGGAGGATCGCCCGGACCTGAAATGGCCGGCCGACGTCTATCTCGAAGGTTCCGACCAGCATCGCGGCTGGTTCCATTCCTCGCTGCTGGAATCGGCGGCGACGCGTGGCCGCGCGCCCTATGACACCGTCATCACCCATGGTTTCACCATGGACGAGCACGGCCGCAAGATGTCGAAGTCGCTCGGCAACACGGTCCTGCCGCAGGACGTGATGAAGGAATCCGGCGCCGATATCCTGCGCCTCTGGGTCATGACCACCGATTACTGGGAAGACCAGCGCCTCGGCAAGACGATCATCCAGACCAATATCGACGCCTATCGCAAGCTGCGCAACACCATCCGCTGGATGCTCGGCACGCTGGCCCACGATACCGGCGAGGACATCGCCTATGCCGAGCTGCCGGAACTTGAAAAGCTGATGCTGCATCGCCTGGCCGGGCTCGACCGGCTGGTGCGCGACGGCTACGACGCCTTCGATTTCAAGCGCATCACCCGCGCGCTGATCGATTTCTCCAATGTCGAGCTTTCGGCCTTCTATTTCGACATCCGCAAGGATGCGCTCTATTGCGACGCCCCGTCGAGCCTGCGCCGCCGGGCAAGCCTTGCGGTCATCCGCAAGCTGTTCGAATGCCTGGTGACGTGGCTCGCGCCGATGTTGCCCTTCACCACGGAGGAAGCCTGGCTGTCGCTGAAGCCGGATGCGGTCTCGGTGCATCTGGAGCAGTTCCCGGCCGTGCCCGCCGAATGGAACGATGCAGGCCTGGAAGCGAAGTGGGACAAGATCCGCGAGGTCCGCAAGGTCGTGACCGGCGCGCTGGAAATCGAGCGCAAGGACAAGCGTATCGGCTCCTCGCTGGAGGCGGCACCCGTTGTCTACATCACGGACAAGGATCTGCTGGCGGCACTGGAAGGCCAGGATTTCGAGGAAATCTGCATTACCTCGGGTCTGACCGTGGTCGAGGGCGAGGCCCCGGCCGATGCCTTCCGCCTGTCCGAAGTGCCCGGCGTCGGCGTCGAGCCGAAGCGGGCGGAAGGGCGCAAATGCGCCCGCTCGTGGCGGATCACGGCCGATGTCGGCTCCGATCCCGACTATCCGGACGTCTCGGCGCGCGACGCCGAGGCGCTGCGCGAGCTGGCTGCGCGCGCACGGTAAAGACTCTGGAAACTCTGCCGGATGAATTGCTCTTTGGCGGTTCATCCGGTATTGCTGCCTGAAAATGGCCGGATTTCTCGGGCAAGCGCCAGAAAACGGGGATACGGCAAGACCTGTTCGAACCGGCGTGGCTGGAAGGGTAAGCATGAAGATCAAGCATGAGTTTCGAGTGGCCGCCGGCTTCGCGGCGCTGATGGGCGCCTGCCTGTCGCTCACCGGCTGCATGTCGAGCCCCACCTACGGCACCGACAAGACGGCGGCCGAGCAGCTTGTCGACGACCTCAGCTCGGCGGTAACCGTCGGCAGCTCCAAGCCGAAGAACAACATTGCCTATAGCCCGCGCCCGGGCCTTGTTTTGCCCAAGGACAAGCAGCAGGCGGCGCTGGTCGCGCCGCAGCAGTCGGTGGCCGGCAAGGACAATCCGCAATGGGTGGAATCGCCGGAGGAAACCCGTTCGCGCCTCGTCGCCGAAGCGGACGAGAACAAGAACAAGCCGCACTACCGCTCGCCGCTCGCCACCACCGGCGCCAATGGCCGGGCGCTGTCTGACAAGGAGCAGCAGGCCGCCTATCGCGCCGCGCGCGCCGAACAGAACGGCGCCTATGAGGAGCGCCGTTTCCTCTCCGATCCGCCGAGCAAGTATCGCGCTGCCGATCCGGCAGCCCTGACCGATCTCGGCGAGCCGGAAAAGGCCAAGGAAAAGCGCCGCAAGAAGGCCGCCGTTTCCGATAAGCAGGATTCGAGCTGGTGGGTTCCCTTCCAGTAAGGATTTGAAATTCATCGGCAAGTTCTGCGGCGCTTCGGCGCCGCTTTTCGTTGGGGCATTTCCATGAAAATGCACGAAGACAAAAAGACGGGGTGACGACATGGATGCGCGTGTAGACGAGAAGGCAGGCGGCGGGCTGCTGATCCGCGAGGCGGAGCGGGCGGATGCGGCCACGATCCTGCGCTTCGTTCGCGAGCTGGCGATCTACGAGAAGGCCGAACACGAGGTGGCGGCGACCGAGGAAACGGTGGCCGAATCGCTGTTCGGCCCGGCCTCGGTGACGCGGGCGCTGATCTGCGAGCGAGACGGTATCGCGATCGGCTTCGCCGTCTGGTTCTTCAGCTATTCCACATGGCTCGCGAAGAACGGCCTTTATCTCGAAGACCTCTATGTGACGCCGGATGCGCGTGGTTCCGGCGCCGGCAAGGCGCTGATGAAGCGGCTCGCCCGCATCGCCGTCGAAAACGGCTGCGGCCGTTTCGAATGGAGCGTGCTCGACTGGAACGAGCCGGCCATCCGCGTCTACGACGCCATCGGCGCCGAGCCGCAGGCGGAATGGCTGCGCTACCGCATGGCCGGCGAGGCGCTGAAGGCCTTCTCCGCCGAGTGAGTTTATTCCTCCGGCCGCCGTCCCGCGAAGAAGTCTTTCAGCAGCGCCGAGGCTTCCTCGGCGCGAAAACCGGAATAGACGTCCGGCGCATGATGACAGGTCGGGCGGGTGTAGAAGCGCACGCCATTGTCGACCGCGCCGCCCTTGGCATCCTCCGCCCCGTAATAGAGGCGGCGAATGCGGGCAAAGGAAATGGCGGCGGCGCACATGCTGCAGGGTTCGAGGGTGACATGCAGGTCGGCGCCGTTGAGCCGCTCGTTGCCGAGCAGCCGCGCCGCCTCGCGCAACACGAGGATCTCGGCATGCGCGGTGATGTCGTTCAACTCGCGGGTGCGGTTTCCGGCGCGCGCCAGCGGCCGGCCATCGAGCACCAGCACGGCGCCGACGGGGATTTCGCCGCGTTCGCCGGCGGCTTTGGCCTCCTCCAGCGCCATCCGCATGAATTGATTTGTCGGCGGCATGCCTCTATTTCCCTCTTAACCGAAGCCGCGCGACCTGATACGACAGCCAAAACCAAGGCAAACAGCAAATGACTTTCAAAGACAAGCCCCAGCGGGGCGGGGCGAAGCGTCCCGGCAGCGACAAGAAGCACGGCGAGCGGAGCGTCAAATCCGCCGCAAAGGGCGCGGAGCGTCCGGCTAAGAGTTTTTCGGCCAAGCCGAAGGCGGAGGATGCCGCCCCCGCATCCGACAAGGCGGAGCGCATTTCCAAGCTGATCGCGCGCGCCGGCGTCGCCTCGCGCCGCGATGTCGAGCGGATGATCATGGAAGGCCGGGTGAAGCTGAACGGCAAGGTGCTGGACACGCCGGTCGTCAATGCGACGCTCGCCGACCGCATCGAGGTCGACGACATGCCGATCCGCGGCATCGAGCGCACCCGTCTCTGGCTCTATCACAAGCCGGCCGGTCTCGTGACCACCAATGCCGATCCCGAGGGTCGCCCGACCGTCTTCGACAACCTGCCGGAAGGCTTGCCGCGCGTCATGTCCGTCGGCCGCCTCGACATCAACACCGAAGGCCTGCTGCTGCTGACCAATGACGGCGGCCTCGCCCGCGTGCTCGAGCTGCCGGCGACCGGCTGGCTGCGCCGCTACCGCGTGCGCGCCCATGGCGCCATCGACCAGGCGGCGCTCGACAGGCTCAAGGACGGCATTGCCGTCGACGGTGTGCTCTATGGCGGCATCGAGGCGACCCTCGACCGCACGCAAGGACACAATGTCTGGATCACCATGGGCCTGCGCGAAGGCAAGAACCGCGAGATCAAGAACGTGCTCGGCGCCATCGGCCTCGAGGTCAACCGCCTGATCCGCATTTCCTATGGCCCGTTCCAGCTCGCCGACTTGCCGGAGGCGCAGGCGCTGGAAGTGCGCGGCAAGACGCTGCGCGACCAGCTCGGCCCCCGCCTGATTGCCGATTCCAACGCCAATTTCGAAGCGCCGATCTACGAAGCGGAGAAGGCGGAAGAGGAAGAACGGGCCCCGGCCGGCTGGAAGGCCGAACGCGCCGACAGGCCGCGTGGCGACAAATCCCGTGACGAGGGGCCGCGCGGCGAAAAACCCTATCGCGAAAAGCCCGGTGACCGCCGCGAAAAGGCGCTTGGACGCCTCGACACCCGCCGCGAGGAGCGTGGTGAAAAACGTTTCGGCGGTGATCGCGACCAGAAATTCGGCGGCGACCGCGAAAAGCGCAGCGCCCCCCTGGCGCGTCCGCGCACCTCCAATGTCTGGATGGCGCCCGGCGCCCGGCCCGTGGCCGAAAAGGCCGCCAAGCAGGGTGGCGAGGCCGCGACCGAGAAGCGCGCGCCGCGTCCGCGCCCCGAAGGCGCGCCGGCCACCAAGCGTTTCGGCCGTACCAAGGATGGCCAGCCCACCCGCACCACGACCAAGCACGATCCCGACCGCAAGGGCGGCGGAAGGCCGATGACGCGTGGCGCCGCTGCCGGCCCGCGCGTGCTGGTCAATCGCGCCGAGGAAGACCGCGACTGGATCCGCGCCGAGGCGCCGGCCCCGCGCAGCCGCGACGAGGCCGACGCCCCGCGCCGTGGCCGCGATTTCGGCGACCGCAAGCCCCGTGATTTTGGCGATCGCCCGCCGCGTGGCGACTTCGGCGACCGCAAGCCGCGGGATTTTGGTGACCGAAAGCCGCGCGAATTCGACGATCGCAAGCCGCGCGGCGAGCGCTCCTTTGGTGACGGCGAGCGTCCCGCCCGTTCGTTCCGCAGCGACCGCCCCGAGGGTGGCGAGCGCCCGTTCCGCTCGGACAAGCCGTTCAAGAGCCGGGAAGGCGCGGGCAGCGGCAAGCCCTTTGGCGGCAAGCCTGGCGGTGGGAAATCCTTTGGCGGCAAACCGGGTGGCGGAAAGTCATCTGGCGGCAAGCCCGGCGCGGGCAAGCCGCGCTCGGACCGTCCTTCGGGCGGGGATCGCCCCTTCGGCGGCAAGCCGGGCGGTGGCAGAGGCAATGGCGGCGGAAAGGGCATGACGCGCGGTGCGGATCGTCGGCGGTGAATTTCGGGGCCGCGCTCTGGCCACGCCGCAGTCGAATGCCATTCGCCCGACGACGGACCGGACGCGCGAAAGCCTGTTCAATATCCTCTCCCACGCCTACCCGGAAAGCCTTGACGGCACGCGGGTGATCGACCTGTTCGCCGGCACCGGCGCGGTCGGGCTGGAGGCCCTGTCGCGCGGTTGCCGCCAGGCGCTGTTCGTCGAGAGCAGCGTCGAGGGGCGGGGCCTGCTCTGGGAAAACATCGAGGCGCTCGGCCTGCATGGCCGGGCCCGCATGCTGCGCCGCGACGCCACCAAGCTTGGCGGCGTCGGCACGGCCGAGCCGTTTCATCTGCTGTTCGCCGATCCGCCCTATGGCCAGGGCGCCGGCGAGAAGGCCTTCGAGGCGGCGCATACCGGCGGCTGGCTGCAACCCCAGGCGCTCTGCATCCTCGAAGAGCGCGCCGATGTCGTGCCGGCGCTCAGTGATGCCTTCCGCTTCCTTGAAAACCGCACCTTCGGCGATACGAAGATGCATTTTTATCGTTACGCGCCGTGACCTGCCCAACGGTAGCCGTCGCCTTCGGCGGCGGCGGCGCGCGCGGTCTCGCCCATATCCACGTCGTCGAGACGCTGGATGAGCTCGGCCTCAGCCCGGTGCGCGTCGCCGGCGCTTCCATCGGCGCCATTGTCGGGGCCGGCATGGCGGCGGGCATGCGCGGCGAAGACATCCGCGAGCACACGCTTTCCACCCTTGGCCGCAAGGCGGTGGTCGCCCATCGCCTGTGGAGCCTGCGCCCGCCCTCGATGCGCGCGGCCATGGGGCGCGGTTTCCGCTTGGGGCAGTTCGATCTGGAGCGCATCCTGCGCGCCTTCCTGCCGGCGCAGGTTCCCGGCAGTTTCGAGGCTCTGCCCACCCCGCTGCACGTCTCCGCCACCGATTATTACGGGCAGCGGGAAGTCGTGCTCGAGGCTGGCGACCTGTTTCCGGCGCTCGCCGCCTCCGCCGCCATTCCGGCGCTGTTCATGCCGGTGACGGTCGAAGGCCGGATCATGATCGATGGCGGCATCTTCAATCCCGTGCCCTACGAGCACCTGATGCCGCATGCCGATATCGTCATCGGCGTCGATGTCGTCGGCGCGCCGGAAGGGGACGGAACCCATGTGCCGAACCGCGTCGACAGCCTGTTCGGCGCCGGTCAGTTGATGATGCAGGCGGCGATTTCCATGAAGCTGCGGCTGCAGCCGCCGCATATCTTTCTGCGCCCGCCGGTCAACCGTTTCAGGGTGCTCGATTTCATGAAGGCGCGCCAGATTCTGGCCGAAACGGCGGTCGTCAAGGACGAGCTGAAGCGCGCCCTCGACCTCGAATTCGAAAAGCGGGCCCGCTCATGATGCGGCGGCATCCTCGACGGCCGGATCGGGCATTTCGTCGTAGTCGTCCACCTGGCGTTTCGGCTTGGGCAGCGGCTCCGGCTTGACCGGGCGCGAAAAGAGCATGTGCCGCCCGGCCTGCAGGCCGTCGGTCGCCTGCAGCACCAGGCGCTCCTCGTCGCGGCGGCGGATGTCGTCGCCGATGGCGGTGGCCTGTTCCTCGCCGAGCCCCAGAGCCTCCAGCGTGCGCCGTCCGAACAGCAGACCCGATTCCAGCGTCTCGCGCAATTCGTAATCCACCCCTTGCGCCCGCAGCGAAAGGGTGTGGACGCGGTCGTAGGAGCGGACGAAAAGCTGGGCCTGCGGAAAATCCGAACGGATCAGCGCCACGATGCGGTCGGTGATTTCCGGCTTGTGGGTGCAGACGGCGATCAGCTTGGCCTTCTCGATGCCGGCGGCCAGCAGCACGTCCTTGCGGGTGCCGTCGCCGAAATAAATGCGGAAGCCGAAGCTCGAGGCCTGGCGCACGCGGTCGGCCGAGAAATCGATGACGGTGACGTCTCGCCCGCCGGCCAGGAGAATTTGCGAGGCGATCTGGCCGAAACGCGAGAAGCCGATCATCAGCACATCGGAGCCGGCGCCCTCGAAATCCTCGTCCATCTCCTCATGCGCTTCTCCGGTGAGGAAGCGCCGCGACAGGCGCGCCGCCAGTGGCGTCAGCGCCATGGAGAGCGTGACGATGGCCGCGAGCAATGAAGCGTCGGCATTCGACATCAACGAATGCGCCGCAGCGGTGGTAAACAGCAGGAGGCGGAATGCGCCGCCCGGCGGCAGCAGGAGGGGGAGGCGCACGGCATCGTTAGGGGGGGAGCCGCGGGCGGGGCAGCCGCCGTAGACCACCAGCCCCTGGAGCAGCATCACCGCCGGCACGGCGATCAGGATCGTCGCCGCCTTGTCGAGGATGACGGCGAGATCGAGCGACAGGCCGACGCCGATGAAGAACAGGCCGAGCAGAATGCCGCGAAACGGCTCGATATCGGCTTCCAGTTCGTGACGATAGGAGGATTCGGCCAGCATCACCCCGGAGAGGAAGGCGCCCATGGCCATCGACAGACCTGCCGCCTGGATCAGCGTCGCGAAGCCGATGACGACGAGCAGGGCGGCGGCGATCATCACCTCGCGCGCCCCGGTGCGGGCGATGACCTGGAACAGCGGCGTCAGCAGGAAGCGCCCGGCCAGCACCGTCACCGAAACCGCCGCCACCGCGATGGCGAAGCTTTGCAGCGGCGAGCCGCTGCTGTCCACGCCGCCGTCGAGAATGGTGATCAGCGCCAGAAGCGGCACGATCGCCAGATCCTGGAACAGCAGGATGCAGAAGGACAATTGCCCGTAGCGGGTATTGAGATCGCCAGATTCGCCGAGGATCTGCAGCGAAAAGGCGGTGGAGGAGAGCGCGAGGCCGAAACCGGCGACCAGTCCCGCCTTCCACTCGACCCCGAAGACGAGCGCCAGCGCAAACAGCGCCGCGCCGCTCACCAGCACCTGCGCCAGCCCGATCCCGAAGATGTCGCGGCGCAATTGCCAGAGCCGCGAGGGTTTCAGCTCCAGGCCGATGACGAACAGCAGGAAGACGACGCCGAGTTCGGCGACGCTCAATATGTCCTCGCCGTCATGGATGAGGCCGAGGAGGGGGCCGATGACGACGCCGGCGGCGAGATAGCCGAGCACGGTGCCGAGCCCCAGCTTCTTGAACAGCGGCGCGGAAACGACCGCGCCGCCGAGCAGGACAAGGGCTTCGGAAAACACGGGATGGGCGGATGACATGGGTTTCGTCTCGTCTGGTATGGCGTCTGCAAGGGCAGGCGCGGGGGAATCGGCCGCCTTGCCCTTGATGCTTTTGGATGCGCACAATAAATGGAACCGGAACGAAAGGCCAAATCATGTCTTCTGAAATCGATTCTGCCCCGCTTCTGTCCCGTGCCGCCGAATTGATCGAGCTTGCCCGCGCCGCCGGCGCCGACAAGGCCGATGCCGTGGTGGTGCGCTCGCGCGCTCGCTCGGTCAGCGTTCGTCTCGGCAAGGTCGAGGGCGTCGATGCCTCCGAAAGCGACGATTTCTCGTTGCGCGTCTTTGTCGGCGACAAGGTTGCCAGCGTCTCGGCAACGCCCGGCGCCGATCTCCGGGCGATCGCCGAGCGTGCCGTCGCCATGGCCCGCGTCTCGCCGGAAGACCCCTATGCCTGCCTTGCCGACGAGGCCGATCTGTCCCGCGACTATCCTGATCTCGACCTGTTCGATCCGACGGAGGTGTCGGCCGAGGAATTGACCGAGGCGGCGCTTACGACCGAAGCGGCCGCCCTCGATGTCTCCGGCGTCTCCAATTCGGCGGGCGCTTCGGCCTCCGCCGGCATGGGCGGGCTGGTGCTGGTCACCTCGCATGGTTTTTCCGGCAGCTATGCCGGCTCGCGTTTCGGCCGTTCGGTCAGCGTCATCGCCGGCGAAGGCACCGGCATGGAGCGCGACTACGATTTCGACAGCCGCCTCTATTACGCCGATCTCGACGGCGCCGCCGAGATCGGCAGGCGCGCCGGCGAGCGGGTGGTCAAGCGGCTGAACCCGCGCCAGGTGGCGACCGCGAAGAACGTCACCGTCGTCTTCGATCCGCGCGTGGCGCGCGGTTTCGTCGGCCATCTTGCCGGCGCGATCAACGGCGCGTCCGTCGCTCGCAAGACCAGTTTCTTGCGTGACATGATGGGTAAGCAGGTCCTTGCGTCGGGTCTGAGCCTCACCGACGATCCGCTGATCCGTCGCGGTTCCGCCTCGCGGCCCTTCGACGGCGAGGGCGTCACCGGCCGCAGGCTCGCCATGGTCGAGGACGGCATTCTCAAGCATTGGTTCCTGTCGACCTCGACCGCCCGCCAGCTCGGCCTGAAGACCAACGGGCGCGGTGTGCGCGGCGGAAATCTCGTCAATCCCGCCTCCACCAATCTCCTGCTCGATCCGGGCAGCCGGACGCCGCAGGAACTGATCGCCTCGGTCGGCACCGGCCTTTATGTCACCGAACTGATCGGACAGGGGGTCAACATGGTCACCGGCGAATATAGCCGCGGCGCCACCGGTTTCTGGATCGAGAACGGCGAGCTCGCCTTTCCGGTCGCCGAGGTCACCATCGCCTCGAACCTCAAGGACATGCTCCTCAAGGTCACGCCGGCCGATGACATCGACTACAGCTTCTCGATCGCGGCCCCGACGCTCGCCATCGAGGGCATGACGCTGGCAGGCCTCTGATGGGCGATGCGGCCGGCTCCTGGGCGGAGGATCTCGATCTCATTCGCGCCGCCGCCAGCGCCGCCGGCGAAGTCGCGATGGGCTTCTTCGGCAAATCGCCGGAGGTCTGGTACAAGAACGAGAACCGTTCGCCGGTCAGCGCCGCCGATTTCGCCGCAAACGAAAAGCTGGCGCAGATGCTGCGCGCCGCCCGGCCGAATTACGGCTGGCTGTCGGAAGAAACCGAAGATGATGCCGCCCGTCTCGGCTGCGAGACGCTGTTCGTGGTCGATCCCATCGACGGCACCCGCGCCTTCATCGCCGGGCTGGACACCTGGTGCGTCAGCGTCGCGGTGGTGCATCGCGCCGTCCCGGTGGCCGGCGCGCCGCCCGGGGCGGCGGCCGGGCCGGCCGGCGCCCCGCCCGCCGAGCGCGGCCCGCGCGCCGCCCGCCGGGCCGGCGCCGGCCACCGGCCCGCCCGCCAGGGGCCCGGGGGTGTCCCGTTCCGAACCCGGTTTCCGCGCCGGGGTCGAGCGTACCCGCCATGTGCCCTCGCTTGCCTACCGGCTCGCCATGATCGCCGACGGACGCATCGACGGTACGCTGGTCAAGAAGAACTCCCATGACTGGGATCTGGCCGCCGCCGACATCATTCTCGCCGAAGCCGGCGGGCAACTGGTGGGGTTGGAGGGCAGGCCGCTCGCCTACAACCGGGAAACCGTCGCCCACGATACGCTTTGCGCAGCCTCCGCCGAGGTTCTGCCGCATCTGCTGGCCAATCTGACGCGGATCTGAAACGTTGACCTTTCGGGAAAAATCTCGCATGTGACTTGCCGAGGGAGTGAAGTTCGGGAAAAGGCAAATGATGCAGACCAACGACAAGAAGCAGCTCCTCCACCTGGTATTCGGCGGCGAGCTGGACGACCTCACCAAGGTCGAGTTCCGCAATCTCAAGGATCTGGACATCGTCGGGATCTTTCCTGATTACGCGACCGCGCTGAGCGCCTGGAAGGCCAAGGCACAGCAGACCGTCGACAACGCGCATATGCGCTATTTCATCGTCCACATGCACAAGCTGCTCACTCCGGACGAGGCATGACGGGCTGGGTGGGATCGCTGTCGCGGTTCTGCCCGATATGACAGGCCGGGGCATTTCCACACGTTCCTCGGGACGGCGGGAAATCCTCCGGACAAGGAAACGACTGGATTGCGGCGCAGGCGCGCCCCCACATCGTTTCGCCGCACCGGCACCGATCCGTTTACGACGTCGAAAAAGACTGATGACATTGGGGAGTTGGCATTTGAAGGCGATGATGGGCGCGGGCCGGAGCGACGGCCAATGAGCAGTGGTGTGGCGCGCGCGGCACTCACCGGCTATCGCTGGGCAGGCATGGTCGCCTATCCGCTGATCGGCCCCTATCTCGCGCTGCGCGCCGCCAAGGGCAAGGAAGACCGGGCGCGCCGCGGCGAGCGCTTCGGCCATGCCAGCCTGCCGCGCCCGCAGGGGCCGCTGATCTGGTTCCATGCGGCCAGCGTCGGCGAGACCAATGCGGTGGTGCCGCTGATCCGCGAGATGCGCCGCCGCGAAATCAACGTCGTGCTGACCACCGGCACCATCACCTCCGCCAAGGTTGCCGAAAGCCGGCTGGGCGCCGATGCCATGCATCAATACGTGCCGCTCGACCTCAAGCCCGCCGTTTCGCGGTTCCTCGATTACTGGCAGCCGGATGTCGCCATCATCGCCGAATCCGAGATCTGGCCGACGACCATCATGGAACTGGGCCGCCGTCATATTCCGCAGGTGCTGGTGAATGCCCGCATGTCGGATCGCTCCTTCGCCCGCTGGCGCAAGCGCCCCGCGATCGCCGAGGCGCTGTTCGAGCATCTGGCGCTGGTGATTGCCCAGTCGGATGTCGATGCCGAGCGCTTCCGCGATCTCGGGGCCCTGCCGGTGATGGTCTCCGGCAATCTCAAGGTCGACAACGACATGCCGCCGCACAACCCGGAGGATCTCGCGCGTTATCGCGGCCAGATCGGCGCGCGCAAGACCTGGGCGGCGATCTCCACCTTCGAGGGCGAGGAAATGGCCGCCGCCACCGTGCATCGCACGCTGAAGGAACGCGACGGCCTGCTGACCATCGTCGTGCCGCGCCATCCCGAACGCTGCGACGAGCTGGAAAAGGCGCTGGTCGAAAAGGGATTGAAGGTGGCGCGCCGCACCCGCAACGATGCCCTGACCCCCGATGTCGATATCTTCCTCGGCGATACCATCGGCGAGATGGGGCTTTACCTCGGCCTGACCGAAGTCGCCTTCGTCGGCCGCTCGATGTTCGCCGAAGGCGGGCAGAACCCGCTGGAGCCCGCCATGCTCGGCTGCGCCGTGCTCTCCGGCGGCCATGTGCAGAATTTCCGCGACACCTATCAGCGGCTGGCGCGCAATGGCAGCGCCCGCATGGTGCGCGATGTCGAGATGCTGGTGAAGGCGGTGCACTACCTGCTGACCAACGACGCCGCCCGCCAGTCGATGATCAAGGCCGGGCTCGACACCGTGCAGGACATGCGCGGCGCGCTGATCTCCACCGTCAAGGGGCTGGAGCCCTATATCAATCCGCTCACCGTCAAGGCGCGCCTGCATCCGCGCGCCGCCGCCCCGGCCTGAGCCGCATCCATTACCCGCAGGAGGAATCGCCCATGCCATCGCCCCGCATCAAGGCCATCCTGTTCGACAAGGACGGAACCCTGCTCGACTATGCCAAGAGCTGGCTGCCGGTGAATCGCGAGCTTGCCCTGTTCGCCGCGCGTGGCGACGAAACGCTGGCCGCGCAACTGCTGCTCGGCTGCGGCATGGATCCCGAAACCGGCCATGTGGTGCCCGACAGCCTGCTGGCCGCCGGCAATACGGTCGAGATCGCCCATGGACTGGTCGCCGCCGGCTCGCCGATTGCAACCGACGAACTGATCGCCGAGCTCGACGCCCTCTTTGCCACCGGCGCCGACCGGGCGGTGGCCGTCACCGATCTCGGCCCCTATTTCGCCGGGCTGAAGGCCAAGGGTTATTATCTCGGCGTCGCCTCCAGCGACAACGAGCGCTCGATCCGCGCCACCGCCGAGCGCTTCGGCTTCGCCGCCTTTCTCGATTACGTCGCCGGCTATGACAGCGGCTACGGCGTCAAGCCGGAGCCCGGCATGTTGCTCGGCTTCTGCGCCGCCGTCGGCGTCATTCCCGAAGAGGTGGTGATGGTCGGCGACAACAATCACGACATGCATATGGGCCGCAATGCCGGCGCCGGCATGACGGTTGCGGTGCTGACCGGCACCGGCTCCCGCGCCTCGCTCTCCGCCGCCAGCGACCATTGCCTCAACGACATCACCGAGCTGGAAAGCGTTCTCCCGGCCCTCGAAGTGGCGTGACCGGATGATTTCGGAAGCGCCGCCTTTCTGGTGGACAAAACCCGGCCTGCGGGCGTGGCTGCTCTGGCCCGCCTCGTTCCTCTATGGCCGCGTCGCCCGCTATCGCATGAACCACGGCAAGCGGGCCGCCATTCCCGTGCCGGTGGTCTGCGTCGGCAATTTCACCGTCGGCGGCGCCGGCAAGACGCGGACCGCCATGGCGCTGGCCAAGGCGGCGAAGGAGAAGGGGCTGAAGCCCGGTTTCCTCAGCCGTGGCTATGGCGGCTCGCTCGACGTGACCACGCTGGTCGATCCCGACCGCCACCGCGCCGTCGATGTCGGCGATGAGCCGCTGCTTCTGGCGCGCGAGGCGACGACCGTCGTCTGCCGCCGCCGGGTCGAGGGGGCGAAAAGGCTGGTCGCCGAGGGCGTCGACGTCATCATCATGGATGACGGCTTCCAGAGCGCGCGGCTGACGGTCGATTACGCGCTGATCGTGGTCGACAGCCGACGTGGCATCGGCAACGGCCATGTCGTGCCGGGCGGCCCGGTGCGCGCGCCGATCCGCACCCAGCTTCGCCATGCCTCGGCGCTGATGGTGGTCGGCAGCGGTTCGGCGGCGGACCGGCTGGTGCGCCAGGCGGCGCGCATGGGAAAAAGCGTGGTCATCGGCGCGCTCGGCACCCATCCCGAGCCCGATCTCGCGGGCCGCAAGGTCTTCGCCTATGCCGGTATCGCCGACCCGGACAAATTCTTCCGCACTGTCGAGGCGCTCGGCGCCGTCATCGCCGGAAAACGCGTCTTCGGCGACCACCATCACCTCTCCGACGACGAAATCGCCGACCTGATCGCCGACGCCGCCAAGCAGGACGCACTGCTGGTCACCACCGCCAAGGACCTCGTCCGCCTCACCGACCATCACGGCAAGGCCGAGGAACTGGCCCACCTTTCCCGCGTCGTCACCGTCGAGATGACGTTCGATAATCCGCATGCGCCGGGGCAGATTCTGGATGCAGCGGCGAAAGTGGCGAAGGCGCGGATGCTGGCGGGGGGGAGGGATTAACCCCTCACCCTACAAGCGGGGCGAGGGACTTGCCCCACGCAGCGTCATCGTTTTGGGAAGCCCATGCGGCGTATCCCCTTCTCCTCATGAGGGAGAATGGGTTTGAGGCAAGCTTTCGTTCCATGCGGTCGACTTGTCGCGCGCGGAAAGGGACTTGGCCCGTAAGCATGACTTGTTTGAGGAAACCGATGCCTCCCGTTCCTTCGTCCCGCGTACGGGGAGAAGGTGGCCGGCAAACCGGATGAGGGGCCTATCGCGGTTCGATCAATTCCGCTGCTGGATCGGCAAAGCCCCGGCGCGCTTGTCGGCCTCCAGCGAGGCGGATGCGTCGGCATAGGGCTCCTGCCGGGCCACACTCCAGTAGCGCAGCTCGTCGAGCGGGATGTGCTTGCCGGTCATCGCGCAGGTGACATAGTGGCCGGGCGACAGGATCTGGAAGTCGGCATCGAGATATTTGATCTTCGCTTCCGTATTGCCGAAGCCTTCGAAACGGTTCATGCGCACTCTCCTGCCGCGGATCATCGGATTGCCATACTCCGAGCGTCGCCCGATTTCCAGTTTTTTCAGCTCCGCCCGAACAGCCGTTCGATATCGGAAAGTTTCAGTTCGATATAGGTCGGCCGGCCGTGATTGCACTGGCCGGAGCCGGGCGTCGCTTCCATCTGCCGCAGAAGCGCGTTCATTTCCTCGACCCGAAGACGCCGGCCGGAGCGCACCGAGCCGTGGCAGGCCATGGTGGCGGCGACGTAGTCGAGCTTGGCGCCAAGTCCGGAGGCCGTGTCCCATTCGGCGATCTCGTCGGCGAGCTGGCGGATGAGGCCGGCTGCATCGACCTCGCCGAGCATGGCCGGCGTCTCGCGCACGGCAATCGCGCCGGGGCCGAAACGTTCGATCGCCAGCCCGAGCCGGTCGAATTCCTGCGCATGGACCATCAGCCGGTCGCAATCCTCTTCCGGCAGGTCGACGATCTCGGGTATCAGCAGCGCCTGCGAGGCGAGCCGCTTGTCCTTCATGCCCTTGCGCAAGGCTTCGAACACCAGCCGCTCATGCGCGGCGTGCTGGTCGACGATAACAAGCCCGTCGCCGGTCTGGGCGACGATGTAGTTTTCATGGATCTGCGCCCGCGCCGCGCCAAGCCGATGGTCGGCGTCTGGAACGGGCGCTGCGGTCGTAACCGGCTCCTCCGCTCGCGCCGAAGGCTGCGAAAAGGCGGCAAAAGGCTGTTGTGCCGGTTCGCGCATCGTGCCGCCGGAAAAGCCCGTGTCGAGCGGGCGCGACGGCGAGCTTTGCGCCGACCAGGGCTGCGTCGGCGCGGGCCGCGCAAAACCGGAAAATCCGGGGCGGAAGGCGCGCATCATGCCGTCGGCGCCGGTGGTCGCCGCCCGGTCGCCATGGCGCGCCAGCGCCTCGCGGATCGCGCCGACGATCAAGCCGCGCACCAGCCCGGGATCGCGAAAGCGCACATCGGATTTCGCCGGATGCACGTTGACGTCGACCAAAGCCGGATCGACGGAGAGCGCCAGCACCGCAATCGGATAGCGCCCCTGCGGAATGGTTTCGGCATAGGCGCCGCGGATCGCCGAGAGGATCAGCTTGTCCTGCACCGGCCGTCCGTTGACGAAGGCATATTGATGGGCGGAATTGCCGCGATTGAAGGTCGGCACCCCGGCAAAGCCGGTCAAGCCCACATCCTCGCGCATCGCGTCGAGTTCGATGGCGTTGTCGCGGAATTCCTTGCCGAGCACCTGCGCCATGCGGGCGAGATGGTCGTCGCCGGTCGCGGGAAATTCCAGCGTCGTCCGGTCGGCGCCGGAGAGCACGAAACGCACCTTCGGGAAGGCGATGGCCATGCGCTTGACGATCTCGGTGATCGCCCCGGCCTCAGCCTTTTCGGTCTTTAAAAATTTTAGCCGCGCCGGGGTGGCGAAGAACAGGTCGCGCACCTCGACCACGGTGCCGTGATTGACGGCGGCCGGGCGCGGCGGCGTCAGCCGGCCGCCGTGGACGGAAATTTCCGCGCCTTCGGACGCGCCGGGCCGGCGGCTGAGGATGGTCAGCCTCGCCACCGAGCCGATGGACGGCAGCGCCTCGCCGCGAAAGCCGAGCGTGCGGATATCGGTGAGGCTTTCCTCGATCTTCGAGGTGCAGTGGCGCTTCACCGCCAGTTCGAGGTCGGCGGGACTCATGCCGGCGCCGTTGTCGGAAACGCGCAGCAGGCTCTTGCCGCCGCCGGCGGTGGCGATCTCGATGCGGGTCGCGCCGGCGTCGATGGCGTTTTCGATCAGCTCCTTGGCGGCGCTGGCCGGCCGCTCGATCACCTCGCCGGCGGCAATCTGGTTGATGACGGTTTCGGAAAGCTGTCTGATGGCCATGCCGGCGCTTCTAGCGCAAATCCCCGTCGATGGAAATGCGGCTGGCGGCTGGGTTGTGGATGCGCCGAGGATTTCGCGCCGCAGCCGAGTGATTTTAATCTCGCCTTAATTGAAGCATGGCAATTGTCGATGAGGCGGGAAGGCATCGTGCGGGGAACCGTGCCTGGCGCCGGCAGCGGCCATCGGCCGCTTCCCGCGCAATCGATAACCGCCGCCCGACGCGCCGCGTTTGCGCGTCTCTTGAGACGGAGCGTATTGCCCCGGCGCGGCGGAGAGTGGCGTGGAGAGTGGAATGAATGACGCAATGTCATTCGAGGCGGGGCTTCAAGGGCAATGGCTGGACGCGGCCGGCGATGCGCTGACGGCTGCCTTCATGCTCTTTGACGCCGATGACCGCATCCTCGCCGTCAGCCGGCAATTGCTGGTTTATTTTCCGGTCAGCCCGCATGTCGTGGTGCCTGGCGCGAGCTTGCATGATTTCCTCGGTGCTGCCTATGATGTCGGGCTGCGCTCGATCTTCGGTGGCGCGGCCCAGCGGGGTGCTGGCGCGCGCGCTGACTGGATCGCCGACCGGCTGGCGCTGTTCTGGCGCGAGCGCGGCGACGTCACCGAAAAGCAGGGCATGGACCGCTGGCTGCGGCTGGTGCGCCGCCGTCTGGCCGATGGCACCGGCCTGCTGGTGGTCACCGATCCCAGCGAGACCAAACGCCGCGAGGAACAGTGGCGCAACGACCTGGAACGGGTGCAACTCACCGAGGAGATCCTCGATTCGCTGCCCTATCCGCTGTTCGTCAAAGATCGCAGTCTCACCTATGTCGCGGTCAACAAGGCCTATTGTACGCTGCGTGGCATGACGCCGGAGGATCTGCTCGGCAAGTCGCTGTTCGATACGCTGCCGGCCGCACTCGCCGCCCGCTTCGATGCCGTCGACCGGCAAGTGATGAATTCCGGCCTCGCCGCCACCGTCAGCGAAAAGCTGGTCCATCCGGACGGCCGCGAGATGACGGTGCCGACCCGCAAGTGGCGGCTCGGCCGGCCCGGGCATTACTTCCTGGTCAGCACGGTCGCCGACCCCTCGGATTTCGACACCCATGGCGATGCCGTCGTCGTGCCCGATACCGCGCTCGCCGCGGCTGAAGCGATACCGGAAACGGCGACCGAAACCTGGTTCCCGGATCGCCTGCTCGGCGGGCGGGTACTGGTGGCCAGCGCCGATGCGGCGCTGGCGGCTACCGCCCTGCCGGCCTTGAAGCGGCTCGGCATCGATGCGTGCGTGGTGCGCGATGAGACCGAGCTTGCCGCCTTCCTCGAAGCCGCCGCGACCGCTGGTGTCTGCGTCGATCTCGTCGCCATCGACCGGCGGCTGGGGCCACGTGCCCTCGATATCGCCCGGCGGCGCGGCCATGAGGCGGTCGGTCTGGAGGAAACGCAGTTCGCCGAGCGGCTCGGCTATCTCGCCTTGCGCCATTTCAACCGCCGTGAACCGTTGACGAGCCTGCCGGCCGCGCAGGATCGTCCGCCCGAGGCGGCGCCGGCCTCGGGCATCGACGTGTTGGTTGCTGAAGACAACGACATCAACCGCATCGTCTTCTCGCAGATCCTCGATAGCCTCGGCTATAGCTATGTGGTGGCGACCGACGGCGCCGAGGCGGTGGATTTCTGGGCGCTGCATCGCCCCGCCATCGTGCTGATGGACACGACCCTGCCGGGCATGAACGGTTGCGAGGCCACCCGCGCCATCCGCACCCAGGAGGCCGCGACCGGCACCCGCACGCCGATCGTCGGCGTGCTCGCCCAGGCCTTCGATCTCGACCGCCAGCGCTGCCTGGAAGCCGGTATGGACGACACGCTTCTCAAGCCGATCAGCCCCGATGTGCTCGAAGCCGTGTTCCAGCGGCATATTCCGCAGCGGGCACTCGCCTCCATCGCCTGACCGATAAAGTGCCGAAAAACGTGTCAACTCCCAAAATTGAGGGATATGGGCAGGCCCGCGACAGGCCGGGGCTCTAAGGTACTTCTTAACATTCCTCGATCATTCTTCCCAGGTGGAGGAAGCAACAGGAAGTGCCGAAGTGCCCATGAGAGCCGTCGAGACTGGCCTGCCGCAGGTCAGCCAGAACGAATTGCAGGCGATGGCCTACACCGACCCGCTGACCGGGCTCGGCAATCGCTACCGGATGCGCGACAAGGTGCGGCTGCTGGCCGCCGAACGTGCCGAGGATCCGGCGCCCTTCGCCATCGGAATCGTCAATCTCGACGGGTTCAAGCCGATCAACGACCTGTTCGGCGCCGATGCCGGCGACGAGATCCTCTGCCAGGTGGCGCATCGGCTGAAGGCCTGCGTGCCGGAAGGCGCCTACGTCACCCGCCACGACGGCGACGAATTCGCTTTCGTTCTGCCGCTGGTCTTCGAGCGCTCCGGCGCCGAGCGCCTCGGCCAGACCATCCGCGACGTGCTCTCGGCCCCTTACGATCTCGGCGATCGCAACGTCCGTCTCTCCGCCTCCTTCGGTTTCGCCATTTATCCCTTCGCCGGGGATCGGTTCGAGGATCTGGTCAAGAGCGCCGAGACGGCGCTCTACCGTTCCAAAAGACGCGGCCGCGGCCAGATCACCGTCTATTCGCGCGAGATCGCCGAGGAGATGAAGCGGGCGACGCAGCTCGAACAGGCGTTGCGCAACGCCATCATCAACGACCAGGTCGAGGTCTATTTCCAGCCGATCGTCAACCTGCAGAACGATACGGTGCTGGGTTTCGAGGCGCTGGCGCGCTGGAACGATCCCGATCTCGGCTTCGTCTCGCCCGCCGTCTTCGTGCCGCTGGCTGAGGAGCGCGGCTTCATCGACGCTTTGTCGGAGGCGTTGCTGCGCAAGGCGGCGGAGGCGGCCCTTTCCTGGCCGCGCGACCTGTTCCTGTCCTTCAACCTGTCGTCCGCCCAGCTCATGGATCCGGCAACGGCCAACAACGTCTTGTCGATCGTCAATCTCGTCGGGCTCGACCCCAAGCGGCTGGAGCTGGAAATCACCGAGACCGCGGTGATGGGTTGCGCCGACACCGCCCAGCGCATCATTGCCGAACTGCGCCAGGCCGGCGTCCACATCGCGCTCGACGATTTCGGCACCGGCCAGTCCAGCCTCGGGCGCCTGCGCGATTTCACCTTCGACAAGGTCAAGGTCGATCGCGCCTTCGTCTCGCGCATCGCCACGGATCGCACCAGCGAGGAGATCGTCAAGGCGATCATCTCGATGTGCGACGGGCTGGGGCTGGAGGTGGTGGCCGAGGGCATCGAGACCATGCGGGAGGCGACGAAGCTGAAGCAGCTCGGCTGCGGCATGGGCCAGGGCTATTTCTACGGTAAGCCCGCCGATGCCGCCGCCACCGTCGTCTGCGCCCGCCGTTTCTACCAGGATACCGGCGCCGACCTGGCGATGCGCGCCGCGCTCTGACGCATCAAGGCGCGGCGGTGGCGTCGTCGCGATCCCTTTGCCCTTCCTGCAGCAGCCAGTCGCGCACCCGCGCCGCATGGGCGTTCAGCTCGCGCCCGCGCGGCCAGACGACGTAGAACGCCTTGCCCGTATCCAGCAGGTGATTGCCCACCGGCACCAGCGCGCCGGAGCGGATCTGCAGGCCGGTCAGGTGCTTCCAGCTCAGCGCGATGCCATCGCCGGCCAGCACCGCCTGGATGACCAGCACGTAGTCATTGATCGCCAGCCGGCGCCCGTGCGGTGCATAGGCGACGCCGGCGCTGGCGAACCAGTCCGGCCAGTCGCAGGCGACGCGCACCGGCTCCTCCAGCCAGATCAGCCGGTGGCGGGCGACCTCCTCGGGCGTCGATGGAAAGCCATGCGCCTCGATGAAGGCGGGGCTGGCGACCGCGCCGATGATTTCCGGCGATAGCAGCGCCGCATGATAGCGCGGCCAGTCGGCGGGGTCGCCGCCGCGAATGCCGAGCGGAATCTGCTCCTCCTCCAGCTCGAGATCGCGCACGCCCGTCTGGATGCGCAGATCCACTTCCGGCAGGTCGGCGCGCATTCGCGCCAGTCGCGGCAGCATCCACATCGAGGCAAATGCGGTGGATGCGGCGAGCGTCACATTGACCTCGCGGCCCTTGGCGCGAATGTCCTCGGCCGATTTCTGGATGCGGGCAAGACCGGCCGAAACGTCGGCATGGAAGCGTTCGCCGACCTCGGTCAGTTCCACCGAGCGATGCAGGCGATGGAACAGCGGCACGCCGAGCTGCGCCTCCAGCCCGCGCACCGCATAGGACACCGCCGCCTGACTCATGCCCAGCTCCTGGGCCGCGCGGGTGAAATTCTCGTGCCGCCCGGCCGCCTCGAAGACGATCAGGCTGGTGGCGGACGGCAGCAGGCGGCGGAAACTCGACATGACGGGAAAGGCTCTGCGATAAGATGAGCTTATATCATTCCTCGAATTTTTGCGGCGTCACAAGGGATTGTTTTATCCCTAGCATGAACGGAAATGGAGGAACACGACATGGCCGCGGCATTGGGCGCTGAAATCGAGACACCCCGCAAGGCAAGAGGCGGGCGCAGCGGCCGCCGCGAAGGCACGGCCAAGCCGCTTGGGGTGCCCTATATCGTGCGCGGCATTCCGACCTATGACATTCTCTCCGAGGAAAACCTGCTCAAGATCGACCGCACCGCCGATCGCATTCTCGCCGAAGTCGGCATCGCATTCCGCGACGACCCCATCGTCCTCGATTACTGGAAGCGCGCCGGCGCCAGGGTCGATGGCGAACTGGTCCGCTTCGAGCCAGGAATGCTGCGGGAAATCGTGTCCTCGGCGCCGGCCGAATTCACCCAACATGCCCGCAATCCCGCCAACAACGTGCAGATCGGCGGCAACAACGTCGTTTTCTCTCCGGCCTACGGCTCGCCCTTCGTCATGGATCTGGACAAGGGCCGGCGCTACGGCACGATCGAGGATTTCCGCAACTTCATCAAGCTGGCCCAGGCCAGCCCCTGGCTGCACCATTCCGGCGGCACGATCTGCGAGCCGGTGGATATCCCGGTCAACAAGCGCCATCTGCATATGGTCTACAGCCATATCAAATATTCCGACCGCGCCTTCATGGGCTCGATCACGGCGGAGGAGCGCGCCGAGGATTCCATTGATATGGCGCGTATCCTGTTCGGCGCCGATTTCGTCGACAGGAATTGCGTCATCCTCGGCAATGTCAACGTCAACTCGCCGCTCGTCTGGGACGGCACGATGACGAAATCGCTTCGCGCCTATGCGCGCGCCAACCAGGCGGCGGTCATCGTGCCTTTCATCCTTGGCGGCGCCATGGGGCCGGTCACCAATGCCGGGGCGATTGCCCAGTCCTATGCCGAAACGCTGGCCGGCTGCGCGCTGACGCAGCTGGAGCGCAAGGGCGCGCCTGTTATCTTCGGCAATTTCCTGTCCTCCATGTCGCTGCGCTCGGGCTCGCCGACCTTCGGCACGCCGGAGCCGGCCATCGGCTCGATGGTCGTCGGCCAGCTCGCGCGGCGGCTGAAGCTGCCGCTGCGCTGCGCCGGCAATTTCTCCAATTCCAAGCTGCCGGATGGGCAGGCGATGCAGGAAGGGCTGATGTCCATGCTCTCGGCCGTGCATTGCGGCGCCAACTTCATCCTGCATTCGGCCGGCTTCCTCGACGGCCTGCTTGCCATGTCCTACGAGAAATTCGTCATGGATGCCGATCTCTGCGGGGCGCTGCATTCCTATCTCGCCGGCGTGACCGTCGACGACAATACGCTGGCGATGGATGCCTTCCTGCAGGTGGGCCCCGGCAGCCATTTCCTCGGCTGCGATCATACGATGCGCAACTACACCACCGCCTTCTGGGATTCGACGCTTTCGGATAACGAGCCCTTCGAGAAATGGAGCGAGGAGGGCGGCTCGACGGATATGGCGACCCGCGCCAACCGCCAATGGAAGAAAACGCTCGCCGAATACGAAGCGCCGCCGCTCGACGTCGCCATCGACGAGGCGCTGCAGGATTTCATCGCACGCAAGACGCAAGGCGTCGCCGACGCCTGGTATTGAACGAAAGAAGGCGACACGCGCGTGCCGCCTTCTCTACGGAATGGATCAACCATCCCTCGTTCCGGACATTCTGCCTTACTGGGCCGGCTGGGCCGGAGCCGGGGCCGGGGTGACCGGTTCGGCGGGGGTCGTCGACGAGGTCGTCGTGTTGTCCATCGGGGTCATGCCGACGCCAGAATTGGCATTGTTGCGCTCGGCGCTCTGCATGGCGAGCGTCTTGAATTCCGGCGCGGCCTTCAGGGATTCGGCCGTTTCGGTAGTCGTCAGCTTCATGTCGGACCCTTCAGGGTTCTGCGATACGGCAATGTTTTCCATCGGTACGGCGACATTCTTTTCGCCGATGCCCAGGAAGCCGCCTACGCCGACGATGGCTGCGACGATACCGCCATCCTTCTTCATGATCAGGTCGTTGATGCTGCCGACATTGTCGTTGTTGGCGTTATAAAGCTTCTGACCGATATAGGTGTTGGCGCTGATCTGGTCCGGGGCCTGCTGGGTCAGATAGCCGGCGCTGGAAGCCGTGGTGGTCGCCGGCATGGTCGTGCTGTCCTCCATCGTCGCCGTCGGCGCCTTGGGGGCGTTCGGATCGCTGGCGGTCTGGGCAAATGTGGTCGTCGCGCCAAAAAGAAGAGCACCGGCGGCCGCTGTGGTGAGGAGTTTCTTGATCATGGGAATCTACCTTTCAGGTCATCGGTTTTCATTCTGGCACGCAAGCGACCGCCAATTCTGCTGGTCGTTTCCGCGCCGGTTCGAATGAGAAACCGGATGGGTGAAGGTTTGGTTCCGAGATGAATTTCCGAAAAATTTGCGGAACTTTTTATCCGTTTCGCGGTTGGAAGTTGCCGTTTCCCAATCCCGGCAGCCCGCATTTCTCGCCGCGCGCCAGCATGTGCGTTCGACGCGCGGCGGTTTTCTCAGAGGCGAAACAGCGGATCGGCGACGCCCTTGACGGCAATGCCGAGCTCGAAGGTGAAGCCCGCCTGCGGATCGGCGGCGCGCGTCGCCTCGTCCATGCCCTGCCAGGCGGAGGTGACCAGCAGCCGGTCGAGCTTGGCGCCGATGAAGGCCGGGCAGGTCGTCTGCCGCGCCGGCAATGCGTGGCGGGCGACGAGCCTTCCGTCCGGCGCATAGCGCTCGATGGCGCTGCCGCCCCAGCGCGCGTTCCAGACATGGCCCTCGGCATCGCAGACCGAGCCGTCGAAATCCGCGCGGTCGCCGGCAGCGTCGACGAAGGGCTGCGGCGCGCCCGCCGGCAGGCCGGTTTTCGGGTCGAGCGCCACGCGCATCATCACATTGACCTTGCTGTCGACGAAATAGCCGGTCGCGCCATCCGGCGAGAAGCAGATGGAATTGGGAATGCTGACCTTGTCGTAAAGCCGCGTCACCGCCGTTCCCGCGACGTGATAGATCGCCCCGGCGCCGGTCTCGGCCGAACGGCCCATCGTGCCGATCCAAAGCGCGCCCGACGGATGCACCCGCCCGTCATTGGAGCGGTTGCCGGGCTTGCCGTCCTCCAGCACGACGTAGCGCGTCAGCGCCCCGCTCGTCATATCGCGTAAAAACAGGCCGGCATCGCTGGCGATCAACTGCCGCGTCCCGTCGATCCTGGCGAGCACGCTGCCCATGAAGGGCAGGGCGTGCACGCGTTTGACGCCCGAGCCGAGATGCAACTCGTGCAATTCCTTGCCGACGATGTTGAACCACCAGGCGGTGTCGGTGGCGGCGTCATAGGCGGGGCCTTCGCCGAGCGTCAGCGCGGCGTCGCAGAGGATGCGGCCGGCGAATTCCGAAGTCTTCACCATGCTCAGCTCCCGATGGCGGCATCATAGGCCGCAAGCGTCAGTCTGGCGCGCTCGGAGACCTCGGCCGCGCTCATGCCCGGCTTGTAAAGCGAGGTGCCGAGGCCGAAGGCGAGGATGCCGGCAGTCGTGTAATCGCGGAAATTCCGGTCGGACACGCCGCCGACGGCGGCGATCAGCAGGCCGGTCGGCAGGATGGCGCGGATGGCGGTGATGCCGGAAGCGCCAAGCGCGCTGGCGGGGAAGAATTTCAGGCCCGTCGCCCCGGCCCTGGCGGCGAGCAGCGCCTCGGTGGCGGTGAATACGCCCGGCATGGTCACCATGCCGCGGGCGGAGGCTTCGGTGATCACGTCCGTATCGACATTCGGGCTGACCATCAGCCGGCCGCCCGCATCGTCGAGCCGAGCGACGTCCTCGACGGTCAGCACCGTGCCGGCGCCGATCAGGCAGTTCTTCGGCGCGATCCGCGCCGCCGTCTCGATGGAGCGGAAGGGGTCGGGCGAATTCAGCGGGATCTCGATGGCCGTGAGGCCGGCCTCGATCAGCGCGCCGACCACCGGCTCTGCCTCCTCCGGCTTCAGGCCGCGCAGGATGGCGATCAGCGGATACTTCATCTCAGGGAAGGGGATGCGGGTCATGGGCGTTTTCCTAAGAGCATTTCCAGGAAAAGTGTGAAGCGGTTTTCCGTCCGGAAATGCGTTGAAAGAACAGATGGAGCTTTTTCGCGTTTCGAAGAGAGGCGAAAAGGCTCTATCGGGTCAGGGGCCAGATCGAGACGGCGGCGGCATGCAGGCCGCGCCGCACCGCCGCGTCGGCATCGATGGTGGTGCAGGCGATCGACAGCGTCGCGAAAGCGGCCTCGTAGAGCGTCTGCAGCCGCCCGGAGGCGACGAGGCGCACGACGACGCCCTCGTCATCCTGCTCCAGCGCGCCGGCGATCTCCAGCCCGATCAGGTGGCCGGAGATCTGCGCCCGCGCCGCGTCGGCCGGCAGGCCATGCAGCAATTGTCCGGCGCGGGCGCGAAACAGGAGGTTGCTGATATCCGCCGGCTTTTCCCACGCCTCCAGCACCGCCGCGCCGAACCTGTTGTCGTCGAAACCGTCGGAGACGACGGCATGCGACAGGATCGAATGGCGGGGGACGGCGTCGCACAGTTCGCCGGGCATGTAGGGGGGGCCCCCGCGCCGGGGGGGGTCAGCGCCCCGGGGGGCTGGGTTCCCCCGCCGCGCCGGCCAGCGGGCGCTTGGGTGGGGCGCGGGGCGAGCCCGGGCGGGAGGCGCCCGCCGCGCGTCGGGCGGGGACCCGACCCCGCCCCGGGGAGGATGGCATCGAGCGGCGCAGGCGGGTCGACATACCCCGCCTCGACCCAGCCCTGGCGGGCGCCGGCCATGCCGCAGACCAGCACCGGCAGCCCGGCCGGCGCGGCGATCGCGGCAAGATGGCCGTCGAGGATGGCGCCAAAACCGCTGGCGGCGGCCACCGTCATGCCTTCGCCGCTGCGGCGCTCGGCCAGGACATCGCCATGGCGATCGAGCATCCACAGCCGGAAGCTGCTGGTGCCCCAGTCCACGGCGATATAGGCGGGATTGCTCATGCGACGCCCCCCCGGATGGCCATTGTTCCCATATTTTGAAATTGATTTGACTATATGGAATTATCGGTATAGACTTGGCGAAGGCAAGCAAAAGCGATTCCGACAGAACCGTGCAGCGGGTTTCGCCTGGAAATGCGCAGGGGAGGACACGGGCATCATGGTCGACGACGGGGCGGC
>Ga0066256_1000926_pt1 | contig 49549 bp, 56 predicted proteins | sample ThiBio_1000_biof_FD_87107 | JGI IMG/M metagenome (GOLD analysis project Ga0066256, IMG submission 87107) | Wastewater bioreactor microbial communities from Cape Town, South Africa - Thiocy_expt_1000_biof (version 2) | ecosystem: Engineered > Bioreactor > Thiocyanate-remediating >... | reverse complement strand
GGAGGCGCGCGTGAGCGGCGCCCCCCCCCCCCCCCGCGCCCCCCCTCCGGGCCCGGGCCGGGAGGGGGGGGGGGCCGCGGCCCGGCGGCGTGCGGGGGGGGGAGGCCTGACGGCGGGGGGACGGGGGAAAGGGGGGGGGGGGGGGGGGGGCCCGGGGGGGGGGGGGGGGGGGGGGGGGGGGAGGATGATGACGTCAGGGGCGCGGGCGTCAGGGGGCCTCACGCCTCCGCCCTCACGTCTCGCTAGATCTTCGGCAGCGTGACGCCGACCTGGCCCTGGTACTTGCCGCCGCGGTCCTTGTACGAGGTTTCGCACACCTCATCGGATTCCAGGAACAGCATTTGTGCCACGCCTTCGTTGGCGTAGATGCGCGCCGGCAGCGGCGTGGTGTTGGAAAACTCCAGCGTCACGTGGCCTTCCCACTCGGGTTCCAGCGGCGTGACGTTGACGATGATGCCGCAGCGCGCGTAGGTGCTCTTGCCCAGACAGATGGTCAGCACATTGCGCGGAATGCGAAAATATTCCACCGTGCGCGCGAGCGCAAAGGAATTCGGCGGGATGATGCACGAATCGCCCTTCACCTCGACGAAGGAGTTGGGATCGAACGCCTTGGGGTCGACGATGGTGGTGTTGATGTCGGTGAACAGCTTGAATTCGTCGGCGCAACGCACGTCGTAGCCGTAGCTCGAGGTGCCGTAGGATACGATGGCACGACCATTGACCTGCTTGACCTGCCCCGGCTCGAAGGGCTCGATCATGCCGTGTTCGGCCGCCATGCGGCGGATCCACTTGTCGGATTTGATGGACATGCTGGTCAGGAATCAGGGATCAGGAATCAGCGGATTCTACGCCAAACCCGCCTGACAATCACAGGTCCCGAACCCTGATCCCTGATCCCTGATCCCCGACCCCGTCAGGTGTTGGAAATGACGATGCTGGGGAACTTGGAGGAGTGGTCCACCGCGCTCTCGCCGATCTTCACCGCCACGCGGCGCGCGATCTGCTTGTAGATGTCGGTGACGCGGCCGTTCGGATCGGACACCACCGAGGGCTTGCCGGAGTCGGTGTCGTGGCGGATGCTGCCGTCGAGCGGCAGGGCGCCGAGGAACTCGACGTTGTAGTCCTTGCACATGCGCTCTCCGCCGCCTTCGCCGAAGATGCGCTCCTCGTGGCCGCAGTTCGAGCAGATGTGCAGGCTCATGTTCTCCACCACGCCGATAATGGGGATGCCCACTTTCTCGAACATCTTCAGGCCCTTGCGGGCGTCGATCAGCGCGATGTCCTGCGGTGTGGTGACGATCACCGCGCCGGTCACCGGCACGCGCTGCGCCAGCGTCAGCTGGATGTCGCCGGTACCCGGCGGCAGGTCGACCACGAGATAGTCGAGATCCTTCCAGTTGGTGTTGTTCAGCAGTTGCTCCAGCGCCTGGGTGACCATCGGGCCGCGCCACACCATGGGCGTCTCGACGTCGATCAGGAAGCCGATCGACATGGCCTGGATGCCGTGGCCGACGAGCGGTTCGAGGTTCTTGCCGTCCGTCGATTCGGGCTTGTCGGTGATGCCGAGCATGGTCGGCTGCGACGGGCCGTAGATGTCGGCGTCGAGCATGCCGACCTTCGCGCCTTCGGCGGCCAGCGCCAGCGCGAGGTTGACCGCGGTGGTCGACTTGCCGACGCCGCCCTTGCCGGAGGCCACGGCGATGATGTTCTTGACGTTCGGGATGAGCTTCACGCCACGCTGCACGCTGTGCGAGACGATCTTGAAATCGACGTTGGCCGTGGCGCTGGTGACACCCTCGATGCCCTTCAGCGCATCCTCGACCTGTTGCTTGATGGTGGCAATCTGGCTCTGCGCCGGATAGGACAGCAGGATGTCGACCGAGACGGCACCGCCATCGATCTTGATGTTGCGGGCGGATTTGGTCGCAACGTAATCCTTGTGCGTGTTGGGATCGACCAGGGTTTTCAATGCGGTCTGCACCTGAAGTTCGGAAACGGCCATGTTTGCTCCAGCGGTAGAGGTAGGGTTCAACAACAATTCAGTATTTTACCGAATTCTGTCAGTCCGGACCAGCTAAGCCCCAGATTTTACGCGGTTTTCCATGCCGTCGGCAGGGCTTTGGCGTGTACGGGGCGCGCTCAGCGACAGGGTGCGACGACGCCGTCACTCCAGCACAACCGCCGCTTCGGCGCCGGACGGGTCTTCGCCACCGGCGCCGCCGCGCCGGCAGGCGCCCGCGCGGGTGCGGCGGCCCGCGCCGGGGGGCGGGCCCGCCGAAGCAGGTACACCACCGGCGTCGGCGCAACCGGCCCGTAGTCGACCGCTGCAGGTCGGGCCGCCGGCCGTGCCCCCACGCCTGCCGCCGTCGCGAGCGGTGCCGAATTCGCCGCAGCGGGCGCACTCGCCGCGGCAGGTGCAGGAGGGGCAGCGACGGTCAGGGCTGGCGCCGGCGCGTCCGCCGGTTCGGCGGGCGACGGCGGCGTGGATGCGGCGGGTGCGGGGCTCTGCGCGACGTCGCCCACCGAAGGCAGCGCAGCGGAGGGCGCCGGCGCGGTCTCGGCGGCCGGCATCGCCGCGCTGCCCAGGGGCACCGGCACCCACATCAGCACGTAGGCCACGCCGCCGGGCACGGTGCCCGGCTGGACCGGCACGGGCAACGGCCAGTGCGCGGGCCAGACCGGCACCGTGTACACAGGCACCCACGGCATCCGGCCCGCAGGCGCCACGGATGGCACGCCGACGGGGAAAGGCATCGCCGGCACCGCGCCCGCCTGGACCGGCGCCGGCGGAGTTGGTACAGCGGACGCCGCGGCCGGGCTCGCCACCGAGGGCACGACCGGTGCCGGAATCGGGGGCGTCGCCTCCGGGACGGGCGCCGCATCGGCGGCGGGGACCGGTACCGCGGCCGCAGGTGGCACCGCGACGGCTGCGGCCGCGGGGGCCGTGCCGTTCGCAAGGGACAGCAGCGGAACACATGACAGCGCCACGACGGCGACACGCAGGAAGGGCGGGATCATGGAATTTCTCCAGTTACTCCGGCGGGCCCGGCCCGCCGTGTGTTACAGAAACGGATTGTGATGCGCGACCAGCACGGCTTCCGGCACGCGCAGACGGATGGCGGCCGCGAGCTCGCCGATCGCGCCCTGGCGGGGCCGCAGCGAAACCCACAGCAGGTTCAGACGCAGGTTGAGATCGGCGAACACCACGTCCTGATGCAGGGCGAGAACGGCCTGGATATCAAGCGAGGCACGCTCGATCTCGCTGGCGCTCCGGTTGCGCAGGCGCGGGATCAGCATCATGAAGTCGGTCAGTCTGCGCCCGCTGCTGTCGCGGGTCGGCGCCACCTGCCACAGCGGCAGGCCGGGCGCCACGCCAGCCGTGAGTGAATTCGAGGCGTACAGGCGGACTCTCATCGCCCCCTTCCCTTCGCCTCAGGGCTTCGAGGCCAGCCGGTGCGGCGCGTTGCGCTGGTCGCACATGCGGATCGCCCGCTGGCGCAGGTAGCGCACGTCCTTGTGGAGATAGCGCTCGAGTTCCTCCAGCGCCAGGCGATACACCTCGCGCTTGAAATCGACCACCGCGTCCATCGGCACCCAGTACTCGTTCCAGCGCCAGGCGTCGAATTCCGGGTGTCCGCTGGCGCGCAGCGAGACGTCGCAATCGCGTCCGGTCAACCGCAGCAGGAACCAGATCTGCTTCTGCCCCCGGTACAGCCCGCGGTTGTCGCGCCGCGTCCAGTGCGCGGGCACGTCGTAGCGCAGCCACTCGCGCGTGCGTCCGAGGATGCGCACGTGCTCGGGCAGGAGCCCGACTTCTTCCTGCAATTCCCGGAACATGGCCTGCTCCGGCGTTTCCCCGGACTGGATGCCGCCCTGGGGGAACTGCCAGGCATGCTGGTTGACGCGCTTGCCCCAGAACACCTGGTTGCGCGTGTTGCACAGGATGATGCCTACGTTCGGGCGGTACCCTTCTCGGTCGATCATGGCCGCCACCGTCAATAAAGTCCAATTGGCTTCATTCTTTCACACCCACCGCGAATTGCAAACCCGCCCGCGCCCTGAAATCTCCATTAACCCTTGTTTTGATTGATTTTTCGCCCAGAGCCCGGTGGCCGTCGGGGCGTTGTTGTTTCAGCGGAAAATTCCACGAAAACTGAAGGCCGGCGCATCACGCCAACAGCGGCGCCACCCCCTCCGCCCACTGGAAGTCCCGCGCGAAGCCGCGCAAATCCAGCCCCCAGCGCGTGCTCAGTCCGGCCAGTTGCGGCTGCGCGGCGGCCAGCCGCTGCGGCGCGCCCGGCTCGGTGAAGCCGAACACGATGACATTGGTCTTGTTCTGCACCGACAGCCAGCCGGTCTCGCCGTCGAAGGCGCGCGTCAGCCGCGCGAAGTATTCGGCAAAATCGCGGTCGCGTCCCCACAGGTTGACCACCAGCACGCCGCCCGGACGCAGCGCGCGCCGGCAGGCCGCGTAGAAGGTCTGCGTCGCCAGCGCCTCGACCTGGTTGCCGGCGTCGAAGCCATCGAGCAGGATGACATCGGCACTGTCCGGGTGCTGGCGCACGTACAGCGCGCCGTCGCCCTCGACCACGGCAAGGGTGGCATCGTCCGGCGGCAGCTCGAAATGGCTGCGCGCCGCGGCGATCACGCGCGGATCGAGTTCGACCGCGGTGATGCGGGTCTGCGGACGCTGGCGGCGGATGAACTTGGCGAGCGAGCCGCCTCCCAGGCCGATCATCAGCACGTCGCGCGGGGCCGGCTTGAACAGCAGAAATCCCATCATGGCGCGGGTATAGGCAAGCTCCAGATCCCACGGCCGGGAAATGCGCATGCGGCTCTGGATCGCCTGGCTCCCCAGATGCAGCGTGCGCAGTCCGCGCTCATCGACGATTTCCAGCCCGCCGTCGTCGGCCCGGCGTTTACCCAGCTTCAAGCGCATTGCAGTTCCATCTCGATTCGGAAGGAAGGATTATCCGCCCACACGTTAAAATGATTGTTTTGCCTTCGCTCTGCAACCATGCGCGCCACCCGCTTTTTCATTTCCACCACCAAGGAAGCCCCGTCCGAGGCCGAACTCGTCAGCCACAAGCTCATGCTGCGTGCCGGCCTCATCAAGCGCCTGGGCTCGGGACTCTATACCTGGATGCCGCTGGGCCTCAGGGTGCTGCGCCGCGTGGAAGCCATCGTGCGCGAGGAAATGAACCGCGCCGGCGCGATCGAGCTTTTGATGCCGGCGGTGCAGCCCGCCGAACTGTGGGAGGAATCCGGTCGCTGGGCGGTGTTCGGTCCGCAGATGCTGAAGATCAAGGATCGCCACCAGCGCGATTTCTGCTTCGGCCCCACCCACGAGGAAGTCATCACCGACGTCGCGCGCCGCGAGATCCGCAGCTACCGCCAGTTGCCGGTGAACTTCTACCAGATCCAGACCAAGTTCCGCGACGAAATCCGCCCACGCTTCGGCGTCATGCGCGCGCGCGAGTTCCTGATGAAGGACGCCTATTCCTTCCACGCCGACCGCGACAGCCTGGTGGCGACCTACCAGACGATGTACGACGCCTATACGCGCGTCTTCACCCGGCTCGGGCTCACCTTCCGCGCGGTGGCGGCCGACACCGGCGCCATCGGCGGCTCGGGCTCGCACGAGTTCCACGTGCTGGCCGATTCGGGCGAGGACCTGATCGCCTACTGCCCGGATTCCGGCTACGCCGCCAACGTCGAACTCGCCGAAGCGCTCGCCCCGGCGACACCGCGCGCCACGCCAGGGGAGGCGATGCGCGAGGTCGACACGCCGAAGCAGACCACCTGCGAGGAAGTCGCCGCCCTGCTCGGCATTCCGCTCGCGAATACCGTCAAGCTCATCGCCGTGATGGCAGGTGAAAAGATGATCGTGGCGCTGCTGCGCGGCGACCACATGCTCAACGAAGTCAAGCTTGCCAAGCTGGAGGGCATGGCGGACTTTCGCCTTGCCAACGAGGCCGAGATCCGCGCCGCCTTCGACTGTCCGCCCGGCTTCCTCGGGCCGGTCGGCCTCGACCGCGGCAGGATCCAGGTCATCGCCGACCGCAGCGTGGCCACGATGAGCGATTTCGTGTGCGGCGCGAACAAGCCGAAACTGCACCTCGCCGGCGTCAATTTCGGCCGCGACCTGCAGGAACCCGATGTCGTGGCCGATATCAGGAATGTGGTCGCCGGCGATCCCAGCCCCGACGGCAAGGGTTCGCTGGCCCTGTGCCGCGGCATCGAGGTCGGTCACGTGTTCCAGCTCGGCAACAAGTATTCGCAGGCGATGAACGCGACCTACCTGGACGAGGCCGGCCAGGCGCGGACCATGGAGATGGGCTGCTACGGCATCGGCGTATCACGCATCGTTGCCGCCGCCGTCGAGCAACACCACGATGAGAAAGGCATCATCTGGCCGACGACAATGGCACCGTTCTTGCTTGTGATTGTGGCGATCGGCTATGGCAAGAGCGAAGAGGTTAGAAATGTCGCCGATACGTTGTATGCTGAACTTTCGGCCGCCGGCATCGACGTCCTGCTGGATGACCGCGACGAGCGTCCCGGCGTGATGTTCGCCGATGCAGAGCTGATCGGTCTTCCACACCGCATCACCGTGGGCGAGCGCGGCCTGAAGGACGGCGTGATCGAATACCAGCCGCGCCACAGCGCCGACGGGAAGGCGGCCAAGGCGCAAGCCGTCGCGCTTGCCGAAGCGAAGGAATTTCTGACTGGATTGCTGAAACACTGACATGACCAAGACGACACCGATCGCCCTCCTGCTCGCCGCCCTGGCGCTGACCCCGCCTGCCTTGGCCGGTGCCCAGCGCGAGGAAGCCCTGTCCGCCAGCGCACGGGCTTCGTTGCAGCGTGGCCTGGCCGACACCGGGGTCACCCGCACCGCGTTCGGCAACGTCGCCGACGAAGCCGCCTGGCTGAAGGACATGTCCCGCCGGCTCGCCCCGCGCATGCCGGACGAGGCCGAGCGCCTTGAATTTCTCACCACCCTGCACTGGGAAGCCTCGCGCGCAGGCGTCGATCCGCAACTCATGCTCGGCCTGATCCAGGTCGAAAGCGGCTTCCGCAAGTACGCCGTGTCGCCGGTCGGCGCGCGCGGGTATACGCAGGTAATGCCGTTCTGGGTCAAGGTCATCGGCAGCTCCGAACACAACCTGTTCCAGTTGCGCACCAACCTGCGCTACGGCGCGCTGATCCTGCGCCACTATATCGATATCGAGCGCGGCGACCTGTTCCGCGCGCTCGGCCGCTACAACGGCAGCCTCGGCCGCCCAGAATATCCCAACCTGGTCGTCGGCGCCTGGAAGCGCCACTGGGACTACACGCCCGCCACGCGCTCGGCGGACAACCGCGTCGCCACACGCTCGCCGGGCTGAGATGCGCAAACGCCTGTCCGTTTTTCTTGCTGCAGGCCTGCTCGCGGGCCTGGCCGGCTGCGAAACCTACCCGTATCACGGCGACGTGCGCGTACACGACCGCGATGTCGACGTGCGCGTGGTATTCACCGACAGCGACCGCCGCATCATCCGCGACTACTATCGCGTCGACTACCGTGCCCTGCCCCCTGGCCTGGCAAAAAAAGGCAAGCTGCCGCCCGGACATGCGAAGCGTTTCCGTACGCATCAGCCGCTTCCGCCGGACGTGGACTGGCGCTATCTGCCCGGCAACGTGGAACGCCAGCTGAGCCGGCTCCCGGACGGCTACGTGCGCATCGTCGTCGGTGCCAGCGTCGCCATCATGAACGTGCGCACGCGCATCCTGTTCGACGTCATCGACGACATCGACGACTGAGGCCGCGCGCCCGGCGCCCGTGACGCCTGTCGGGGTATCCGCAACCCGTCGAGAGTTCGACAATGCCGGGCGGGCGCACGCACCCATCCGTGCGCACCACCCCCATTAAAATCTACCATTGCGGAGCATCGCAATAGCGCGCCACAACTGGCACGCTCCCTGCTCGTTGTTTCAGCAGCAGGCTCCCCTGCGGTACGACAATGACGCTTAGGAGGCGACGATGGAGATGACGATGGAGTTGTCCCGCACGCTCAAGGGACACGAAGAGATTTTCAACAACGGTCACACGCTGCGTCCGCGCCAGCGGCACATCCTGTTCAGCATGGGCAGCGAGAGTATTTCCTTTGGCGATCTGTGCAAGAAACTGCCGCACTGCGCCGAACTGGAAGCCATGCTCAACGAACTGCTGCAGCATGGCTTCATCCAGGCGTTGCGGGGTACGGGCAGCAAGCGATCGGCCACAAGCGCCGCACCCGTGGCCGCACCCACCACGGCGACGGCCGACATATCCTGCGTGCGTGGTTACGCGCTCGACTTCATGGCCGGTCTCGTCGGGACCAAGTCACCGGCTTACCGGCAGATGAGCGAGGTCACCGACATGGCGGGCTTCAACGCCGTGCTGCCGATGTGTCGCAAGGTCATCGCCGCAGTGGCTTCACCCCGCCACGCTGCCGACCTGGAGGCCGGCGTCGCCAGTCGCCTCGGACGCTGAAGTCGCCGGGGATCAGGGCCGGCCTGCGCCGAGGATCACCAGCGTCTTCGGCTGACAGTCCGCACTGACCACCGTGCCGGGCTGGCCCGGCACGGCCTGCACCACGCCGGCGAACGGTGCCCTCAACTCGGCATCCGCCAGATCCTTTTTCGCGACCGCATGGCGCGCCTGCGCCGCGGCGAGCGTCGCCTTGGCGCGCGCATCGCGCAGCACGGCGGCATCGAGTTCGGTCGTCGACGACACGGTGCGCTCGTAGAGTTCGCGGGCGCGCCCCAGCTCGCGCGCGGCATCGGCGGCGTCCGCCTCCGCGCGCATCGACTCGGCCGCCGCCTCGTCCAGCCGCGCCTGCAGGACCGTGGTGTCCAGGCGCAACAGCACGCGCCCCTTGCCGACGCGCTCACCCGGCTTGACCCGCACCTCGGCAACCACGCCCGACACGCGGGTGGTGAGTTCGACGCGATCGGCGGCACCGGCGTACCCTGCCGCCAGCAGTCCCGCAGCCACCAGCACGAAACGCTTCATCATGGTTTTTTCGCTCCCTCAACGGGCGGCAGGCTGCCGCCGGACAGTGCTTCGAGCCGCGCCAGCGCCAGCGCCAGGCGATATTCCACCTGCTTGCGGCGCAGTTTCGCAGCCTGCGTTTCGGCCATGCTCGTGCCAAGGTTGGTTTTCATTTCCAGTTCGTACTCGGCACGCGCGCGCTCCAAGGCCCAGTCGCGGAATTCCACCTGCTTGTCGGCCGCGGGCCGGCCGCTCCCACGCAGCCATTCGATTTCCTGCAACGTGGCGAGCAGCGTCTCCGAGAGGTCGAGCTTGAATTTTTCGAGCGTGGCGGCGGTGCGCATTTTCAGCGCATGTTCGCGTTCGACCCGTGCATCGACGCGCCGCCCTTGATAGAGCGGCACGCTGAACACCAGGCCCGCGCTCACCTCGTCGCGTGTACTCGATTCCCGGCTGTAGCCGGCACCGACCACCTCGGCATCGAGGGACGGATTGCGCTCCGCACGAATCGCCGCCAGCCGCGCGTCCGCCGCCCTCAGTTGCGCTTCCAGTATCTTCACCTGCGGGTTGCGCTCGAGCACCCAGGGCAGCAAGACTTCGTACTCGGACAGCGGACGCACGTTGTCCGGCAGCGCGGGCTCGGCGAGTTCGACCGGCAGCGTGCCGGGGCGATGCATGGCGTTTGCAAGCCGCTGGCGTGTCGTGCGCATGCGCTGCTGACTGGCATTACGGCGCTCGCGGATGTCCTGGTAACGGGCCTCCTCGGCAAGCAGTCGCGGCAGGCTCAGTTCCCCCACTTCGTGACGATCGCGCATGTCATCGAACGAAACATAGGCCACCGCCATGAATTCATCGTCCACCGCGGACTGGAGGTCCGCCAGCAGGACATCGAAGTAGCGCGCCATGATGTCGATACGGCGCAGGCTGTCGATATCCAGGAGCGCGGTCTGGCGCGCCGCGACCTCCTGTTCCGCGGCTTCGACGGCGCGCCCGCTGCGGCCGAAGTCGAGCAGCGGCTTGCGCGCGACGATGCGGCCGACGTTGTCGGGTTGCCAGTCGCCGTCGGGCTGACGCCCGCGGCGCAGGGCGCCGTCGAGGAACAGGCTGAAATCCTGGCGGCTCGACGCCTGTTCGAGGTCGGCGCGCGCGACCGCCAGATCGCTCTCCACCATGCGGCGATCCGGATGCGGCGCTGCCACGGTGGCGAGCGCTTCCTCCAATGTCAGACGCTCGGCGAGTGCAGGCACCGACAGCGCCCACGCGAGCAGGATCCCCAGCGCGATGCGCTTCATTTACCCTGCTTGTACTTCGCGAACGGCTGGCTGGCGTAGGCGCCGTCCAGGACGTAGCGCCGCAGCAGGAGAAATTCGGCCTTGTCCTTGGTCGGCCCCGTGTGGCGGGCGACCAGCTTGCCGTCGAGATCGAAGAACAGCAGCGTGGGCGTGGCACGCACGCGATGGGCGAAGGCGAAGGCCTTTTCGGTGGTGTGCTTGCCGTCGAAGTCGACCATTTCCGTATCGCCGTTGACGTCCATCGGATAGACGAAGAAGCTCTCGCGATACGCATCCTGCACGTCGGCCTGGTTGAGGACGGTTGCCCTCATGCGCGCACAGAACGGGCATTCGTCCATTTCGAAAAACAGGAAAATACCCTTTTTGCCCTGCTTCCTTGCCTCCTGCAGATCGGCCTGCAGGTCGCCGAACTTGGACTGGAAGAAATGGCTGGCGGGGTCGCGCGTTTCCGCCCAGGTCGGCGCGGCGAACAGAAGCAGGAACGCAAGCAGCAGATGTCGCATGGTGTGTCCTCGTGCGTGTCTCATTTCTTGCTCACCGCGGCCGTCTTGCTGGCGATGTAACCTTCGACCGCGGCGCGGGTGATTGCGCCCACCTGCTGCGCCACCAGCTTGCCTTCGGGATTGTACAGATACGTCGTCGGCAGGCCCTGCACCGGGCCGATCTGGCTCACCAACTGGCGGTTGCCGAGCACGATCGGGTAATTCACCATGAGTCCTTCGGCGAAATCCGTCACCTGCTTGGGATTGCGGTAGTCGAGCGCGATGCCGATGACGACGAGGTTGTTCGCTTTTTTCTCGTGCAGCGCGATGAGATCGGGAATCTCGTCGAGGCAGGGCGGGCACCAGGTCGCCCAGTAGTTCACCAGCACCCATTTGCCCTTGTAGCCGGCGAGCGTGTGGGTCTTGCCGGTGGTGTCGGTGAGCTTGAAACCATCCGCCTGTGCCCAGCCCGCCGCCAGCGCGAGCAGCAGCCCCGCGAGCCACATCGGATAGAATCGCCCTCTTTGCAACATCCGCATCGGTTCCCCCATCATGAATGAATTCCGTATCGAGAAAGACTCGCTCGGCGAGGTCCGGGTTCCCGTCTCCGCGTGGTACGGCGCGCAAACGGCGCGTGCCGTGGCCAATTTTCCCATTTCGGGACGCCGGCCGGATAAGGATTTCGTACTAGCGCACGTGCGCATCAAGCTCGCTGCCGCCCGTGCCAACTGCCAGCCCGGCTGGCTGTCCGAAGCGAAGCGCGATGCCATCGTCGCCGCCTGCGAGAAGGTTCTCGCCGGGGAGTATAGCGAGGAATTCGTCGTCGACCGCTTCCAGGCCGGCGCCGGCACCAGCCACAACATGAACACCAACGAGGTCATCGCCAACCTCGCCAACGTCGCGCTGGGCGGCGAAAAGGGCAGCTACCAGCCGGTCAACCCCAACGACGACGTCAACATGGGGCAATCCACCAACGACACCATCCCCACCGCCATCCGTCTGGCGGTGCTCGCCAAGCTGCCGCGCCTGGTCGCCGCGGTGCATGCGATGGCGGCGGAATTCTCGCGCCTTGCCAAGCGCGAGAAGGACACGGTGAAATCCGGCCGCACCCATCTGCAGGACGCGGTGCCGACCACGCTGGGCCAGGAATTCGCCGGCTACGCGTGGACCCTCACCCGCTGCGCCGCCGCGCTCGAAGCGGTGCGCCCCGCGCTGTGCGAAACCGGCCTCGGCGGTTCCGCCGCCGGCACTGGCCTCAATACCTCGCCCGACTACCCGACGCGCGTCGCCACCGAACTAGCGAAACTCACCGGCGAGCCGATCAAGCCCGGCCAACTGGTCGCGCAGATGCAGTCGATGAACGACCTCGCCCGCCTCTCCGGCGAAATCCGCAACCTCGCGCTCGAACTCACGCGCATTGCCAACGACCTGCGCCTGCTCGCCTCCGGTCCGCGCACCGGCCTGGGAGAAATCCAGCTGCCACCGGTGCAGCCGGGATCTTCCATCATGCCCGGCAAGGTCAACCCGGTGATGTTCGAGATGCTGAACCAGGTGTGTTTCCAGGTTCTCGGGCAGGACGCCGCCGTGTCTTACATGGTGCAGGCGGGACAAATGGAGCTGAACGTCATGATGCCGGCGCTGGGCTCCGCGCTCTTTGATGCCATGGACTGGCTCACCAACGCGATGAACGCGGCGACCGAGAAAAACCTCAAGGGGATCGTCGTCAACCGCGAGCGCTGCGCATTCTTCATCCACCAGAGCGTCGCCCTCGCTACCCTGCTCAACACGCAGATCGGCTACAACCAGGCCGCCGAGGTCGCCAAGGAATCGGAAAAATCCGGCCGCCCGGTGCGCGACATCGTCGCCGAGCGCGGCCTGATGAGCGCCGCTGATTTCGACGCGCTGGTGTTGCAGGCCGCGCACGGCGTCGGCAGCGGCGGCGGGGGCGGCTGACGCCGCGATCCGCTCGCGAGGCCCCATGGCGATCCAGTGGTTCCCCGGCCACATGACCTCCGCGCGCAAGAAAGCCGCGGAGACCATGGCCGACATCGACGTCGTGGTCGAAGTGCTCGACGCGCGCCTGCCCGAAGCCGGCAGCAACCCCATGATCCACGAGTTGCGCGCGCACCGGCAGCGCCCCTGCCTCAAGGTGCTGAACAAGATCGACCTCGCCGACCCCGAGGTCACGCGCGCCTGGATCGAGCACTACAACCGCCAGCCCGGCGTGCTGGCGGTGGCGATCTCGGCGAAAAAGGCCGGCGACGTGGCGAAACTCGCCGGTCTGGCGCAAAAGCTCGCGCCGCACCGCAACGACACCTTCAAGCCGCTGCGCCTCATGATCATGGGCATCCCCAACGTCGGCAAATCCACCCTCCTCAACACCTGGGCCAAACGCAAGGTCGCCGCCGTCGGCGACGAACCCGCTGTCACCAAGTCACAGCAGCGCATCAACCTGTCGCCGCGCCTGATCCTCGTCGACACCCCCGGCATGACCTGGCCGAAGATCGAGTATGACGCCGACGGTTTCATGCTCGCCGCCAGCCACGCCATCGGCCGCAACGCCGTGATCGACGAGGAGGTCGCGATCTTCCTCGCCGGAATCCTGCTCGAGCGCTACCCAACGCTGTTGCAGGCGCGCTACGGCTTCGATCCCGCCAGCCTCGACCCGACCGGCGTACTCGAAGCCGTCGCGAAACGGCGCGGCTGCATCCTCAAGGGCCGCGGCGGCGAACTCGACCTGGAAAAGGCCGCGATGGTCTTCCTGACCGATTATCGCAGCGGCGCGCTCGGTCGCATCAGCCTGGAAACGCCGCAGACGCGGCAGGCGATGCTGGCGGGTGCGAGTACGAAGATCGACACGCCAATCGGGCAGCAGTCCTGAAGCCGACGGCTTCGCTCATGTCCGCACTCGTGCCGCCGCCTTTTGCACGCGAAAACCACATGCACGGCAAAGGCTAAAGACCTGCTGCCATGGCTTTTGCATGTTGGAGCCGCCTTGCTCAGCGGCCTTGCTGCATCGCGGGTAGCCTTGTCTTTCCAGCCATTGCGGTTCCTCCGTAGCGAATCGCGCTGCATACCCGACACCCAGACCTGTCCGCCGGGTCTCGCGGCCACGGCCGCTCGCGGTTCCAGACAAGACGGCTGGATTGATCTATACAGAAAAAGGTAAGGGGTGTCTTGCATACAAGGGCAGTACCCGTCAATCGCATCCGTGATCTTATGGAGAAACGATAATGAGCACTCGACCTGCCGGTGGTGAAACCGATTCTTCAGACGTGGCCAAGGAGCAGTTGATAGCCGACTTCAAGTCGGTGATGACCGATGCGGAGGCGCTGATCAAAGCCACGGCCAACCAGGGGGGTGAGGCGCTGGCGGCGGTGCGCACCAAAGCGGAAGCGTCGCTTGCCGCGGCGAAGGACAGGATGGCCGATACCGAAGCGGCGCTGCTCGCGCGGGCCAAAGCGGCTGCCAAGGCGACCGACGTCTATGTCCACGAGAATCCCTGGAAATCGATCGGCATCTCAGCCGGCCTCGGGCTGTTGATCGGTTTCCTCATGGGCCGCCGCTAGCCGCCCGGTCATGAGCGAAGAAACGCCGGCGGGAAGCAAAGGACTATTCGACTCGCTGAAAGGACTGGCCGCCAGCCTGATCGCCATTGTCCATACCCGGATCGATCTGCTGGCGCTGGATCTTGAGGAAGAGCGGGATCGGCTGTTGTCCGTACTGGTGTTGATGCTGGTTGCGCTGTTCTGTCTGGGCATGGGCGTGCTACTGCTGACGATCCTGGTGGCCGCCGCGTTCTGGGATAGCCACCGGTTTCTGGCATTGGGCGGACTGACCGGAATTTTCCTGGCAGGCGGCGCGGCGGCATTTGGCGTTGCACGGTACAAGTTGAAAACCAAACCGAAACTGTTTGCCGCCAGCCTGGCTGAATTATCCAAAGACCGGCAGCAGCTGGGCCATCCTTCGTGAACAAAAAATCAACCCGCCTGGCTGAACGCCGCGAACGCGTGGTGGCGCAGGCGGCCGCCCAGCGCATCGCGCTGGCACAAAATCTGGAGCCCTGGCGCGCGCCACTCGCTTTGGCAGACCAGGGCGTGGCCGCGCTGCGTTACCTCAGACACCACCCTGCCTTGCTGGTGGGTGCCACGTTCATGATTGTGGCGTTGCGCCCGAAACGTCTGGGCCGAGGGCTCGGCCTCGCCTGGAGCGCGTGGCAGTTGGGGCACAGATTGCTCAGGCGTTGAACGATGTACAAATAGCAGGACATGTCACCACACGCCGATTTCCCTCATGCTCACCGCGCTTGCCACGCTGCCGTATCGAGCCACACCGCCGTCTCCTGCCGCCCCTTTACCGCTGTTGCCGGAAGCCGCGCACCCGCCTGCCACTGTGCCAGCGCCTCGCGCTTGCTGGCGCCGGTGATGACGAACCAGACCTTGGCGCTGCCATTTTTGCCCACCCCATTTTTGCCCAGCACGTTGCAAGCCGCGCGAGGTGAAATCGTTCTGATCGAGCGACGTAGCCCGGATGGAATGAACACGGCAGAGGGTCAGGCCTTTCCTCTTTCCTTCCTTGGTCTGGAAATGGAAAAACGCCCGGACACCGCGCCTTGCCCAACCTCAGGAAACACACCAAGAAAAACCGCAGTCACCGGTCGCACGCGGGTGCAAACGGGTTGTACACGGCCACCCCAAGTGCAGCGAAATCTGCCACATTGCGGGTGGCCACGGTTAGTCCATGCACGACCGCGGTGGCCGCAATCATGGCGTCCTCATATAGCGTGTCGGACTTGCGGTGCATCAAACGGGCCCAGGTGCGAAAGGCAGGGGCATCCATCGCCAAGACGTTGTAGGCGCCGGTCAGCAGGTCGAGCCAGGCCTCCAGTTCGAGTGCCTTCCGCGCATCCTGCTCGCGCGTCAGTTCGATGCCCGCCTGGATTTCGCCCAAGGTCACCACCGACACGTACAACTGCGCGTCATCCAATGATTCCAGCCAGGCGACCACCCCGCCATGCGGGCGCGGCTTGCGCAACTCGGAGACGACATTCGTATCCAGCAGATAACGCGACGTCACGACATGGACTCCGGAGCGCGGCGTCTTGCTTTGCCGCGCTCAGACGCGAGCATCTCCACACGCGCAGCATCGGAGAGCAACAACTGTTTCAACGAGGGACGCGCCGCAGACCGCAAACGCCGCCATTCCTCCACAGGCACCAGCACGGCGGTCTCGGCCCCGCGCCGGGTGACCATCTGCGGGCCTTCTTCAAGGCAGGCATCGAGAAACTCGCTGAACTTCGCTTTGGCGTCTTGTACGGACCAGGCGTGCATGACATTTCCTTATGCGACTAGTCATATGACTAGTTTAGATGGCTTGATGGAAGGCGTCAACAGCCGTGTTTGATCCCACTTCAAGGGTCGGCAGGTTGCCTGCATCGCAGTAATGGGACACTGCGTTTTTTGGGCACCCAGGTGCCTGTCGGACTTGAGCGATCGTAGCGAGCCGAGTGGGAGGGCGAGGACAGAATTGTCCATTTTTGAGGCGCATAGTGGATCTATGTAACGAAAAATGGGCAAATATCGACCGCTATCCCGCCGGCGTAGTAGATCGTGCTCAAGTCCGACAGGCTGCTAGTGGTCTGCTTTCGAAATAGGGTGGCAGGATGAAGCGGATGGATTTTTCTGCAGGGCAAGGCGCGAGGAGGCACCATAGCCCGGACTATGGCAACGACGAGCAACGCCGCCATGCGGAAAAAGGCGCCGTTTCATGTTGCGCTATTTCGGAAGCAGAGCACTAAGCACGGCCTCAGGCCTTTCCTCTTTCCTTCCTTGGTTCGAAAACAGAGAAACGCTCAAGCATCGCGCCCCAATCGCCCACAAGAAGTGCAAGAAAAAAGATCCGGCCCTGGGGCTCTGCGCGCGCACCCATGCGTCGATCGGCCTCTTGCGCGCAACGGCCGGACGCGCGCAAGTCCTTCATGCAACCGGGGCATTGCTGCCCCGCTACCCCGTTTCGCCTGTACCTCGTATGGTCACGGCACACGCGCCGCCGCGGCATCCAGCCACACGATCGTCTCCTGCCGCCCGCTTACCTCGCTTGCAGGAAGCAGTGCCCCGGACTGCCACTGCGCCAGCGCCGTACGCTTGCCGGCGCCGGTGACGACGAACCAGAGCTTGCGGCTGCGACAAAGCCGCGCAGCGGACAGACTCACGCGCTCGGGCGGCGGTTTGGGTGCGTCGAAGACGGCGAGCACGTCCGGACTGTCGGGGGCGACACCCCGCGCGTGATCCGGAAACAGGCTGGCGGTGTGGCCGTCCTCGCCCATACCGAGCAGCACGAGATCGAAATCACCGACCGCCTGCAGCCAGCCGGCGTAGTCCGACGCGGCAAGTGTGGCGCCACGCTCGGCGGGCATGGGTCGGCGGTTCGCCGGCGGAATGCGCGAAGCGGCGAGCCAGGCCTGTTCGGCCATGACGCTGTTGCGCTCGGGGTGGTCGGCGGCGAGGCAGCGCTCGTCGCCGTACCAGATGTGCCAGCGCGCGTCACCGGCGCCACGCCGCGCAAGCTCGGCATACAGCGCGCGCGGCGTGGTGCCGCCGGAGAGCACGAGGTGGAACGCTCCGCGCAGGCCGATGCCGGATGCGGCCTCCTCACACACGGCGTCGGCGAGCGCCGACACCAGTGCGGCGGCATCGGCGAACACGCGGGTCGGCGGCAGGCTCACAGCTCGTTGCGCCAGGCCTGGTCGTCGCTGTCGAACAGGCGGTTGGCATCGGCCGGGCCCCAACTGCCGGCGGGATAGGTCGGGATGTATTCGCGCTCGACGGCCCAGTTCTTGAGGATGGGATCGACCACGCGCCAGGCCCACTCAACCTCGTCGAAACGGATGAAGAGCGTGCGATCGCCCTCGATGACGTCGAGCAGCAGGGTTTCGTAGGCGTCGAGGGTCTCCTCGTCGGTGGTCACGAAACTCGCGTTCATCTGCATGACGCGCGTGTCCATGTCGAGGCCGGGCTGTTTGACGTGGATTTCCATGTGCATGGATTCTTCCGGCTGGATCGACAGCAGGATCCAGTTCGGCGCGATCATCTCCAGCGGCGTTTCGCGGAACAGTTGCTGCGGCGGCTGGCGGAAGCGGATGGCGATCATCGAGGTCTGCTTCGCCAGCCGTTTGCCGGTGCGCAAATAGAACGGCACCCCGCGCCAGCGCCAGTTGTCGATGTAGAACTTGGCGGCGACGTAGGTCTCGGTGACGGAATTCGTCTCCACCCGTTCTTCCTGCGCGTAGCCGGGAACCGCCTGGCCATCGATGCTGCCGCGCGCGTACTGCGCGCGGATGGCGTGTGCATGCACCGCGCGTTTGGCGATCGGGCGGATCGAGCGCAGCACCTTGACCTTTTCGTCCCGCAGGGCGTCGGCTTCGAGCGCCGGCGGCGGCTCCATCGCCACCACGGTGAGGAGCTGCATCAGGTGATTCTGCAGCATGTCGCGCAGCGCGCCGGCGTGATCGTAATACTCGCCGCGTTTTTCGATGCCGATCGATTCGGCGACGGTGATCTGCACGTGGTCGATGAAATTGCGGTTCCACAGCGGTTCGATGAGGGTGTTGGCAAAACGGAACACCAGCAGGTTCTGCACGGTTTCCTTGCCAAGAAAATGGTCGATGCGGTAGATCTGCTCCTCGTCAAAATGCTGGTGCAGCAACTGGTTCAGCATGCGCGCCGATTCGATGTCCTCGCCAAAGGGCTTTTCCACGACGATGCGGTTGAGGCCACGCGGCTTGTTGAGACCGACCGCTTCGAGGTTCTGCACCACCGCGGCGAATTCGGACGGTTTGATCGCCAGATAGAACACGGTCGCCGAGCACGCGGTCTCGGGCGGCAGGTGGGCGGCCAGGCTTCGATACGATTCGACGTCGTTGAGGTCACCCTGCTGATAGATGAAACGCGCAAGAAAACGTCCGAACACCGGACTGTCCGTGTCGCCCTTGATGCGTTCGGCAAGCGTCGTGCGCACGTGCTCGCGCCAGCGTGCGGTATCCCATTCGCGTCGCGAGAAGGCAATGATGTTGAGCGACTCCGACAGGCGTGCCGCAGCTTCCAGGTGATACAGCGCCGGCAGCAGCTTGTTGGTGGCGAGGTTGCCAGTGGCGCCGAAGATGACGAAGGTACACGGCAGCTCGTCGGGACTGGCGCTCATGCTCCACCTTCCTTCACCGCGTGGCCGCCGAAGCCCTGGCGCATCTTGGCCAGCATTTTCGCGCCGAAGTCGCCGCGTCCCTGGCTCGCAAAACGCATCATCAGCGCCAGCGACATCACCGGGGCCGGGATGCCCTGCTCGACGGCTTCGAGCGCCGTCCAGCGCCCCTCGCCGGAGTCGGCGACGAAGGGCTGGATGGCATCGAGGGTCTGATCGTGGGCGAGGAAATCCGCCGACAGGTCCAGCAGCCACGAACGCACCACGCTGCCGTGGCGCCACAGCTCGGCGATGGCGGCGAGATCGAGACCGAAGCCGGGCTTGTGCTTCATCAGCGCGAAGCCCTCGGCGAAGGCCTGCATCATGCCGTACTCGATGCCGTTGTGGACCATCTTCACAAAATGGCCGGAACCGACCGGACCGGTGTGCAGCCAGCCCGTGGTCGGCGTCGGCGCAAGCGCTTCCATCCAGGGCTTGAGGCGCGCGGCCGCCGCCTCGCTGCCGCCGAACATGATGCAGTAGCCGTTTTCCAGCCCCCACACGCCACCCGACACGCCGGCGTCGGCGAAGTCGATGCCGCGCGCCGCCAGTGCCGCGGCGCGTGGTGCGTCGTCCTTGTAATGGCCGTTGGCGCCGTCGACGACGAGATCGCCCGGCGCGAGCAGCGGGGTGAGCGCGTCGAGTGCCGCCTGCGTCGCCTCACCCGCCGGCAGCATCAGCCAGACGATGCGCGGCGCGTCGAGCGCGGCGACGAGGTCGGCAAGCGACGCGCAGGCGAGATGCCCGGTCTCGGCCGCCAGCGCCGTGCTGACGTCGTGGCTGCGATTCTGCACGGCGATGCGCAGTCCTTTGCGCGCAAGCCGCCGCGCCATGTTGCCGCCCATGCGGCCGAGTCCGACGATACCGAAATGCATGTTTTTCTCCTCGATGTTTGATGCGGTTCGTCCCGCCGGCGCGGGGAGCGCAGCCGCGCTTCGCATGATAGCGCCGCATGTCCGACGTGAAACCCGCGACGCTATCCGAGCAGACCCGGAAACAGTTCCCCAAGTCCGCTGGCGATCATCTCGATGGAAATCGCCGCGATGATGAGCCCCATCAGGCGCGTCACCACGTGGATGCCGGTGCGCCCGAGGCGTCGCGCGATGAGCGGCGCGGCGCGGAACGCCAGCCACACCGACAGCGCCACCAGCACCACCGGGATCAGTTGCAGACTCTGCTGCAGCACCTGGCCCCTGGCGGCGCTGGCAGCTACGATGACATGGGTGATCGCCCCCGGCCCCGCAAGCAGCGGCACGCCCAGCGGCACCACGCCGACGGCGTCGCGCTCGCCGGCCTCGGCGGCCTCGTCCTGGGTCTGCCGCTGCGGGCTGACGTGCGCCTGCACCATCGCCAAGGCCAGCAGCAACAGCAGCAGGCCACCGGCGACCGAGAACGACGCCAGGCGGATACCGAAGAACGCGAGCATGGGTTCGCCCACGAAGATGAACACGGCGAGCACGCCAAGCACCGTCAATGCCGCGACCCGCGCCGCAGCATGGCTCTGTGCCGTGCTGAAGCCACGCGTTGCGAGCAGGAATATCGGAATCACGCCGACCGGGTCGACGATGGCAAAGAGGGCGAGCGCGGATTTGACGAGCACGTAGGCATCCATCTGTTGCATGTTAGCCGCTTGCCGCCGCTGCGCCACGCTTGCTTGACCCTTCACGCAGAATGGCCGGGGTGGCGATCGGCCACGGATCACGGTAAGCTCACCGTTGCCCGACAACCCGGGAACCTGTGCCCGCGTGGCACACTCTCAATTCGTGTCTGTCGAACAATCCTGACAAGGAGGATTCATGAACCCGCAACTTACCACCATCGGCCGCGGCACCGCCGCGGTCTCGTCGACCAACAAGGTCGTCCGCAACACCTACATGCTGCTGTCGATGACGCTGGCCTTCGCCGCGCTCACCGCCGGTGCCTCGATGGCGCTGAATCTGCCGCATCCGGGCATCATCATCACCCTGGTCGGCTATTTCGGCCTGCTGTTCCTCACCACCAAATTCCGCGACAGCGGGCTCGGACTGCTGTTCGTGTTCGGCCTGACCGGCTTCATGGGCTACACGCTCGGCCCCATCCTCAACGCGTATCTCGCGCTGCCCAACGGCACGCAGGTGGTGATGATGGCGATGGGCGGCACCGCCGCGATCTTTCTCGGCCTGTCGTCCTACGCGATGACCACGCGCAAGGACTTCAGCTTCATGGGCGGCTTCCTCATGGTCGGCATCCTGGTCGCCTTCCTCGCCGGTCTGGGTGCGATCTTCTTCACGATCCCCGCACTGTCGCTGGCCGTGTCCGCCATGTTCGTGCTGCTGATGTCCGGCCTCATCCTGTACGAGACCAGCAACATCATCCACGGCGGCGAGACCAACTACATCATGGCCACGGTCACGCTGTTCGTGTCGATCTTCAACCTGTTCACCAGCCTGCTGCAGCTGCTGGGCTTCGCCAACAGCGATTGAGTCGCTGTGGGTCTGACGTTCGCCCCATCCCCCGCAGGCGGGAGAGGGTTGGGGAGAGGGAAACCTGGATGAAGCGGGTAGAAACGGCACCTTCCACGGTGCCGTTTTTCATCGACACCCACTGCCATCTCGACGCGGCGGAATTCGATGCCGACCGTGATGCGGTGCATGCGCGCGCGGTCGCCGCCGGCGTCGGCATCCAGATCGTCCCGGCAGTCAGCCGCGACAACTTCGCCGCGGTGGAAGACACCTGCGCGCGCTATCCCGGCTGCCTGCCGGCGTGGGGCCTGCACCCCATGTATGTTGGGGTGCACCGCCCGGAACACCTTGCCGACCTGCGCGCGCGGATCGAAGTACAGCGCCCGGTGGCGGTCGGTGAAATCGGTCTGGACCGCTTCGTCGATCTCGATTATGCGACGCAGGAATACTTTTGCATCGCACAGCTGAAAATCGCACGCGAATACGATCTGCCGGTACTGCTGCACTGCCGGCGTGCCACTGACGACCTGCTCAAGCATCTGCGCCGCATCGGCGTACGCGGTGGCATCGCGCATGCCTTCAACGGCAGCATGCAGCAGGCGGAAGCCTTCCTCAAGCTGGACTTCAAACTGGGTTTCGGCGGCGCCTTCACCTGGCCGCGCGCCAACAACCTGCGGCGGCTGGCGGTCGAACTGCCGATGGAGGCGATCGTGCTGGAGACCGACAGTCCCGACATTCCGCCGGTATGGGTCGGGCGCGGGCGCAACACACCCGGGGAACTGCCGCGTATCGCCGCCACGCTTGCCGAATTGCGCGGCATCGGCGTCGCGACGGTGGCCGCAGCGACCACGCGCAACGCACGCGAGCTCCTGCGGCTGGAGTAACGCGTGCGGCGCGGCTACTCGGCGTAGCCGAATTCGCCCACCCACTCGCCGCGGCGATAGTCGATCGCCAGCCAGTTGGGGACATAGGGGCGCGGGTTTTCCAGCGGAAAACCTTCTGAGGGGGGATGCGCGCCGCCCTCGGCGACGCTGCAGCGACGCGTCATGATGGGTTTGAAACGTACCGCCAAACGGTTATCGACCGGCGTGGACGCAACGGTGTCGTCACCAAAGAGCACCCGCTTGCGCAGCAGACAGGAAAAGAGCAATTCCATTTCGGCCACCAGCGGCGTCGCGCGGGAAGCGAGGGCTTTCTGCGCGGCTCGGGTGAGCCGGATTTCCAGTGGCTTGTCGTGCAGGGTGACGTTCATCAGAGCCTCCGGCGCATGCGTACATCAGGACCTTAACGGCCAAATCCGGCAGTGCTGAAGGACTCCGGGGCGAGTTTTCGGGTCTCGCCCACACGCAGCACGAAAAATTCCGCTGCGTCGATGCCGGCTTCCTGGCGCGCTGCCGCCAGCGCGCGCGGCGGCTCGTCCAGCGCTTCGTCGCTCATCTCGAAGCTGCCCCAGTGTACCGCGAGCGACTGGCGCGCACCCACGTCCTGATGGATGCGCACGGCCTCGGCCGGGTCGACATGCTGCGCGCGCATGAACCAGCGCGGTGCGTAGGCGCCAATGGGGATGGCGGCCAGATCGAAAGGGCCGAGCCGGCGCCCGATCTCCGCGAAATCACGCGAATAGCCCGTATCGCCGGCGAAGAAAAAGCCCAGGTCCGCAGCGCTGATGGCCCAACCGCCCCACAGGGTGCGATTGCGATCGAACAGACCGCGTGCGCTCCAATGCTGCGCCGGCGTCAGCGTGAAGCGCACCCCCCTGAAGTCGACGTGATCCCACCAGTCGAGCTCGCTGACGTTGTCGATGCCAAGCCCGGCGAACCACGCCTTCAATCCCAGCGGGACGAAGAAGCGCAGCATGCCTCCGCTGCGCTCATTCAGCTGGCGCACGCTGTCGGCATCGAGATGGTCATAATGATTGTGCGAAATCACCACCGCATGAATTTCCGGCAGTTCCGCCAGGGCCACGCCGGGCGCTTGAAATCGCTTGGGGCCGGCAAAGCCTACCGGTGACGCACGCCCGGAGAAATGTGGATCGGTCAGCACATTGAGCCCGCCGAGACGCACCAGCACGGTCGCATGGCCGATCCAGGTGACGCTGGGATTGCCTCCAGGCCCGTGCATGAGCGCCACATCGGGCGCCACCCGCCAGTCACGGTGTGCGGCATGCGGCGCCTTCGGCAGCCCCTTCTGTCGACGTGCCCACTGCCAGCGCCAGAATCCTTCCGCAACGCGGGCTTCGGGATCGAGGTTGCGAAAACCGTCGACCGTATGATGCGGCTTTGCCGGATCGTAATAGGGGTTCTTTCCCACGCCGGCGCAGCTTGCCAGAAGCAGCGTGCAGGCCATGGCGATCGAGCGCAGGCCGACGCGCATCACAGCCAGCGCCGCACCCGCATCCGGTACGCCCGATAGGCATCACCGAAGCGTGCCTCCAGATGCGCCTCCTCGTGACGGATCACGCCATAGCGGAGCAGCGCCCAGATGAGCGGCGCGAACACCAGCGGCCAGACGGTTTTCATCAGCAGCGACACCCCCGCGAGGATGAACCAGTCGCCGACATAGATCGGGTTGCGGCTGAAACGGAACGGCCCGTCGATGCACAGGGCGGATGCAGCCGCGTAAGGATTGACCGTGGTGCGGTGGCGCCAGAAAGTCAGCACGGTCCAGGTGAACAGGAGCAGCCCGATGGCGACCAGCAGCCAGCCTCCCGCCTGCGTTGCCGCGCCCCAGTCCCACGGCAAGGGCAGAAAATTGTGATCCAACCACCAGCCGCCAAAGAGCGCTGCCGCGTAGGGCGCCGGCGGCAGGATGAGCGTTGCAGGCCGGCGCGCACTCATGCCAGCGTTCCAGAGTTCAACGCAGTTCGCGCTGCGAAACCGCGCGCAGGAACTCGTTGCGCAGCTGGTCGCTGTCGTGGAAACAGCCGGTGAAGGCCTGCGTGACCACGCGCTCATCGCCGCGCCGGTCCTCGCCCAGCAACAGGCACAACTGCTCGGCCTCGATGATGCATGCAGCACCGCGCGCACGGCCGTGGTTGATCAGCGCCTCGGCGATGTCGCGCGTCATCCATTCCTGGTAGGTGAAGCGGTGGCCGATGGCATCGACCATACGCGCGATGCGACCGAAGCCGTGCAGTCGCCCACCGGGGATGTAGGCGACGTGCGCGACACCGCGAAACGGCACGAGATGGTGCGGACACACGCCGTGGATGGCGATGCCGCGCACCACCACCATGTCGTCGCGGTCGTCGGCGAAACCCTCGCCCAGCGCGTCGGCCGGAGAAATCGCATAGCCGCCGAGCAGGCGGCGCTGCCACAGCTCACGCACGCGCTCCGCGGTGCGCCCGGTATGCACCGAGTCCGGCGCCACCCCGCAGGCGACGAGCAGATCGTTCACCGCACGCTCGAACGCCGCGGCATCGAACGGCCCGACCTGCGGAATGCCGGGGCTGCCGCCGGGTTGGGCGCCGCAGCCTTCGTGGTCGCAGCTCATCAGTTCAGTGTCGCCTTGAGGAATTCCAGCGTCCGCGTCCACGAATCCCTGTCGGCCTCCGCGTCGTACTTCAACGGCATGCCGAACTGCGCGGCGTAGCTGTCGGCCTCGCGGTTGGTGAAGGTGTGCTTCACGCCGGGATAGGCAACCAGCATGTAGTCCGCCTTCGCATTGGCCATTTCGGTCTTGAAGGCCTCGACCTGCTCGGGCGGCACGATGGGATCGGCCTCGCCGTGGAAGACGCGGATCTTCGCCTTGATCTCGCCCGGCTTGGGCGACACGTCGCTCGCCAGCACGCCGTGGTAGCTCGCCACCGCCTTCAACGGCATGCCCGCGCGTGCCATGTTGAGCACCACGCCGCCACCGAAACAGTAGCCGAGCGCCGCGGTGTCGCCTTTCTTCACGCCAGGCTGGGCGTCGAGAAACTTGCGTGCGGCATCGAAGCGCGCGTAGGCCAATGGCGGATTGCCGTTCACGCTGCCGGCCAGCGCCCCCGCATCTTTCGGGTTGTCGGCGGTGCGGCCGTTGCCGTACATGTCGACCACCAAGGCGACGTAGCCCTCGCGCGCAAGCATGCGCGCACGCTTGCGCCCGTAGTCGGTCACGCCCCACCATTCCGGCACCACCAGCACGCCGGCGCGCTTGCCTTTGGCCGCGTCGTCATAGGCGAGATAACCCTGCATGACGGTGTCGCCCGCCTTGTATTGCACGTCCTTGCCAACGATTGCGGCCAGGGCGGAAGAAGAAAGCAGCAACAGCGAGAATGCAAGAACGGATTTCATGGCAGATCCCTCACCCGGAATAAATAAAGAAAGCATACCCCGCCCGCCGCGGCGATCACAACTCTCCGCGCGCGGTGCGGCCGTGGGTAGAGACGGAACCCCACGCCTGCCTGCGGGTCGGTAGAATGCGATCGAACCACTCCGTTCTTCTGTACGACCACACGATGCTGAAACACACGCTCCTTGCCAGTGCGGCCGTGGCAATACTCGCCGTTCCCGCGCTTGCCGACACGGCCGAGCCGCGGCGCCAGGCCGCACTGGAACGACTCGGACAACTGCTGTTCTTCGATCCCGGCCTGTCGTCGCCGCCAGGCCAGTCCTGCGCGACCTGCCATGCCGCCGACGCCGGGTTCGCCGAGCCCGACCGCAGCCTGCCGGTCTCCCGGGGCGTGCTGCCGGGACGAACCGACAGCCGCAATGCGCCGACCGTGATGTATGCGCAATTCAGCCCCGCCTTCCATTTCGACAAGAACGAAGAACACTACGTCGGCGGCCAGTTCCTCGACGGGCGCGCCGCCACTCTGGAAGAGCAGGCCAAGGGCCCCTTCCTCAATCCTCTGGAAATGGCCAATCCGAACAAGGCGAGCGTGGTGGAAAAAGTGCGCCGCGCGCCCTATGCGGCGGATTTCGACACCGCGTTCGGTCCCGCTGCGCTCACCGACACCGACCAGGCGTTCGAACGTGTCGCGCAGGCGCTCGCCGCGTTCGAGCGCACCCGGCAGTTCGCGCCGTTCACCTCCAAGTACGACGCGTATCTCGCCGGCAAGGCCAAACTGACGGCCCAGGAAAAACGCGGCCTGCGCCTGTTCGAGGACGAGAAGAAAGGCAATTGCGCGGCCTGCCACCCGAGCCAGCGCGGCCCCGACGGCGCGCCGCCGCTGTTCACCGACTTCACCTACGACAACCTTGGCGTGCCGCGCAATCCGGACAACCCGTTCTACAAGCTGCCGCCGGAACTCAACCCGGCGGGCGAGCGCTTCGTCGACCTCGGCCTGGGCGGCGCGCTGAACAAGCGCGCGGAGGATGGCAAGTTCAAGGTACCGACGCTGCGCAACATCGCGCTCACCGCGCCCTACATGCACAACGGCTATTTCAGGACCCTGCGCGGCAGCGTGGTGTTCTACAACGACCGCGACACGAAACCGCGCTGCGCGTCCGACTGGGTGAGCGAAGCCGACGCACTGAAGCAACAGTGCTGGCCCGCGCCGGAAGTCACGGCCAACGTCAACGACGAGGAACTCGGCAAGCTTGGCCTCAGCGATTCCGAGATCGACGACATCGTCGCCTTCATGCACACACTCACCGATGGGTGGAAGCCGGCCCCGCGCCGGCGCTGAGAAGACGCCCACCGTCCGGAGCGTCCGCCGTCACGAAGCGGGCGACGAACGCACCTTCATAGCCGGGCGGCAGGGCAATGCGCACGCGGTGGCCGCTGCCCGGCGCGATCTCGGCGGGATTGCCGTCCCGGTCGCGCATGGCAGTCACGGTCAACGCGAGGTTGCCGCGCGGATGAATGAGTTCGATGCGGTCGCCCACCGCAAAGCGGTTCTTCACCTCGATCTCGGCACGCCCTTCGGCGTCATACCCGACCACGTCGCCGACATACAGGCTGCGCGCGGATTCGGAATGGCCGCGCAGATAATTCTGGTAGGCGTGGTGCGGATGGCGTTCATAGAAACCACTCGTGTAGCCCCGGTTCGCCAGCCCGTCGAGCCCGCCGAGCAGGCCCGGATCGAGCGAGCGCCCGGCCACGGCGTCGTCGATGGCCTGCCGATACGCCTGGCAGGTGCGCGCGACGTAATAGGGCGACTTGGTGCGCCCCTCGATCTTCAGCGAATCGACGCCGATCTCCGTCAGGCGCTGCACGTGTTCGATTGCGCGCAGATCCTTCGAATTGAGGATGTAGGTGCCGTGCTCGTCTTCCTCGATGGGCATGTGGCTGCCTGCGCGCCGCGTGGGTTCTTCCAGCAGAAACACGTCGCCATCGGGCGCCACCGCGCCGGGACGGCTGTTGAAAGACCAGCGGCAGGAATTGGTGCAGGCACCCTGGTTGGGGTCGCGGTGGTTGAAGTAGCCCGACAAGAGGCAACGCCCCGAATACGCAATGCACAGGGCGCCATGGACGAAGACTTCGAGCTCCATGTCCGGGCATTCCTGGCGGATCTCGGCGATCTCGTCGAGCGACAGCTCGCGCGACAGGATCACCCGCCGGATGCCGAGCTTGCGCCAGAAGCGCACCGCGGCGAAATTCACCGTATTGGCCTGCACGGACAGATGCACCGGCATGTCCGGCCACGTGTCGCGCACCATGTCGATGAGGCCCGGATCGGCCATGATGAGCGCATCGGGCCGCAGCGCGACCACCGGGGCGAGATCGGCAAGCCAGGTCCTGACCTTGCTGTTGTGCGGGAAGACGTTGCTGACCACATAGAAGCGCTTGCCCCGGCTGCGCGCATGGTCGATACCGATCGCCAGCGCGTGTTCATCGCGGAAGCTGTTGTTGCGCACGCGCAGGCTGTAGCGCGGCTGGCCCGCATACACCGCATCGGCGCCGAAGGCGAAGGCCGTTTCCAGCATGATCTGCGAGCCGGCGGGCGCCAGAAGTTCCGGGGGACGCATTTCGCAGCGCTGGATCAGAAAGGCGTGTCGAGCAGACGCCGGCGGATGCGCTGCTCGTCCGGCGCGCTGATCAGCCCCTCGTCGAGGAGTTCCTGCAGGACCTGCAGTTGCCGCAGGCGGCGCTGGGAGAGGGCCTCGCCGGGTATGGCGGGCGGGGTGCGCGCCGCTTGCGATATCGTGGTTTCCGCCGCCGGCGCTTGCGGCGCGGGCGTGCCACGCGCATCGGCCACCGCACAGTCGAGCTTGAGCTTGAGACCACGCTCGATGTCATCCAAGGTCACACGGTGCACGAGCGTCTCGCAGCCGGCACGGCGCAGGGTGACGGTGCCGTACAAGTGCGCCAGTTTGTCCGGGTAGTCGTTCGGATAAATGGCGCGCTCGCCTACGGTCAAGGGCGTGTGGCCGGCCTTGCCGCCGATCAGCAGCACCTCGGCGCCCGGCGGCTCCGACTCAATGCGCAGCTTGCGCAGGGTGAGGTCGGCGGCCGCCCCATGCTGCACGGCGAGCACACCGAACAGCAGGGCGCTGACGGTGAGGCGGCGGCCGGTTTCAGAACGCCGCATCGAAGCCGAACAGGACGTAGTTTTCCTTGGTCAGGTGACCCGTCCAATAGGTGCCGGTCTGTGGCGTCTTTTTAAGGAAATCGACGTTGACCTCGGCGATCGCCTTGACATTGCGCATGAAGTAATACGATGCGGTCAGGCTGAGGCTGTTCATGTCGATACCTTCGTAGATGGTGTCGGTGTTGGCGAGATCGCCCGCGTCGGCGTAGTTATACAACAGCGAGAACGCCCAGCGCTCGTCGGGAAGGTAGTCGACGCCGGCGAAGCCGCCCTGCCAGCGGTAGTCGCGTCCGGGGTTCGCGTCGAGAAAGCCGTCCCAGCGGTTCCACAGGTATTGCGCATACCAGTAGGTCTTGCCGCCGAAGTCGCCCGACAGGTCGAGACCGACGACGTGCTTGTTGGTGTTGCGGGTGCCGCTGTCCAGTCCGGCGTTGCCCAGCGCGATGCTGCGCTGCTTGCCGGATGCGCCGAACAGGCCGAGGCTCACCGGTCCGATCTCCGTACCGATGCGGCCGAACACGGTCTTGGAATTGTCGTTGTCGAACATCTTGTCCGGGCGCCGGTAGCCCGGGCTGTTGATGTTCAGGTTGTCGGTGATGCCGTTGCCATTGGACAAGCCCAGGCCGAATTCGAACGGACCGATATCGCGGTCGAACAGCACACCGCGGTCGTAGGTGATGCCGGCCATGCGGTAGGCCATGAAGTCCTGGAAGGGCAGGCGAGTCTCGCGCGGAAACATGAGATCCGACAACTGGAACTGGCCGAGCTGCATGCTGATTCCCGAACCGAAGATGTCACCATGACGAAACCACGCATCCTCGACCAGCGCTTCGCCGTTGGCGCCCTTCTCGGCGAGAATGGCGTAGAAATAGTAGGTGATGTTGTCGCTCAGCGGCGCACTCGACAGCAGCTTGATCAGGTAGGGCGACTGGAAGTCGGTCGTCGCCGAGTCGGTCGCGCCCGTCACCGGGTCGATCGACTTGCCGTCGCGCGCCTGCACATAGGCCTGGGCGCGCACGGCGAGCGGCGGGTAAGCCGGCAGGGCCAGCAGGTCGTCACCGGTCTTGACGGTGCCATCCTTCCAGTTCGGCAGGCGCATGTTGTTGGCGACGAACTGCTCGCCGAACTTGTTCAGGCGCGGAAAAGCCGAGTGACAGGCGGCGCAGCTCAGGCTGTAGCGGCGCGCGAACTCGGGCATCGCCCAGGCCGTCTGCAAGCTCGCGGCCCACAGCACGGCGATTTGCACGATGAACCGCATACGGGCGTGATGGGTGAGGTGCATGGCGAATCCCCCCGCTGTCGCGGCAACGGCCGCGTGTTTCGTCTTGTCGTCCGGCGTGCATGGCAGCGTGGACTCCGCAACGTTCAGGCTACACGCCGAAAACGGCCGCGTCAAACTACGCGTCGCGGACGGCTGACCTGCTGCGCCGCGCTCGCATCAACCCGGCAGAAACAGCTCCAGCAGATCGTTGAGAAAACGCTGCCCCCGCCGCGTGGGCCGTATCCGCACGGCGTCGGCTTCCAGCAAACCGAGTTTTCGCCCACGCACGAACGCCGGCTCGCACACGCTGGATGGCAGGCCGGTGCGTTCGGTGAACAGCGCGCTCGGCACCCCCTCTTCGAGGCGCAGAGCGTTCATCATGAACTCAAACGGCAGGTCGGTGCGCGTGAGCGTGCGTACCTCGGCAACCTGCGTGCCGTGTGCCACCGCGTCCATGTAACGCTGCGGGTGCTTCACCCGCATCGGCCGCACGATGCGGTCATGGAACGAGAGCTTGCCGTGCGCGCCGGCGCCGATGCCGAGGTAATCGCCGAACTGCCAGTAGTTGAGGTTGTGGCGGCAGGTGTGACCGGCGCGGGCGAATGCGGAAATCTCGTAATGGGCCATACCGGCCGCGGCGAGGCGCGCTTCGATCGCCGTTTGCATGTCGGCAGCGAGATCGTCGTCCGGAAGGTTCGCCGGCGCGGTGTGGCCGAAAGGCGTGTTGGGCTCCAACGTCAGATGGTAGGCGGACAGATGCGGCGGTGCGAACGCCAGCGCGTGCTCGACGTCGGCGAGTGCCTCGGCGAGCGTCTGTCCCGGCAGCGCGTACATCAAATCGAGGTTGAAGGTTTCGAAATGCGTCGTCGCCAGCTCCGCGGCGCGGCGCGCCTCGGCGTCGTCATGGATGCGGCCAAGCGCGCGCAGATGGCGTGCATCGAAACTCTGAATGCCGAGCGACAAGCGCGTCACTCCGGCTTCGCGAAAGCCCTTGAATTTCGCCGCCTCGACCGTGCCGGGGTTGGCCTCCAGAGTGATTTCCGCACCGGGCGCGAGCGGCGTGAGCGCCCGCACCGCGGCCAGGATGCGGTCGATGCCTTCGGGCGAAAACAGGCTCGGCGTGCCGCCGCCGAAGAACACGCTGTGGACGCTGCGCCCCCAGATCTCGGGGAGGGCGCGTTCCAGGTCGACGAGCAGCGCGTCGATATAGGCGGCCTCGGGAATCTGCTGCGCCGCATGCGAATTGAAGTCGCAGTAGGGGCACTTCCTCACGCACCACGGCAGATGGATGTAGAGCGCCAGCGGCGGCGGCACCGCGAGGCCGCCGGGCAGGCGGACGACGGCTTCAGCCAATGCGTTGCAACCGCTTCAGCTTGTCGACCAGATCGCGCAGCGCCTGACCGCGATGGCTGATCGCATTCTTGGTGTCGGCATCGAGCTCGGCACCGGTCTTGCCGAATTCCGGAACGAGGAAATACGGGTCGTAGCCGAAGCCATTCTCGCCGCGCGGCGTGTCGATGATCTCGCCGTACCAGCGGCCTTCGGCAATGACCGGCTCGGGGTCGTCAGGGTGGCGCACGTAGACCATCACGCAGGCGTAATGCGCACGCCGATTCGTCTGTCCCTGAAGGTCGGCGATCAGTTTTTCATTGTTGCGATCGTCCGATTTCGGCTCGCCGGCATAGCGCGCGGAGAACACGCCCGGCGCGCCGCCCAGCGCCTCGACGCAGATGCCCGAGTCGTCGGCCAGCGCCGGCAGGCCACTGTGCCGGCTGGCGTGGCGCGCCTTGGCGAGACAGTTCTCGACAAAGGTGACGTGCGGTTCGGGGCAGTCGGGTACGTTGAAATCCGCCTGCGGCACCGCCTCGATGTCGAGGGGCGCGAGGATGCGCGCGATCTCGCGCAGTTTGCCCGGATTGCCGGAAGCAATGACGATCTTGCTCATGAGATTTCCTTTTTGAGTTTTTGTCCGCGAAGGACGCGAAGAAGCGCGAAGAAGATTCTGGTTTTCACTTCGCGTCCCTTCGCGTGCTTCGCGGATCAATTCGCTTGCAGGACCTGTCGTTGCGCCACCGTGATCTCGGCGATCCCGGCGGTGGCGAGGTCGAGCAGTGCTTCGAGCGTGGCGCGCGAGAACGGCTCGCCTTCGGCGGTACCCTGCACTTCGACGATGCCGCCCGCGCCGGTCATCACCACGTTCATGTCGGTGTCGCAGTCACAGTCTTCCGTGTAGTCGAGGTCGAGCACCGGCACGCCCTGCCAGACTCCGACGGAGACGGCGGCGACGCTGCCGGTGAGCGGTGATTCGCCGATCGTACCGGCGCGCAGGAGCACCCCCACGGCGTCGGCGAGCGCGACCCAGGCACCGCAGATGCTGGCGCAGCGGGTACCGCCGTCGGCCTGCAGGACGTCGCAGTCGAGATGGACGGTGCGCTCGCCCAGCTTCGCGAGATCGACCACGGCCCTGAGACTGCGGCCGATCAGACGCTGGATTTCCTGCGTGCGCCCGGACTGCTTGCCGCGCGCCGCCTCGCGATCGGTGCGGGTATGCGTGGAACGCGGCAGCATGCCGTATTCTGCGGTGACCCAGCCGCAGCCAGAGCCACGCTTGTGCGGCGGCACCTTCTCCAGCACGCTGGCGGTGCACAGCACGCGGGTATCGCCCATGGCGACGAGCACGGAACCTTCGGCGTGCCGGGTATAGCCGCGGGTGAACGAGAGGGGGCGCAGCGCGTCGGGCGCGCGCCCGCTGGGGCGAAAAACATTGGACATGAGGACCGACCGGACAGGAAAAGCGCGATTTTAACGCGCCCGCCCGCTCGCGCCGCGCCTACTTGGACGAGATGTTCTTGATCGCCTGCTGGATTTCCGCGATGGCGCGCTCGATCTCGTCGTCGGAGACGATCGGCGTGCCGGGCAGCGGGCGCAGCGCGTTGATCTGGGTGGTGACCCCGCCATCCGGCAGCGCCAGGGTGGAAATCGAATCCTTGCTCGGCATGCGCGCCTCACCCCAGGTCATGGCAACCAGGCTGAGATTGTCGCCGTGTTCGCCGCCGCGGAACTCGGCATGGTCCATCAGGTGCCGCACCGCGTCCTCCAGGGTGTAGGCATGCAGCAGCGCCGACAGTTCGTGCACGTTGATCATGCCCCAGATGCCGTCCGTGCACAGCAGCATGGTGTCGGCGTCGCGCAGCGGGATCGGTGCATTGCATTCGACCTGCGGCGTCGAATAACCACCGAGGCAGTTGGATACGCGGTTGCGCTCCGGATGGTTGCCGGCCTCCTCCTCGCTGATGATGCCGTCACGCACCATCTGTGCGACGGCGGTGTGATCCTCCGTGCGTGCGATGAGCTCGCCGTCGCTGAACAGGTAAAGGCGCGAGTCCCCGACGTGCGCCCAGTAGGCCGTGTTGTCCTGCACCACCGCCGCAACGATGGTGGTGTGGGGGATTTCCAGCAGATCCTGCTCGACCGCGTAATCGTTGATGCCGAAATGGGCGCGCGAAATGGTGTCGGCAAGAAAGCCCAGCGGGTCCGCGAGGCGCGGCTTGGCGAGTTTCTGGAACTGGTCGGTCAGCGTCTGCACCGCAATCTGCGCCGCCAGTTCTCCGTGCATGTGGCCACCCATGCCGTCGGCCACCACCATCAGCAGCGCCTCGCGACTGTAGGAATAGGCAACCCGATCCTGGTTGTTCTTGCGCCCGCCCTGGCGCGACGCCTGGTAGATGGTGAATTTCATGTGCGAAGTTTAAAATATTTCGCGATTCAGCGAGCGTTTTAGGCTGGAAAGCAACGAGACACGCTGCGGCGTCATCGCACTGCGGTCCATCAACACCTTCTGCAGGCTGAACACGCTTTGCGGGCGCTCCATGTAGTTGAGCCTGAGGCAGTGATCGATGGTTTCGAGCAACTGGTCGGAATACAGGCCGCGCCACTTCTCCGTCGCCGGCTCCAGCTTGTCGCCGGCGAGCCGCACATCGGCCGCTTGCGGCGGGTGCCCGGCCAGGCACGCATACAGGCTCGCACCGATGCTGTAGATGTCGGTCCACGGCCCGAGGCGCTCGCGGTTGTGATACTGCTCCGGCGCGGCGAAACCGGGGGTGTACATCGGCTGCAGCTTGCTCTCTTCCTGGGTGAGGGTCTGTCGCGCGGCACCAAAGTCGATCAGCACCGGCGAGCCGTCGAGGCGGATGTAGAGGTTCGAAGGCTTGATGTCCAGATGCAGCAGTTTGTGCGTGTGCACCTCGCGCAGACCGTTCAGCAACTGGGCGAACACCCGGCGGATGAAGCTTTCGCGGATGTTGCCGCGGTTGGCCTGGATGTGCTGCTGCAGCGTCTTGCCGCGCTCGAAGCGCATCACCATGTAGACCGTCTCGTTGGCGCGGAAGAAATTCACCACGCGCACGACGTTCGGATGATCGATGCGCGCCAGCGCCCGGCCCTCCTCGAAGAAACACTTCAGGCCATGGCGGAAAATATTGCTGTTTTCCGACGAATTGGCCTGCACGATGACCGAACCTTCGGTGCGCAGCACCAGCGCACCCGGCAGGTACTCCTTGATCGCAACCGAGTGGTTGTTGTCGTCGCGCGCAAGATAGACCATGCTGAATCCGCCACCGCCGATCTTGCGGACGATGGTGTATTCCTTCAGCCGGTAACCGTTGGGAAGGGCCTGGTTGGGTTGAGTCGCCATAATCGAACGTCTATTATCGTTGCTGTGTGCAGCCGGGCAAGCCGGCCAATACTCCTCCCGGCTCCACCCGGGGACCCATTCGAACCTCTGCCCGGACATTATCCATGACCGCCAGCATGACCGGGTTTGCCGCCCGTACCCTCAGTGTGGACCATGCCAGTGTCAGCATCGACCTGCGCAGCGTCAACCAGCGCTACCTCGAACTCCATTTCCGCCTCGCCGATGAACTTCGGCCGCTGGAGCCCCAGCTGCGCGAACTCATCCAGCAGCGCCTTGCGCGCGGCAAGGTGGAATGTCGCATCGGGCTCGTCCTGGCATCCGCCGCTTCGCTGGATAACGGCCTGGATGCGGCAATTCTTGAGCGTCTGGCGCAGTGGCAGGAGGACGTCCGTCGGCGGCTGCCGGGTGCGGCCGCGCTGTCGGTCAACGAGGTGCTGCGCTGGCCCGGCGCGGTGCAGACCGCCGCCGTCTCCCAGGACGCGCTGAACGACGCCGTGCTGGACGGCGTGCGCGCCGCGCTGGACGATCTGCTGGACAGCCGCCGCCGCGAGGGCACCCGCCTGCGCCAGCACATCCTCGACCGGCTTGCCGCCGCCGAAGCGCAGGTGACGGCCCTGCAGCCGATGCTGCCAGCGCTGGCCGCCGCCCAGCGCGAAAGGCTCGCCGAGCGGCTACGCGAGGCGCTCGGCGAGGCCGGCCACGAACGCCTGGCGCAGGAAGTCGCCCTCGTCGCACAGAAAGCCGACATCGACGAGGAAGTGTCGCGCCTGACCACTCACTTCGCCGAAGTGCGCCGCGTGCTCGACCAGCGCGGCGCGACCGGCAAGCGGCTGGATTTCCTGATGCAGGAACTGCACCGCGAGGCGAACACGCTGGGCTCGAAATCGGTGGCAGTGGAGACCTCGCGCGTTTCGCTCGAACTCAAGGTATTGATCGAGCAGATGCGCGAACAGGTGCAGAATATTGAATAATCAATCGGATCGCGTACAACCATGACCCCCAATTCCAGCGAAGGCATCCTCTTCGTCGTCAGCGCGCCCTCGGGCGCCGGCAAGACCAGTCTCGTCAAGGCCCTGCTGAAGGCCGATCCGGCGATCCGCCTGTCGGTGTCGTACACCACGCGCGCACCGCGCCCGGGCGAAACCGACGGCCGCGATTACCATTTCGTCAGCCACGAACAGTTTCACAAGCTGCTCACGCAAAACGAGTTTCTCGAGCACGCGGAGGTTTACGGCAATTTCTACGGCACCTCGAAGTCGGTCATCTCGCGCGAACTCTACGCCGGGCGCGACCTGCTGCTGGAGATCGACTGGCAGGGCGCCGCCCAGGTGCGCGAGCACTTCCCACGCAGCGCGTCGATCTTCATCCTGCCACCCTCGTTCGCCGCGCTGCGCACGCGCCTGGCCGGACGCGCCCAGGACAGCGACGAGGTGATCGAGCGCCGGCTCGCCGCTGCCGCCCACGACGTCGCCCATGCAGACGCGTTCGACTATATAATTGTCAACGATGACTTCGACCACGCGCTGCAGGATCTGGTCGCCGTCACCCGCAGCATTCGCCTCGAAACGGCACGCCAGCTGACGCGGCATGCCGCCCTGTTCGAGGAATTTCGTCGTGTCTGACAACGCCTGAAGCAGGAGTATTTGCATGGCCCGCATCACCATCGATGATTGCATCGAAAAAATTCCCAACCGCTTCGAACTCACCCTGGCGGCGACCTATCGTGCGCGTCAGCTGGCGCAGGGTTCGCAGCCCATGGTCGAATCCCGCGACAAGCCCATCGTCACCGCCTTGCGCGAAATCGCCGCCGGCAAGGTCGGCCGTGAAATCCTCAATCGGGGCCGCGCCTGATCCTGTCGGCCTGCATGCACCGGCGCTCGCGAGCAGCGCGCCGGCGATGACGCACGAATTCGACTCGCTGCGCCCCCTGCTGGCCTATCTGTCCGAAGGCGAAATCGGGCAGATCGAACATGCCTACGATTTCAGCCGCCACGCCCACGAAGGGCAGTTCCGCAAGAGCGGCGAGCCCTATATTTCCCACCCCCTGGCGGTAACCGGTATTCTCGCCGGCTGGCATCTCGACGCGCAGACCCTGTGCGCTGCGTTGCTGCACGACGTCGTCGAGGACACCCACGCCACCACGAACGATGTCGAAATGCTCTTCGGCAAGCCCGTTGCGCTGCTCGTCGAGGGCGTGTCCAAGCTTGGCAAGCTGTCGTTCGCATCCGAGCAGCAGGCGCAGGCGGAAAACTTCCGCAAGATGCTGCTGGCGATGGCGCAGGACGTCCGGGTGATCCTGATCAAGCTCGCCGACCGCCTGCACAACATGCACACCATGGGCGCGATGCCGCCTGAGAAGCGCGCGCGCATCGCCAGGGAAACGCTCGAAATCTACGCACCCATCGCCAATCGTCTCGGCCTGCATTCGGTCTACCAGGAACTCGAGGACCTCGGCTTCCGCTTTCTGCACCCCAACCGCTATCAGGTGCTGACCAAGGCGGTGAAGGCGGCACGCGGCAATCGCCGCGAACTGGTCGAAAAAGTGAAGATCGCGATCCAGGAAAAGCTCGAGCATTGCAAGATCGAAGCGACTATCAGCGGGCGCGAGAAACACCTCTACAGCATCTATCGCAAGATGCAGGAAAAGAACCTGGCGTTCTCCGAGGTGTTCGACATCTACGGTTTTCGCGTCGTGGTGCGCGACCTGCCTTCCTGCTATCTCGCGCTCGGCGCGCTGCACGCGTTGTACAAGCCGATTCCCGGCAAGTTCAAGGACTACATCGCGATCCCCAAGGCCAACGGCTACCAGTCGTTGCATTCGATCCTGTTCGGTCCCAACGGCACGCCGATCGAGGTGCAGATCCGCACCGCCGAAATGAATCGGCTGGCCGAATCGGGCATCGCCTCACACTGGGCGTACAAGTCGGCCGATGCGGCGTTGAACGACATGCAGACGCGCACCCACCGCTGGCTTCAGTCGCTGCTCGATATCCAGGCCGACCACGGCGACTCGCCCGAATTCCTCGAACACATCAAGGTCGACCTGTTCCCCGACGAAGTCTACGTGTTCACGCCGCGGGGCAGGATCATGGCGCTGCCGCGCGGCGCCACCGCGGTCGACTTCGCGTTCGCCGTGCACACCGACGTCGGCCATCACTGCATCGCGGTGAAGATCAACCATGAGTTGATGCCGCTGCGCACCCAGTTGAGAAACGGCGACCATGTCGAGATTCTCACCGACCCGCAGGCAAGCCCCCATGCGGCGTGGCTCAATTTCGTCGTCACCGGCAAGGCGCGCTCGCACATCCGCAACTATCTGCGCAACGCGCGCATCGAGGAAGCCGCCATACTCGGCGAGCGCCTGCTGAACCATGCCGTCGCCACGCTCAATCCGGACACCCTGCTGCCCGACGAAAGCGTGTGGGAGCGCGTGGTGAAGGACTACGGCATGCAGAGCCGCGAGGAACTCTTCGCCGCCATCGGCCTCGGCCGCAAGCTGCCGCTGGTGGTGGCGCACCAGTTGCTGCAGGTGCAGGGCGCGCATTCGGGCACCCCGGCCCATCCCAACGCGATCAGCATACGCGGCACCGAGGGCATCGCGGTCGAGCTCGCAAAGTGCTGCCACCCGATTCCCGGCGACCCCATTCTCGGCTTCATCCACAAGGATCGCGGCCTCATCATCCACACCCACGACTGCCCCTCGATCCGCGCCTTCGGCACCGATCCCGACAAGTGGTTCGACGTCGAGTGGGAGACCGAGCCCGGCCGCATGTTCGACGTCACGATCAAGGTCGTCGTCGGCAACCAGCGCGGCGTGCTCGCCAAGGTCGCCGCCGCGATCGCCGAACAGGGCTCCAACATCGGCAATGTGTCGATGGAAGAGGAAGACGGCAGCCCCTACACCGTGCTGTTCTTCACCATGAAGGTGGAAGACCGCATGCACCTCGCACGCATCATGCGCAGCCTGCGCGTGCTGCCCGACGTGGTCCGGATCTTCCGCATCAAGGGCAGGAAGGACGGCCGCGCCGCAGCGCCGCAATGACGCATTCGTTCACCCCAACCGGAAACCCCGCATGAAGCGCAGCATCATCCAGACACCCGACGCCCCGGCGGCGATCGGCACCTATTCGCAGGCCGTGCGCGTCGGCGACACCGTCTACCTGTCCGGTCAGATCGGGCTGGACCCCGCCTCGATGCAACTGGTCGAGGGCATCGAGCAACAGATCCACCAGGTGTTCAGGAATCTTGCTGCGGTCGCCGTGGCCGCCGGCGGCACGCTTGCCGACGTGGTCAAGCTCAACGTCTTTCTCACCGATCTCGGCGACTTTCCCAGGGTCAACGAGATCATGGCGCAGTATTTTTCGGCACCCTACCCGGCGCGTGCCGCGGTCGGCGTGGCCGCACTGCCGCGCGGCGCGCTGGTCGAGGCGGACGCGATCATGGTGGTGATCTGAACGCTGCGGGAGCATTTTCGGTTCCGGTAAGTCCTGCACTCGCCGGCAAGCTCGCGAAGCTGGGCCTCACCCGCGACGCCGATCTGGTGCTGCATCTGCCGCTGCGCTGGGAAGACGAAACTCGCGTCACCGCGATCCGTGATCTGCGCCCCGGCTTCACCGCGCAGGTGCAGGCCACGGTCAACGAAGCCAGCGTCGCCTATCGCCCGCGCCGCATGCTCACCGTGTCGGCCAGCGACGAAAGCGGCGATGTCCTCGGCATCCGCTTCCTCAATTTCTATCCCAGTCACGTCAAGCTGTTCCAGCCCGGTGCATGCTTCCGTTTCGTCGGCGAGGTGCGCGGTGGTTTCTTCGGCCTGGAGATGGTGCACCCGCGTTTCTCCAAGGCCGACGCCGACACGCCCCTGCCCGACGGCCTCACCCCGGTCTACCCCACCACTGCCGGGCTCGGCCAGGCGACCTTGCGCAAGCTCATCGGGCGCGCACTCGCCGCGCCGATCGAGGACACGCTTCCGTCATCCTGGCTCGACGCGCTCGGCCTGCCCGCGCTCGATGCGAGCATCCGCCTCCTGCACCAGCCGCCACCCGACGCCGCGCTCGCCGAACTCGAATCACGCGGCCATCCGGCGTGGCGGCGTCTCGCCTTCGACGAACTGCTGGCGCAGCAGCTCTCGCTCGCGCGCGCGCGCGCCGAGCGCCGTACCCGCATCATTCAGCCCTTGCCGCCGCAACGACGCCTCACCGCCGCCTTCATCGACGCGCTGCCGTTCGCGCTCACGCCGGCCCAGACACGCACCTGGCAGGAGATCAGCGCGGACCTCGCGCAGCAGCACCCAATGCGCCGCCTGCTGCAAGGCGACGTCGGCAGCGGCAAGACCGTGGTTGCCGCGCTGGCCTGCCTGCAGGCGGTCGAGAACGGCCTGCAGGCGGCCTTCATGGCGCCCACTGAAATCCTCGCCGAGCAGCACTATCGCAAGCTCGCCGAGCCGCTCGCCGCGCTCGGCGTACGCAGCGCATGGGTTTCGGGCAGCCAGCGCAAGGCCGAGCGCAGCAAGGCCTGGCAGGCGATCGCCGCGGGCGAGATCGATCTCGCCTTCGGCACCCATGCGCTGTTCCAGGAAGGCGGCGCCTTCGCGCGTCTCGGCCTCGCCGTGGTCGACGAGCAACACCGCTTCGGCGTCGGCCAGCGCCTGGCGCTGGCCGAAAAGGGCATCGAGCCGCACCAGCTCATGATGAGCGCAACACCGATCCCGCGCACACTGGCGATGAGCTTCTACGCCGATCTCGACGTCTCGACCATCGACGCCCTGCCGCCGGGACGCACCCCGGTGGTGACCAAGCTGGTCAGTGCGGCGCGCCGCGACGACGTGCTCGCGCGTGTGCGTAACGCCTGCCGCACCGGTGGCCAGGCCTATTGGGTATGCCCGCTGATCGAGGAATCCGAAAAATTGCAGTTGCAGACCGCGCAGGACACGTTCGCGGCGCTCACCGAACAGCTTCCGGAGCTACGCGTGGGCCTGGTGCACGGCCGCCTGAAGCCGGACGAGAAGCAGGCGGTGATGGCGGCTTTCAAGGCGCACGCACTGGACCTGCTCGTCGCCACCACGGTGATCGAGGTCGGCGTCGACGTGCCCAATGCCGCGCTGATGGTGATCGAGCACGCCGAACGCATGGGTCTGGCCCAGTTGCACCAGTTGCGCGGACGCGTGGGACGCGGCAGCCGCGAATCGGTGTGTGTGCTGTTGTACGAAAACCCCTTGTCCGAGCTCGCCCGCGCGCGCCTCAAGGTCATCTACGAATTCACCGACGGCTTCGAGATCGCGCGCCAGGATCTGCAACTGCGCGGTCCTGGCGAGCTGCTCGGGCATCGGCAAAGCGGACTGCCGCTGCTGCGCTTCGCCGATCTCGAACGCGACGTCGATCTGCTGGAACAGGCACGCGACTACGCGCGCCGCTGCCTCGCCGCGCACCCCGACATCGCCGCGCACCACGTCGAGCGCTGGCTCGGCGGCCGCGCGCGGCTGTCACGCACCTGACAGGCGCCAAAGGCTCAGCGCGGGGACATAGGTCACCAGCGCGAGCCACCCCAGCATCAGCACAAGGAAAGGCAAGGTCGCGCGAAACACCGCCAGCACCGGCTGCGCGAAACGCTGGCTGGCGAGAAACAGGTTGATCCCTACCGGTGGCGTGAGATAACCGATTTCCAGATTCGCCAGGATGACGATGCCCAGATGCACGGGATGCACGCCGAAGTGCGCCGCAACCGGTAACAGCAGCGGCGTGACGATAACGATGGCGGAGAAGATGTCCATCATGCAGCCAACCGCCAGCAGGGCGAGATTCATCCACAGCAGGAATTCCAGCGGCGTCGCCACGCGCGCCTGCACCCATTCGAGCAGCCGCATCGGCACCTGCGCGTCGATGAGCAGATTGGTGAGGCCAAGGCTCAAGCCGAGAATCGCGAACAGGCTGCCCACCAGCATCGACGCCTCACGCACGATCGGGCCGAGCGCCGCGCGGCCGAGCGTGCGATGGATGACCAGTTCCAGCACACAGGCATAGAGTGCGGTGAATGCCGCGAGCTCGGCAACCGTCAGTACGCCGAACGCCAGGCCGGCGATGACACCCACCGGCAGCAAGAGGTCGGCCCAGGCGGCGCGCGCCGCCGCCGCGAGTTCTCCTGCGCGAAAACGGTGCCGTGGCGCACCGCGTGCGCCGCGCAGCAGCGCATATCCACCAACCAGCAGAAACAGCAGCAAAGTCGGCAACAGCCCTGCGACGAACAGCGCGCCAATGTCGACCTGCGCCACCACCCCGTAGAGCAGTACGGCGAGGCTCGGCGGCAGCAGCAGCCCCATCGAACCGCCCGCCGTCACCAAACCGAGCGCGAAGTTCTGCGGGTAGCCCTCCTGCTTCAGCATGGGATACAGCAGGCCGCCAAGCGCCAGAATGGTGACGCCGGAAGCACCCGAGAACGCGGTGAACAGCATGCAGGTCGCTGCCGTCACCCAGGCAATCCCAGCCGGCATCCATCCCAGCAGGGCGTTGAAGAAGCGCACCAGCCGGCGCGGCGCGCCACCCTTCTCCAGCACCGTTCCGGCCAGCACGAACAGCGGAATCGCCACCAGATTGGGCGAGGCGGCAAGGCGGGCGAACTCGACCATCAACAGCGCCGGATCGAGTTCGGCCGCGTGCGTCGCCACGAGGGCCGCCGCGCCCAGCACGACGAACAGCGGCATGCCGACGAGGGCTAGCAGAACGAGAACGAACGCCGTCACGCCGCCGCGTCCCCGCGCGCGAGCACCGCGCGCAAGACGAAATGCAGCGCCAGCAGCGCCAGCGCCACGGGCAGGATGACACCCAGCCAGGCCAGCCACACGGTGCCTGGCGCCTGGTACTGCATTTCGTCGCGCCAGTACGTCCACGCCGCCCGGGTAAGCAGCGCGCACACCCCCGCGGCGGCCAGATTGAATGGCACGGCGGTGAGATGCATCCAGCGCTGCCGCGCCGCAAGATTCAGGGGATCGAGGTAAATGTGGCGTCCGGCCGCCACCGCCAGCGCCGCGCCGGGCAGTGCCACCCACAGCACCAGCTGGCGCAGCGCGAGCTCGCCACCCGCTAATGTCGTAGCGAACAGATTGCGGCCGACGATGTCGGTGAGCGACAAGAGCAGGATCGCCGCATAGGCGAGAACCGCCGCAGCGAGCTCGATGCGGCACAACACCCGTTCCAGCGCGCGACAGGCGGAGCGCACCCGGCCGCTACTCCCGGCCGCGACGCAGCGCCGCCAGTTCCGTCTCCACCTGACGGTCGAGTTCCGCCGACAGGTAGCCCTGCGCCTCGAGCGCCGCCACCGCCTTGCGCGTGCGCGGCGCGTGCTCGGCCACATCGACCTTCTCCAGACCGGCAAGCGGACGCGTCGACTTCGCCAGCACCTCCAGCGCCTTGACGTCATCGCGCCGGGTCTCGGCGATCAGTCGCTGCGACAGTTGCGCGCCGCTCGCTTTCAGCAGCGCCTGCAGATCCGCCGGCAGCCCCGCATAGAATCGACCCGACACCACCACCGCGCCAATACCCGTCGCCATCGGCTGCGTGCTCATGTAGGACGTCTTGCCCGCCCACTGCAGCGCAATGCTGGCAAGCGGCGTGCTCACTACGGTATCGATGAGGCCGGTGGACAGGCTGGTGTAAACCTCGGTGATCGGCAGCGACACCGGCGACCAGCCGTAGACGTCGAAAAACGCCGCCATGAAGCGATCCCCCTGCCACTGCCAGATGCGCCGCCGTGCGAGCTCGTCCATGTTCGCCAGCGGCCGGGTCGAGAAGAAATGGATGTTGCCGACCTCCATCCAGCCGAGCAGTTCGTACTGGTTTTTGCGGAACCCGCTCTCCAGCGCCGGCATGATGCGCGCTCGCACCGCATCGAGCTCGGCATGATCGCGAAACATGAACGGCACCTCGAGGATGCGCGCGGGTGCATGGATTTCGCCGATGCCATGGCCCGACAGCGCCGCGCCCTGCAACTGGCCAAAGCGGATTTTCTTCAGCATGTCCGGCTCGTCGCCGGAAATGCCACCCGGATAGAATTTCACGCTGAGACGTCCCTGACTCTTCGTCGCCAGCTCCTTGCCCCAGGCGTCGAACGCCTTCATCCAGGTCGAGCCCGCGGGCGCCAGCGTGGCGAATTTCAGCACGTGCTGTTCGGCCGCATGCGCGGCCCCTGTCACCCACAGCAGACCCGCAAGCGCGAGCCGCGTCAGAATTCCACGCATCAGAACAGTTCCTCCTCACGCGCGAGCAGCGCCGCCGCCGCCTGGCGCGCCAGCGCATTGGCAAGATTCAGTTCCGGATCGGCTCCGTCGGGCGCCACCACCACCCGGCTCAAGGCCGCATGAAACGCATCACGCTCGCCGGCCTGGCGCAGCAGATAGCGCGCACGGTAGACGTCCACCCACAGCAACTGGTTCCGGTTCAGTTCGGCCGCGCGATCGAAGTGCCGGGCGGCGCGCGCGAAATCCCCGCCGAACATCGGTGCCCGCCCGCCGTAGTAGGCGCCGAAGAAAAGATGCGCACCGCCGTAATAGTAGCTTTCGTCGAGCGCCAGCACGCGTCCCATCAAGGCCTCCACGCGCGGCAGTTCCGCGAGCCGCGCCGGATCGTCGAGTTGCAGCTCGATCCATTTTCCCCACGCCGACGCCGTCCAGAACAGGGCCGGCAGCGCACGCGCATCGAGCTTCGCCAGTGCCCGCTCCAGGGTCGCCACATCCCCGTTCAGCGTGGACCGCGACACCCCCGCGTCCTCCAGTGCAACCAGGGCGTGATCGCGTGCACGCCGATACAGGTCGCGCGCACGCTCAGGGTCCGTGGGTTCCACGAAACCCAGCGCATAGCCGTGGAAGCCCATTGCCGCCTGCGTGCGGTACGCTACATTCCCCGGATCGAGCAGCAGCAGGGTCTCGAGCATTTTCAGGGTTGCCGGAATGCTTGCGCGTGCGAGCTCGGTATCGGTTTCGCGGTTCATTGCGGACACGCCGCGCTCGATCAGCGGTGAGGCGCCGCGCGCGACCAGCCGGTCCGTCGAACATCCCGAAAAGATCGGCGCCGCCAGGATCACGCCCGCAAGCATGGCGTAGCCGCGCCGAATACTTCGGCTCATTTTTTTCACCTCACCCAATATCGAAAAATCGACAGCGCCATCCTAGCACCGTCCGTATGTCTTCGTCGCTTTGGCATAATGTTGGCTTTTCCATGGACCGCGCAGTGACCGCCTCCCGGCACGCCCCATCCCGTCAAGACAGCCCGGACAAGGCCTGGTCCACCCATCCCTTCGCTGCCCCGCGTGCGCTGCGCGGCTGGCTGACGGACCGCGGCTCGCTCACCCGACGCCTGAAGGCACACCATGCCGATTTTCGCGTGTATCCGGTCGCACGCGGGTTCGCGCGGCCGTTTCCCGACGAAGTGCACGTTCTGTCCCTGTCGCCACAGACGCAGGCCTACGTGCGTGACGTTTTGTTGTTCGGCGGCGGGCACGCGCGCGTGTTCGCCCACAGCGTGCTGCCGCGCCCGACCCTGCGCGGTGCCTGGTGGGGCATCACGCACCTGGGCACGAAGTCGCTCGGGGAAGTCCTGTTCACCAATCCACGTATCCAGCGCCTCGGCCTGAGCGTGCGTCGCCTCGACACGCGCCACCCCCTCTACCGCGCCGCGTGTCGCCACATCCGCATCGATACGCGCCATCTGTGGGCGCGCCGCTCGGTGTTCTGCCTCGACGGTCGCCCGTTGCTGGTCACCGAAGTCTTCCTGCCCGCGCTCCTCAACCCATGACCATCGCCGAACGCCTGTCCCTGTATCTGCGTCTGATGCGGCTCGACAAACCGATCGGCATCCTGCTGCTGCTCTGGCCGACACTCTGGGCCCTGTGGCTGGCAAGTTCGGGCAAGCCGGCGTGGCCAGTTCTCGCGATCTTCGTCGCAGGCGTGGTCCTCATGCGCTCGGCCGGCTGCGTCATCAACGACTATGCCGACCGCGAGTTCGACCCGCACGTCGCGCGCACCCGCGAACGCCCCCTCGCCGCAGGCAAGGTCAGCCCCAGGGAAGCACTTCTGCTGGCGGCAGCGCTCTCGCTCGTCGCCTTCGTGCTGATCCTGCCGCTCGGCGTTCTCGTTCTCCAACTGTCGGTGGTTGCACTCTTTCTCGCCGCGAGCTACCCCTTCACCAAGCGCTTCCTCGCCATTCCCCAGGCCTACCTCGGCATTGCCTTCGGCTTCGGCATTCCGATGGCTTACGCAGCCGTGCTTGGTGAAGTCCCGGCGGAAGCCTGGCTGCTGCTCGTCGCCAACATCTTCTGGGCCGTCGCCTACGATACGGAATACGCCATGGTCGATCGTGCCGACGATCTCAAGATCGGCATCAAGACCGCCGCGATCACCTTCGGTCGTTTCGATGTCGCCGCAGTCGCCCTGTGCTACGCCGCGACACTTGCGCTGCTCGCCTGGGTCGGCATGCGCCTCGCCCTCGGACATTTCTTTCACGTCGGCCTCGTCGTGGCCGCTGGCATCGCGCTCTATCATCTCGTCCTCATCCGCGAGCGCGTGCCAGCGCAATGTTTCCGCGCCTTTCTGCACAACACCTGGTTCGGTGCCGCGGTGTTCGCTGGCATCGCGCTCGATCTGCTCACATAACCCGGATTTCGCGCGTCACGGACACGCGACGCGCGTCTGCTGGCTGTTCGGATAGGCCTGCCGGATCTCCCCCAGCGCCTTCAGTGCGTCGGGGTCATCGCTGCGGATGGTGAAATAGAAAGCTGTCCCCTGGCGCGGTACCGCCTCGACGCGCGTGCCAAACACCCCGCGCGCCTCGAGTTCGTGCACCCGCCGTTGTGCCGCGGTGTCGTTGGCATACAGCCCCAGTGAAATCGCGTTGCGCCACTCGCCGTCCTTCACCACGAACGCGTCCGCCACCCCCGCGGCCTCCAGTTCCGCCAGCTTCGCCGCCGCCGACTGCGCACTCGGCAGCGGCGGAAAAATCACCCAGCGTCGCGTTTCCAGCGGTGTTTCGACGAAGGACATCACGCGGTCGGAGGTGAGTACCTTCAACTGCTCGCGCGCGCGGCCGAACTCGTCCGTCGCAAGCCCGCGCCATTCGATGCAGAACGTCTCCGCCACCTTCGGCGCAGGCCGCGCAGGCGGCACCGCCGCGACCGGCGCCTCGGGCGCTGCCGGACCGCGCAGGAAAAGCTGATCGACGTTCAATGCCGCCTGATCCGCCGGCAAGGGCTTCGGCCACAGCGTCACACTGGCGAAGTAGGCCGCCAGCGCCACATTCGCCGCGAGCAGAATCCAGGTGATCCACTTCATCATCCCCCCAACTCCGTACTCGCCACCTCGTCGATTCCCTCCAGCACCAGTTCCGCCACCCGCTCCGCATCCAGTTGCAGATGCGGGTGCAGCAGCGCGGCGTCGCCCCCGGTCAGCAGGCAGTGTGGCGGCTCTCCCGCCAGCGTGGCAAGGTGCGCATACTGCGTGCGGATCGCGCCGCAGAGCGCGGCGATGACGCCACTGTGCACCGCATCGTCCGTATTGCGCGGAAACGCCTCGCAGCACCCGACGCCGGGCGCGACACCTGCCGTACCCTGGGCCAGCGCCGTGCGCATCAGCGTCACGCCCGGCACGATCAATCCGCCGAGAAATGTTCCGCTCGCCACCAGCGCATCCACCGTCAGCGCGGTTCCCGCCGATACCACCAGCACCGGCCCGCGCGTGCGCCGGCGCGCCGCGATCAGCGCCATCCAGCGGTCCACCCCCAGCCGTTCCGGCGTTTCGTAGCCGTTCACCAGATCGCCGCGACGCGCCTCACTCGCCAGCCAGCGCGTCGCGTAGCCCGCAGCGCTCGACATCTGCGCAAGGCGTTCGCGCGCGCCAGCCCCCGCCACGCAGGCGATGAAACAGGCCCCCACATCCGCCAGCCGCGCCTGCAGGCCGGCCAGATCGTCATAGTCCGCGCGCCCCTGCGCCAGCCACGTCCGTCCTTCGACCAGCGCCCACTTCACGCTGGAATTGCCCGCGTCGAGCAGCATGCGGCGGCTCACCGGTCGCGCTCCAGACGCAGGCTCATCTCGCCTCCGGTCAGCGTCAACGGCTGCGCACCCGGCGCGGCGCGCAGCCGCAACGCCCCCGTATCGTCCACCCCCGCCGCGACGCCATGCAGCGTGCGACCGTCCGGCATACTCAGTACCACCGATCGCCCTGTATAGACATCGAGTTCCTGCCACGCCTCGCGCAGCGCCGCGAAGCCATGCATTCTGAACTGCTCGCCGATCGCATGGAGCTCCGCGAGACAGTCCGCCAGCAGACGGTTGCGTCCCACCTTCACCCCCAGCTCCGCAAGGTCGACCACCGCCTGGTCGATCGCCTCGCGCTGCGCTGCGCCCAGGCGCACGTTCAGTCCGATCCCCACCACCGCGACCGCCGCGCCATCCATGTCTCCCTGCACTTCGACCAGAATGCCCGCCAGCTTGCGCGGCCCCACCACCACGTCGTTCGGCCACTTGAGCCCGACCGGGTGCGCACTGTGCCGGTTCACCGCACGCGCCACCGCAAGCCCCGCCGCCAGACTCAAGCCCGCCAGCGACTGCAATCCGGTATCGTAGCGCCACAGCAGCGAGAAGGTCAGACTGCCCCCCGGCACCGCATGCCAGGCGCGGCCGCGCCGCCCGCGTCCCGCCGTCTGATGTTCCGCGCACAACAGCGTGCCGCTCGGTGCGCCGTCGAGCGCCGCCGCCATCAGCGCGCGGTTGGTCGAATCCACGCTGTCCAGCACACGCACGTCGAAATTCTGCCGCAGGCACCCGAGGTGCGCGACAACCGCTCGCACATCGAGCCACTCCACCGCCCCCGGCAGGCGGTAGCCACGGCCACGCACGGCATGCAGCGTGAGCCCCAGTGCCTGCGCATGCGCGAGCACATTGCAGATGCTCGCGCGCGACACGCCGAACTCGCGCGCCAGCGCCTCGCCGGAGTGAAAACGTCCGTCCGACAGACGCCGCAGGAGCGGAAACAGGGTCTTGTGGGGAGGGGGCTGCACGCGACGATTTTACATGCCGTTCCCCGCGTTTCCCCCATAAAAAAACCCCCGCAACGAATGTGCGGGGGTTTTTGCTGGCGCGCAGCGCTGGGTAAGGAGTCTGACGATGACCTACTTTCACAGGCGAGCTGCCTACTATCATTGGCGCGGGAGCGTTTCACCGTCCTGTTCGGGATGGGAAGGGGTGGTTCCACTCTGCTATGGTCGTCAGACGTAACAGGTATCGGGGATCAGAGGTCAGGGATCAGGGTGATCGACTGACGGCCCTCCCCGAAGATTCGGTTATGTCGTCTCTAAGAGCGTGTTTAAAAGGGGGAAGAAGGTGTACAGGGTTGAAGCGGATGTATCGAGTGTTTTCACACTGCATTTCACACATGCATGCTTCTCAAGATTATAGGGTCAAGCCTCACGGGCAATTAGTACGGGTTAGCTTAACGCATTACTGCGCTTCCACATCCCGCCTATCAACGTCGTGGTCTTCAACGACCCTTCAGGGCACTCAAGGTGCCAGGGAAGACTTATCTTCAGGCGAGTTTCACGCTTAGATGCTTTCAGCGTTTATCTCTTCCGTGCTTAGCTACCCGGCGATACGACTGGCGTCATAACCGGTACACCAGAGGCACGTCCACTCCGG
>Ga0066256_1000924_pt1 | contig 49858 bp, 44 predicted proteins | sample ThiBio_1000_biof_FD_87107 | JGI IMG/M metagenome (GOLD analysis project Ga0066256, IMG submission 87107) | Wastewater bioreactor microbial communities from Cape Town, South Africa - Thiocy_expt_1000_biof (version 2) | ecosystem: Engineered > Bioreactor > Thiocyanate-remediating >... | reverse complement strand
GGTGGCGTGCATGCGTAAGCTTCTCGTAATCGCTAATGGCCTCATTAAAAAGAATGAATTATGGCAGAACATCCCAAATTATGCTTGACACTCTTCATAGAAGCACCCTCGCGAAAGCGGGAGGCCAGGCCTTTTTTATGGATCCCCGCATACGCGAGGAAGACCCTGGAAGAGGCGCGAGGAGGACGAGCGGAAGATGGAGGACCATGGAAGAAGCGAGTGGATGGCAGGTGGAAAAACGTGGAGGGCTGTGACTTTATACCAACCTTGCAACCAAGACCTTCACTCGATAAATGTTTCCGTTAAGAAACTTTCTGGAATAAAAACTCCTCCCTCCTCTTGAAACGTCAAAACAACGCATTACATCACTATCAAAGGCAGACGATCCCCCAAATCCAAACCTTGAAACTCAACCAAACATTAGGAGATTACTCATGAAAATTCGCACACTCATTCTCACAACAGTTATTTCAGCTTCCATTCTCTCAAGCCAAGCTCAGGCTTCAGGTTTCGGTGACATCTTTAGTGGTATTGGCACCTTGGTTAGCGGCGCAACCTCTGTAGCAATCGGCGCAGCCAAACTACCAGTTAACGCTGTACAATTGGCATACAATCATCCAAAGATAACCGCAGCCCTTGCTGTCGCAACCATCTCAACCGCCTACGTTTGCCACCTCGATCCAACATTTGCACCAGCTGTATGTACCACTGTAATGGGTAGCATCAGCGCAGCAGGTACAGAAATTTCGACGAAAGCGACACTGTTAGCTTCACACGCTTCAGCGCTGGTTCAGCCTTACATGTCATACGTAACAACAGCACAAGCTCAAGCAACATCAGCCTTTGGTACGGTTTCCAGCTTCGTAAAAAGCATCCCAGGCAATGTTGAGGCCGGGTTCACAGCTTTTGACACAGCAATGATCGCAGCAAAAGATGCCGTGGTTGGCGCAGCAACAACAGCTAGCAACTTCATAGGAGCACAATACGCTGTAGCTGATGCAGCAGCACGCACTAGTGCAACCGTAGCAAGCAGCACGCTCTCAAGTGTAGCAAACCAAACAGCCACAATGGCAGCTGAAGTTGCAAGTGACCCACGCGCTCAAGCAGGCTTCACAGGCCTCTTGGGTGGAGTGATTAGCAGCGCCTTCAACATCTTCCACGCAAAAAAGCCTGCTTCAAAGTAAAATAATGCGAACAAAATAAACAATAACTCACTCAAACAAAAGCCTCCTCACAAGGGGGCTTTTCATTTGCATATGAATTAGCTAAGCTGCCCTAATCTTAAAGTTAAAAGCACGTTGAAATTCATGAAACACCCTGACTAAAGCACTTTAATGAAGCTTGCTACTTGTTTTAATCAAATTTTACTAAAAACTTAGCTTTTCATAGCTAAGTCAATAGTTTATTTTTATAAAAAACAACTTCAGGGAAGCAAGCATGTTAAATAACCCAATTCTTGTTCTTCATATATTGATTTCAACGGCGTTGGCTGCATTTATATGCCCCAATCTAACCAGGGTCATTATCCCTCTTGTTGGGAATACCCCCATCATTCAATCAGCCGCTTACTGTGTATTTTATGCAAGCCTTGCTTTATCCTGCTTGGCTCTTATTATACAAAGAAAATTGCCATCATTTATGGCGCGATCAGCGGTCTATTTCTCCCTACTCCTTGTTGGATTTGGTTTGACCTTTTTTTCAATTAGCTCCCCCTCAGATCTTTCAAGCTCACAATTTGGCTATACATTTTGCTCCCTTTTTGCGAGTTACGGTTTGATGCTCACGGGATTATTACTCTCAGCTTTCAGCCACATATGTGAACCGACACCCCTGACCACTCAAAATTGCCAGGTGAAAATCATTGGCCTTGCAGCACTAGGGCTAAGCTTGGGGTATTTGCTCTTTATGGTTGTTGAGCCATATATTGGCATGACAGTATTCAAGCGAATTTGGCAAATAGCTATAGCTGGACACATTCTCTTTTCAGGCGCATTGTGGTTTCATATTTATCAATATTCAACATCACCACTCATCACCCAAAGCCCCCAGGAAAAGCCACTTTCATCTATTTCGTATTTCTGGTTTTTGGTTCCTCTCGCTACATCCGCTTTAACAACCCATACAGCAGGACAGCTATCTTCAGAGCTTTCAGCATTTGGGGTTTTTACAATTATTCCCTCTATTCTATTTTGGGTCAGCTTTGGCGCAGCCTTTTTGGTGTCTTCAGAAAAGTGGAAAGATGCAAAATGGCCTGAAATTGGCTTTTACGTTTTTCTCGTTCCAACCCTTGGCTGCTATATCTTTGATCTACATTCTGAACATGCCGTTGTAAACATCATCTCTATTACATTTTTATTTTTTGCCTGCCTTTCACTGCACCTTAATCTTGTAGAAAAAATCCAAGAAATCACACTCCTACCCTATAAACTCGGATTGTTTGGGCTTGGCATGCTCGCCGGTGGCCTGAGTGTACAACTACTTGGACCGGTTATTTTCCCTTCGGTAATCGAATACACATTGGTCTTTTTGGGTGTATGTTTACTTGCAAAACCCAACGAAACACGCAAGATCCATTGGTGTGACTTTATCATCCCTGGATTAATGGTTGCCATATTTATTGGGCTCAAGTTTGTTCCGCAAGAGCAAGAGGCTTTCACCATTCTTTTGATGACAACGTTGATCGCCGCTGTAGCATTAATGAACCACCACAAAATTGCCTTTAGTCTCTCGATTTTCGCTCTTTTACTGACAGCTCATATGCACTCAAGGGATCATAAATTAATCTACAAAGAAAGAAGCTTATTTGGGCTTTCTGAAGTTCGAGATTATAGCGACGGAGTCAGAAGGTACATGAATGGCAATACCGTTCACGGCGCGCAGCTCATTGATCTTGATGCTAAGCATCATAAGCTCAGCTACTATTATATGGGCAGCCCGGCGGCAGATGCCTTTGCTGCTTATCAAGAAACACTTCCAGGGAAACCCATTTGCGATATTGGCTTAGGAATTGGTATTCTGGCATCGTACGCTGAAAAGGATCAACCTATGGACTTTATCGAAATTGATCCTGTTGTTCAAAAAATTGCCGAGCAACACTTTACGTACCTAAAAGACTCAAAGGGAAAAATTGGCGTTAAAATTGGCGACGGGCGTATTGTCCTAAGCCAAAGCAAACCAAACTATTACGGCCTAATATTTATTGATGCGTTCACATCAGATGCCATCCCTTCTCACTTGCTCACCAAAGAAGCCTTTGCAATGTATCTCAGTAAACTTGAAAAAGATGGTTGTATCGTTATCCATGTCACAAACCGACATTATGACTTTGAGCCTGTTGCTATTGGCTTGGCAAAGCAGTTTGGACTATTGCTTGCGGAAGGATCTGATGAAGAATATGAAACAGAAGAGCACGACGAAGAAATATTCTATTATTCTAAGCTTTATACTTTAACGTATAACAAGAAGCTTATGGAAAACCTTCTTAAAAGCAAAATGTGGCATGAACATAACCTCACAGGCCCGCAGATACTTTGGACTGATGATTATACTGATGTCATGCCATTACTGAAAAAAACTAGCGAAGAAGAAGAATAAGTAACATTTATCATACACGATGATACGGGTGGCCACTCAAAATCATGGCCACCCGGTAAATCTGCTCAGCGATCAACCCTCTTACCATCATATGCGGCCATGTCAGCCTACCAAGAGACAGACGAAAAGTATCCTTTGGCAAACATTGAATATCAATCCCATCCGCTCCGCCGATCAGGAAGGCAAAATGTGGGCCAAATGTTTTTTGCTTAGCTTCAATAAAATGAGATAACTCAAGGGTAGATAGCTCTTTTCCCTTTTCATCCAAAACAATACAAAAAGCATCTGCCGGCAATGCTTTTAACAGAGCCATGGTTTCCATCTTTTTGCTTTGAGTTGCATTTAAGCTAGCCTGAACTTCTTTGAGAAATAATTGCTGAGGCAGCCGTTTGCGATATTTATCAAACAAATCCTTTTCTGGACCCGCCTTCATTTGGCCAACAGCAATTATGGTCGCCCTATACATTGGCAGCAAAAAAAGCCCTTATGCAAAAACTTCTAAAGAGTTTCATCTACGACCTTGGCTTCATCAAATGTGAACATCCACATTTTCTCTAAATTATAAAATGCCCTTACTTCTGGGCGGAAAAGATGGATGATGACTTCCTGGGCATCAATTAAGACCCAGTCAGACTGAGGCAAACCCTCAATAACAACTTTATAGCCCGCCTTAGATTTAATTAATTGCGCCAAATCTTCAGCCATCGAGCTGATATGCCGCTGAGAGTTACCGCTTGCGATAAACAAATAATCCGCAATAGAAGATTTTCCTTCCAGCGGCAAAAATAAAATGTCTATTGCCTTGCGATCATCCAAAAATTTACTAATTAATTCGACAAGCTGCTGAGACGTCAATGATGGCCTAGCTTTAGCCTTACGGCCTATTTTAGCTTCAGTAATTGATTCCATGTTTACCTGGGAGATTTGTTAAAAGCAGATAAGTATTTATAAACATTACCTAGATGATCAATTAGTTATCTAGTAACATTTTAACTGTTTAGAGGATCATAAGCAAGCGCTTTTAAGCCGTCAGACATTATATTTGCCTCTCTTGTCATTTTTACAAAAAGGTTTGCTTCACGCAAAAGCGCTTGTAAGCCTTGCTTAGATATGCACGAAATTACGAAAATTTTTCGGCCTTTAATTTTTTTTGAGATACCCTTCACAACTTCATCACACGCCTCTTGCGTCAAAGCATCTGCCTTATTCAAAATAATGAGCCGAGGTTTATCTAACAGCTGATGACCGTAACATTGCAGCTCTTTTTCAATAACATGTATATCTTCCACAACTGTATCAGATGTAATATCAACCAAATGCAGCAAAACAGCGCACCTTTCGATGTGCCCTAAAAAGCGATCACCAAGTCCATGCCCCTCATGGGCGCCCTCAATAAGGCCAGGGATGTCAGCAATCACAAACTCTTCATCATCAATGCGCACCACCCCAAGCTGAGGATGAAGCGTGGTAAATGGATAATCCGCAATTTTTGGTTTGGCATGGGTCATCACAGACAAAAAGGTTGATTTCCCTGCATTAGGAAGGCCTACCAAACCAACATCAGCAATCAGCTTCAACTGTAGCCAAACCCAAAACTCTTCTCCAGGCCATCCTGGCTCAGCTCGACGAGGCGCTTGATTGGTCGACGACTTAAAGTGACTATTGCCCCTTCCACCATCACCCCCCTTGGCTAATAGGAACCGTTGACCTGCCTCTTTTAAGTCCACAATGAGTGTTTCTTTATCTTCACGGAAAACCTGGGTTCCAATTGGTACCTTAATAATGATGTCTTCAGATCCAGGCCCTGAACGATTCCGCCCCATACCATGGTGTCCACGGGGCGCTTTAAAATGCTGGTGATAACGAAAATCAATCAATGTATTAAGGTTGTCAACTGCCTCAAGATAGACATGACCACCTCTTCCCCCATCACCACCATCAGGGCCACCAAATTCGATGAATTTTTCCCGGCGGAAACTTACACAGCCCGCGCCTCCATCACCGCTTTTAATAAAAATTTTAACCTGATCTAAAAATTTCATTTATCTACAAAAAATCATAAAAAAGCGGCCTGATGCATATCTTCAGACCGCGGTATATTTACCCTGAGGAAAATTAGGAGGCCGAAGCCAAAATGGAAACCAGTTTTCTACCCTTAGATATATGAAACTTCACATGGCCATCTGCCAAGGCAAAGAGCGTATGATCTTTTCCAACACCAACATTACTGCCTGGATGAAACTTTGTACCACGCTGGCGAACGATGATGTTACCAGCCAAAATAGCCTCACCACCAAATTTCTTCACACCTAAACGACGACCAGCTGAATCGCGACCGTTACGGGAACTACCACCTGCTTTTTTCTGGGCCATGGACTGTTACTCCTATTTCTTACCTTTTGGCGCGGGCTTTTCACCCTTGCTATCATCTTTCTTTGCATTACCACGAACGGCTGGCTTCTTAGCCTCAACAGCCTTTTCAGTGGTCTTCTTCTCTGCAACAGCGCTTTGAACGGCTGCCTTTAAAGGCTTCTTCTCCGCCGTTTCAACATTCGCTTCCACAGCAGCTGCCTTAGCAGGCTTTATTGCAACCCTCGGCGTAACTGGCTTAATCGACTCGCCTGGCTTTGCAATTTGCTCAATCCTAAGAACCGTAAGAGGCTGACGGTGACCATTCTTACGACGATAAGTATGACGACGCGTCTTCTTAAAGATGATAATTTTATCACCCTTTGTCTGCTCAACAATTGATGCCACCACCTTAGCACCAGCAACCATTGGCTTACCAACAGTTACCTGTGAACCATCCTCAAGCATCAAAACGTTATCGAAGGTGTAGGTTGAGCCCTCATCACCTAAGATTTTCTCTACAATAACTATCTGGTTTTCCGAAACACGGTATTGTTTACCACCGGTTTTTAAAACTGCAAACATGCCAACATATCCCTGACAAAAAATCACAGCCCAAAGGCCAACTCTTATTCGAATTTTTCAGCCATTGGCGACCAAATTCAGCTGTGAAAAATCGATTCAACGCTTCTTACTAATCGGTTATCCCATGCCTGTCAAGGATTATCTCTTATTAAACTTTTGAAATTTGTTTTGATTAAGGGGGAAGAAACGCAGATGAGCATATTGAGATGCGTTTGTTTCCTGTTTACTGACGTCCTTGTTTGTTTTTTTAGCAATTGGTGGGTGATCCAAATCAATAGGCTTAGCCTTATTACTTGAAGCAGAAGCCTTTTTGGCTTCATGCCGTAACCAGTCTCGTTGTTGAAACAAACTGCTCCCTTTCATACCAGCAAAAGGCGCCTTCGTTAATCGCTGAAATGGTGATTTTGCAAGCTTCCACCATCGAAACTGTGCCACTGTCTCAGCTTGTTTCATAACATCAATGTCGTCCAATCCATTGCGTTGCAAGGCATGCCAAAGATCATATATCCTTTGCTGGTAGGGCCCGCCTAAATCCTCGTCCGCTGAATGGTAGTGAGCCACGGCTTGAGTCCATGATCCAGTCTGCTTGTGAAGGCCTTTAAGAAACTTACCTGCATATTCAACATTCTTTTCCGGCTCAAATGCATCCTCAATAGAGCGAAAAGCATCTGGATGATGCATAAGATTTACCTGCATACATCCAATATCAATGCTCCGAACGCCTTCGGCCTTAAGTCTGTAGACTTCTTCAACTGCTTCCCGCCTCGTTGAAAAATACTTCCCCTCTCCTTTAGCATGGATGGTCCAAGGCCAAGCACGAAACTTGCCCGCATCATTACGACGACCTGATTCACCTAATGCAACAGCTTGTAGAAGGTTTTTGGGCAATGACTCTTGCGTTTCCATTCGTGCAATCACCATATGGCACCGCTTTTCATCTTGCCCAAACGTAAGCTTACATCCGATCACTAGGCTTAAGATAATTAATGCAATACGAAACGTCATGTTCTTTCTCTAATGCAGCGCTCCACCATCATTACGCCACTTAGTGTCATTCCAGCCTCCATATGGCTTTGTACCTAAAATCCAGGATGGCAAAAAGGCGCTATCAACGGCAAGTTAGCAGTCACCATTCAACTAAAAGCAACACATAACTCATTTATGCATTATTCCACGGGAATGTTAATGCATTACTAACAGACAATCGGCTCTAAAACTCCCACTCTTAAACCCTTTTACAAAAATCAATATAATGTTCTTGCCTGCTTCAAGGAATTCACATAGCGGATAACTTCCGCTACAGCTTTATAATGATCCGCATGAATTTCACTATCTAAATCCACATCTTTATATAAAGTTTGGGCTAAGGGTGGGTTTTGCACAATTGGTACCCAATTTTCAGTGGCAATTTCACGAATCTTAAGCGCCACAAGATCGCTCCCCTTAGCCACGACAACTGGCGCATCCATTTCATCTTCATTGTACTTTAAGGCGACAGCATAATGCGTTGGGTTCGTGATAACCACTGCGGCTTGCGGGACAGCAGCCATCATGCGCTTGCGACCACGATCCATACGAATTTGCTTTAACTTGGCCTTAATTTGTGGGTCACCCTCCATTTCTTTGTGTTCTTGCATAATTTCAAAACGGCTCATCCGTAACTGCTTAAGGAACTCTCTTTTCTGAAAAAGATAATCCAAAATAGCCACAACAATCATAATTGAAATAACAGCAACAAATAGCTGCACCGAGAGCTTATAAATTTGGCCCAAAATTTGATCTTGAGAAAAAAACAAATACCGATCCACATGATTCAACGATGGCTTTAGAATATAAAAAAGCGTCACGCCAACCACGAGGATTTTTATAATCCCCTTGACAAACTCAACCATACTTTTAGCCGAGAACAATCTTTTAAATCCCTGCAACACAGAAATTTTTTTCAAAGCTGGCTTGAGACTTTCGGCAGATGTGGCAAAACGTGTCTGTAAACTGGTACCAAATATTCCAATAGCCATAACAAGGGTGAAGGGCACAAACATATATTTTATTATTGAAGAAAGCCAATCGATGGACATAAGCTTCAAGCTTTCAGGCGTAATATGAATTTGCTCTGTTTTGGCCAAGAACTGAGACAAATAGACTAACAACGATCGCGCAGTCATAGGAAAAATATACGCAATATTAAGAGCTGCCGCCGATAAAACAAACCACGTGACAACTTCTCGCGATAAAACAACCTGACCTTTTTTTCGGGCTTCTTCAAGTCGATGCGCTGTCGGCTCTTCAGTTTTTAATGATTCATCTTGATTGTCTTCAGCCATGGCTTACCCCGAAAACATCGATAAATCGAGCCACATATCTTTGTACTTATCCAAAAATAAACTCATACTCGCCTTGAAAGACAAGAATAAAACCAATAATCCTACCAAAATTTGTGCCGGCTGAGCGACAAAGAAGATAGGCATCTGTGGCATGAGACGATTCAATACCCCCAAGGCTACATAAAAAACTGTACCCAATATAAGGATTGGAGCTGAGATTTTTATTGCCAATTGAAATGATGTAGCCAGAACTTTTACAAACCCCAAATAAAAGCTTTCGACCTGCCAAGGGCCCTCTGTTTGCAAAGGGAGGATCTTATAACTTTCAGCTATACCTTCAAAAATATAGTGATGCAAATCTGTGGTAAACACGACTAACGTAGCACTCATAATCATCAATGTTCCAATAGGCGATGCTTCATGGCCTAAAAATGGATTAAATAAAACAGCATTGGAGAAACCAATTTGCTGAGCATAGATTGTTCCGATAAGTTCAAGAGCTAAAAACAAAACACGAGAACATAACCCAATAAATGTACCGATCATAATTTCTCTTACCAGGCATGACAGTAAGGATTCCATACCACTTGGTATAGCCATAGGCGTCGTCACCACATGTGCTGAAATGGCTAAGGTAAGAAAAAGAGAGAAAGCAACTTTAATAGGAGTAGAAATACTCGGATCACTTAAACCTGGCATGGCTACAACGATAGCAGCAATGCGACAAAATATAAGAGCTTGAGTAAATAGAAGCGTCTGAGAAAGAAAGCTCAAGTCTTCAATCATGTAAGGCTAACAATTTTATCAAAAATTTTCAGAACAAAGCTATTTAGCATTTCAGACATAAGCGGGAGAAATAATATTAACCCAAAAAGAATGGCTATAATTTTTGGCACGAATGTCAAAGTCATTTCTTGTATTTGCGTCAATGCCTGGAATAAGGAAACCACAAGCCCAATAATGAGGGCAATAAGCAACAACGGTAGCGATATCTTCAGTAGCAGCCACACACCTTCCTGGGAAATATCCAATACTTCTTGGCCTGTCATTTGTGTTCCTTCTAAAATGCGACCATATTGATGATGTCAACCTATGTTTGGCTTTCGTATGGAACAACTCTCCAATCATCTTCATCCAGCATAACCATGATATTTCTTTGTTCACCAATGCGAATTCTATGATCGCCTGGTGTGCGATAACTCGCAAAAAGGAAGCCTGCCACCGGCGAGTCTGCATATTCAACTTTTCTGGCTTCAATGCGGCTACCAGGTGTGACTTGGTATTTATAAATCTTAATAGTACTTGTATGATCTTTCTGGAGCTGCTCGTAATTCTTATCCGAAAAATAATCATCGGCCGACATTTTCAAAAATTCGGAAATTAAATGTGGATCATAGAGCAAGACAAGATGGATTTCTGTTGGGTAGTTTTGGTTTGCCTGATTTGATGCTGAAAAAGTAACAGTCTTAATCTTAACCTTCGTTTTAGAACCAAGATGCCCCAGGATAAAACGCTCATTAGATTGACCAACAAAAGGCAAAACTCCCAACCCCATCATGGGAGAACACCCTTGAAGAAAACTGCACAGCATAAGCAGAAAAAGAAGATTGCAAAATAGCTTTGTTTTCGGCACTAGAAGATAACCCTCTCAGCATTATTTCTTGCGACAGCCATCACTTTAAAACGCTCTTTTTGCGTTAAGTGTTGCGCAGCATTGGAAGCAGCCGCTTGAGTAAAATAACCCCCCATTCGCACAGCATACACTTCGTCCTGGCCTTGCATTTGCACAGCCACAACATAAGCATGATACCCTCTACGTTGGAGAGTATTAACAATTTGTTGAGCGCCTTGACGCTGAGTATAAATCCCTACTTGCAGTGCATATGGCCTTGTCAACTCACTCGCATCAATCACAGCCCCACCCCCTTGTGCTGAGACCTGCGCTGACGCTTGCAAAACCTGGGGAGAAGCTGCATAGCCATAATTGTCAGCCTTTTTAGCCGCTCCAACCGGTGCTAGCGCTGGTGCCGCTGCTGCTGGAGCCGGTGCCGCTGCTGCTGGAGCCGGTGCCGCTGCTGCTGGAGCTGGTGCCGCTGCTGCTGGAGCCGGTGCCGCTGCTGCTGGAGCTGGTGCCGCCGCTGCTGGAGCTGGTGCCGCCGCTGCTGGAGCTGGTACGATTCGAGCAACATCCGAGGCAATCGGAGCATATTTACCAACTGGAGTATGTTGGATGAGCTGGCCTGCCAAAGGATTTTGTCCATGATGAGCTTGTTGGTGCACAGGAGGACTTTGAGGTGCTTCATCACCAAAGAAATTTATAGCCAGCATAAACCCACCAACAAAAAATAACAGACCAAGCAGTAAGAGACCAAAGATAAGAGAAATGAGTGATAATTTATTCATATTTAAAATAAAACCTTGCTGTGTATTTGGTACAATAGAGTTGTATTCTCCAGCTTCCTGCATCTGGGCATGCCTATAACGCGGAACAACAGGAACAGTATCTATTTCTTCACGCTCTTGAACAGTAATTGCGCGCATAAACTCTTTTGAAAAACGCTTTTGAAAATTTGAATCGCTTGAGATGGCATAACTCTTGGCATATAAATCTTGCTCAATGCCATGTTGTTGGGAAACTGGCTCTGGGTTAGATGTCTGGAAAGCCGGCTCTTCTCTACCATGGAAAAATGTTGGGATTGGTTCTTGAACAAATGGTTTGCTTTTCTGCCGCCTTAAAGAAGCTGACCTGAGGGTTTGCCCCCATGCTGCGCTGTAATGTAAGCTCATCTGCGCCTCCTAATTTCCCTGTTTTATATTTTTTCTACTGTCATGCTACCACAACATATTGTGGTACATCAAGATACTATCCTAAAGACCACCATTCTTTTTATGGGACTTGAACCATTGGTTGGCCAGCAAATTTAATAGAAATTACCCCGCCAAAAGCACACATGAGGGTTGAAGAATTATTAAGCGTTGGTTTTTTATCTAACATCACCGTTGGACATCCAGGCGCCCATGGAGCAACTGTCATAGGGATGCATGGACCTGGCGTGTAAACACCCAGTTTAGCAGCTGTTAATGCGGCTGTTGTAGGACACGCCATGCTTTTACAAGTTCCAAAAGGAAGGATATTTAAAAATGGAATATGATCATCGATATTTGCAGCAGGCATACTCATAGCCATAGTTTTATGAAGCGGCAAAACCATCAATACAGACGGTACAAGCCCCATTGTACACTGGCATGGAGCGGCCATAACTGTTTGCATACCCATTTAAAAACTCCCTTTCTTAAGTTAACTGTGATTTTCTTTAATCAACTTTCCTTTGTCATTATAGACTTTTTCTAACTTCAGCTTCCCACCATCATAGATCGCTTCACGATTTAAAACGGGTTCGTGACTTTCTTTTATGGGTGGGAAATAAGTTAGCTGCTTGCCATGAAGTTTACCCGACTTATAAACTTGATGAGATAGCACCTTTCCATGTTGATCATATTGAAAAGCATCTCCTTCATTCACCCCATCTTTATAATAAGAAAGCATAGAAGGTTGCTTTGAACCTGGAAAATAGGTAGCTACTTCTCCATCGTATTTTCCCATACGATATTTTGCTTTATGAAGGATTTTTTCATCCTCATCATAAAGGATATAGTCACCATTCATTTGCCCTTGAACATACTCAACAACAGACTGAACCCTTTCATTGCTATGGTATGTTTTCATAACACCATGCTGAATACCATTTTGATAGGTCATTTCCATTGAAATCCGCCCATCGTGATAAAACTCTGACTTCCCATTAAGCTTACCTTTTTGGTACGAAATTTTGCTTTCAAGATGTCCTTCTGCTACGCTGTAAGTTTCAACCACACCGTCAAGCTTTCCAGCTTTAAATGAAGAGCGATGGATAAGCTTTTGTTGATGAAAATCTTCAACGACCCCTTCTGGCTTTCCCTTAACAAGCGTGCATGTTCGAACAACCCAGCCTTTTTCATTATGAAATTCTTTGTAGCCATTAAGCGGATCATCACCTTGCTGCTTATCAACGATATCATCGTCGTCTAACTCTTCCTTTTCCTCTGGTTCTTCTGGTGGATCTTCCTCATCGTCAAAACCAAAATCGCCCATAAAATTGTCATTAGTTTCATCGGCATCATCATCTTCATGGCTATCTTCAACAACCACCACAACATTAGCTTTTTCAGTTAAATTTTCTGAAGGATCAATTTTATCTTTATTTTCTACCATAAGATAATCCTAGTTAATTTTAACCATGGCGCCTTTGACGATCTGAACTGCGCCAGCCTCAACTTTACCCATGGCACCAGCTTTAAAGGTTGCATTTGCTGTACCTTGAGCTGTCAAGTTTGCTCCAGATTTGATTGTCGTATCAGCACCAGATTTGATCGTAAGACCTGTTCCAGACTTATGAGCCATATCCGTGCCTGATTTTAAATTCATTTCAGTTCCAGACTTAGCCGTCAGGCCTTTACTCGATTTAAGTGTCATATCATCGCCTGATTTAGCTGTAAGCGCCTTACCTGCATTTATCATTGTCTCTTTACTCGATTTAATCGTGATACTATCGCTTGCTTTTAACGAGTATGTTTTTTTGCCTTTAATGATTATATCACCCTTAACGGTAATGGTCATATCTCCACCCACCTCAAGTGTATAATCCCCTTTAACTTTACGGGTATAGTTTCCCTTTTTAATCAGCTTTGTCTCATCACCTTTTTTTAAGGTAATAGTACGATCACCTTTTTTGAGGGTTTTTTCTTCATCCCCCTTATCCAGAGTTACGCTTCTTGAGCCTTTCTTCAGAAGAATCGTTTCATCTCCGTCTATAAGAGTTCGATCATAGTCTTTCTTAATGGTGGTAGTACGGCTCCCCTTTTGTATATCGAGGGTATCATCACCCTTCTCGATTGTCACTGTTCGATCATGAATAATGTCGATATTCACATCTTTTTGTGCGTGGACCCAAATTTCTTCTTCACCCTTTTTATCTTCGAAGCGAATTTCATTATACCCACTCCCACCTTTTGTTGTGTTGGTATAAATGGTGCTTTTGGTTGGCTCATTGGGTAAATAAGGCGGCGTGTTATCAGCATTATAAACAGTACCTGTAACCAAAGGACGATCAGGATCTCCACAGATAAAGCTGACTATAACCTCCATACCAATTCTTGGGATAAACACCATACCCCAACCACTGCTAGCCCAACCTTGGGCCACGCGTATCCAACAAGAGCTCTTTTCATCATCTGAACCAAGTTGATCCCAATGGAACTTAACCTTGATCCTGCCATATTGATCCGTCCAAATTTCTTCCCCGTTTTTACCTGTCACCATGGCCGTTTGCGTTCCATGTATCTTAGGTTTTGGTGTCATACGAGGAGCACGAAATGTTATATCAGCTGGAAAGGAACTGAAATGATTTATATAGGAAGAGGCGGCTAAATTCCTTGAAACTTCTGCAATAATCGTGTGTGTAACGCTATGAAGGATATAGGTTGCATTCAAGTCATCACGCGGATGCTTTTTCATTGTAAATTTATAACCAGCGGAAAAAAATGGTGCTGTTGATTTGCCAGAAAAAGTCACTCTCAACGCCTCTACTTCTTGCAAATGAATGTTAGCTAATGCATCACCGCTATCATTCACAAGAAAATCACCTGGAAATTCATATACCTGTCCAAATGCTCCATCAGCCGAGCCTGATGCCGTACTGAGCAGCTGGGTACTTGGTTTTTTGTAATCAAAATCCACATGCTGAAAATCAGATGTGACCATTTTTGCTTGATAGGTCGCTTGAAGAACTTTATGAATTGGCGCACTTTCCTGTGCTGACTTCTCAAAGTCAACGGAGGACTTATTTGGACAAGGCTTATGAGCGGTATTTGAATCGGCCAAAATCATGGTATGGGAGCCATCAGCAAACTCAAAATAGTAGAAAAGCCCTTCTGCTTCCATAAGCCTTGAAATAAAGTCAAAATCACTTTCATTGTACTGCACACAATAGGCACGCTTACTTGCACCAGCTCCCTGTGTTTTATCTTTGATGGTAACGTTACTATCTGATAGGACAGATTTAATGATATCCAGCGCCGATTTTTTTTGAAAAATCCGACAATTTGATGCAAATTTTAGCTTCCATAAAGCAGGATACAACGTTGCCTGATAGTTCGTTAGATCGACCTCTGACTCTGCATCAGCCGTATCTAGTTGTTCAAACTGACCACAAACCCCATGAAAATAGCGAGAGCCTTCATCAAACTTTATTTCAATTGTCATGCCTTGCCCAATAAGCGATGCTACATCAATGGATGCATTTGAAGACTGAAAGAGCGCTTTAAAAACAAATGGCTTAGATAGCTCTTCATGCCCCTCAAATTTTTGCAAAATGAGATCGCCTGGCGATAAGGTATCGGCGCTGACAATAAAATCGATTTCTTCCTGCGAAGTAAGAAAATAAGACATGCGACCCTGCGTTTATCATTTTCAGGCGTCTACGTCTTTGGTATGCGACAGGCGCCCTTTCTTTAATGTGTACTTTAAACTTGAGCCAGCGCCAATAGAAATATGAACTCCACCTAAAGGTAAATGGTCAACCAAATGCATAAGGAGCCTATTTGATAACTCTGGCAAAAGGTATTGAGAAAGAAAATGATCAATGGACCGAGCACCAACGTCCACATGCCCATCATCTTTTAAGATAAGGTCAAGCACAGCCTCATCATAGGTCATAGGAACATTATAAGCTTGCTCAATACGATGAGAGATTTCCGCTAATTTTAGAGCCGCAATATCTTTAAGCTCATTATTTCCTAAAGGTAAATAGGGAACAACTGTTAGCCTTGCTAAAAATGCAGGGGGGAATCGATTCAACAAATGCCGAAAAGTTAATTCGCGCAAAATAGCATAATGCTCACTTTTGTGTTTTGAAATGAGAGTGTCGCCAAGATTGGTGGTTAAAATAAAAATGGTGTTTTTGAAGTCAACTTCTATTCCCTCACCATCTTCCATAACACCTTTATCAAACACTTGATAAAACAATTCAACCACATCCGAATGTGCTTTTTCGATTTCATCTAATAGAACGACCGAATACGGGTTGCGTCGGATTGCTTCTGTCAAAACACCACCTTTGCCATAACCGACATAGCCTGGCGGCGCCCCCCTTAACGAAGCTAATGAGTGAGATTCTTGATACTCCGACATATTAATAGCAATCAGATTTTTAGAACTACCAGTCATCACCTCAGCCAAAACATGAGCTGTTTGTGTTTTTCCCACTCCACTTGGTCCAGCCAAAAGAAATACACCAATTGGTTTATCCGGAGTATCCAGATGAGCACGATATGTCTTAAGGCGGTTAGCAATCATATCAATGGCTAAATCCTGTCCTTTGACAAATTGTATCAACGTATCTTTAAGCTTGAGGATTGTGTTCAACTCATCTTTCATCATTTTGCCAACGGGAATTCCTGTCCAATCAGCAATCACTTGTGCCACCGTTTGAGCATCCACATGAAGCGGGATAAGATCCATTTTATCTGACAACTTTAAAAACTCTTTTTGCTTAGCTTGCAATGAACGAAGAGCTTTTTCATTACTTGGCTTTTGATCTAAGGATTCATATAGATCATCCAAATGCGTTACCAACTCCTTTTGTGCCTGCCACTCTTTCTCTTTTTTAGCAACAAATTGGCTTAATTCCTTGAGTTTCGCATTGATCAAAGCAACTCGCTCAGCATGCTTTTGCTCAACAGCATTCTCTCGACTTAATGTTTCTTGCTCAAGGCTTAGAGCTTGTGCTTGCGCCTTCAACTCAACCACCTCATTAGGCTGAGCAGTATGCGCAATATGCACACGAGCACACGCTGTATCTAAGACTCCAATAGCTTTATCCGGCAAGCGTCGCCCTGTCATATAGCGATGAGAGAGGCGGACAGCTGTTTGCACAGCCTCATCTTGGATACGAACGTTATGATGCACTTCAAGCTTCTTAACCAAACCTCGAAGCATAGCCATAGCTCCTCCCTCATCAGGCTCGTCAATTTTGACAACCTGAAAGCGTCTTGCCAGTGCCGCATCTTTTTCAAAGTATTTTTTGTACTCAGCCCATGTTGTTGCCGCAATAGTGCGCATCTCTCCCCTAGCCAAAGCTGGTTTTAAAAGGTTAGCGGCATCATTTTGACCAGCTCCACCACCCGCACCAATGAGGGTATGCGCTTCATCAATAAATAAAATAACAGGTTCTGGAGATTTTTGAATTTCTGCAATCAGCCCTTTCAGACGGTTCTCAAACTCCCCCTTCACCCCAGCCCCGGCTTCCAATAAACCAAGGTCAAGTGATTTAAGTTGAGCTCGCTTTAATAAAGGCGGCACATCACCTGATGCAATCTTTAGAGCTAACCCTTCAACAACTGCTGTTTTACCAACGCCAGGCTCGCCTGTTAAGATGGGATTATTTTGACGCCTACGCACCAAAATATCGACTAATTGCTTAATTTCATTATCACGACCAGCAATTGGGTCAATTTTTCCATCACGCGCCATTTGTGTTAGATCAAGACAATATTGATCCTGAAACGGTGTCTCTGTAGGCCCATTTCCCGCTGAAATGTTCTGACCAACCTCACCCGCGTCATCATCCGTTGGCTGGGTGGCTAGGTAAGCTTGCACCACTTGCTTTAGCTCATGCCTTTGAATAACAAGTAATCCTGGGCAAACGTTTTCAACTTCCTGCCTTAAAATTGGATTTTCAAACAATGCCATAAATAAAGCTGAGGTTCGAATAAATGAAGCATTAAGATGTAGGGAAGATTGCAACCATGCTTCCTGCAACCAAACTAAAATACTTTCAGATAATGCGGGTGTGACTGCGTTGCCTGTTTTAAGAAGCGATAAGTGCTTTTGAATAGCATTTTGCAATTGCGCAACATCCAAGGCATAATATGATAAAATTGCTTGCGTTTCTTTGACCTGCCCCTCAAGCAAAACAGAAAGCAAGTGTGGTAATTCAATCACAAAATGTGTTTTTGATATGCACAATGCAGCGGATTTTTCCAAAGCTCTTCGCCCCGAACGACCGAGTTTGCTGACCAAAATTTTTGCATCACTCATTTAAAAACCCACCTATTGAATCTTGAAACTAGCATCAATGTTGTTCATCACTGCGCTACTTTTACCTTTTAATGCCGACAGCTGCCCCAATATGGCCTGAGAGCCCAATACAGTTTTTGGAACTTCCTTTCCAACAAGCTCAATATTAACCCATATATCCATTTCAGGTGTGGTTAAAAAGCGAACTAAATCAACTAACTGGTGATAAGCAGTCATTGGGGGCATAAAGGCTTTGTACCTGTCTAAGGTAACGGGTCCAATGTGAACAATCATTCCCGATCCTTGATCCCACATTCTTCCACCAACAATACTGGATTTTCCTAAGGTTCGGTAACGCCCCCTACTGCCCAAGCTTGTACGATCACTCACAACAGCTAGCTTCCATTGGGGAATAAAAGGCTTGATTTGTACTGACACATTAAAAAAATGCGCAATGATATGGGCTAATTTAGCCGATGAAACGGGCCTTTGCCAGATAAGCCCAGCAACATTCATCAATGCTGTATCATCAAAGGCATTTCTTTGAGATAAAGTATCGAGACTAACACCAGCAAAGGATTTTACAGCTTTTCCAATTACCGTTTTTTCAGGCATTTCATCCTGTGCAGTAATGGACATTTTCTTGTAAATTGTGCGATGCATAGATGTTAAGCGATGATTAAATATCTGGAAGAAATCATCAAGAGCATAGTCCTTAGCCTTAATCCTCTCCAAAAGAAGCTCAGTAAATGGTATAGGCAGTGGCCCTTGGAGACCTGCAATTCCTAAAAAGTTTACCTCCAAAACAGGTTTTCCCCAAATGCCGCCTTTACCTTCATTGTTGAATGAATATAGATCTCCAGGAGGAGCACTTAAGAAAACTCTGGATTTAAATTGCAGCATTTCTTGATGGATAGATTTAGCAGTTCCAGGCGGAGAAAAACTAGCATAATAGCGTTCCAAAATCCGCATAGCCTGCTGAAATTCAAAACGATAGGTATGCTTTTGGAGTTTGACAACTAGAGTGTCACGCTCGCTCCCATTTTCATTGGCCATCTACGCCAATCCCCTTCACGTGTTGTACTTGTGAGAACAAGCTCGGTAAACGAATTTGAAGCAACATATAAATCAAAAAACTCATTTAAAATAGACATCAAGATAAGCGGGCTTCGATATGTGAAATTGCGTTCATCAACCTCCACACTAACTTCGATCCCTTGCGCAAAACCACGCCATGCCTCAGGCCTGAGCCTGCAAAATACCTTATTATATTGCAATTTTTTGATGCCATCAATTTCTTGGGCTGCCCATGCTTGATTTTTGCCCGATAGCAACATCACAATCTCTTTGAGTGTTTGAGCAGTATTTTCAGTAGAATCTAAGGATAAATGGTTTAAACACAAACAGGTAATTAGTTTCCACTGGGTTTCTCCATCTTGAATTGGCTCCACTTGAGGGGTTGGGCGCTCAAGACAAACAATTTTTGCTGTCGGTGTTGCGGCCTCTACTTGTAAAACTGATCCAGGTGGGATTTGTTCAGCCAAACCACGATTCATGCAAGTTATGTGAGCAAATACTGTTTCATCTTGCATGCGAACAGGATCTGAGTCGACATTCACGAATGATAAGTAAATATCACTTCCAGACATTTGAGGATGAATAGTTGATTTTCTTTTGGCAAACCAAAATGCTTCCTGTTTTTGAATGTGATCTTTATGGGACAAAGAAAAATATGGCGCATAATTCTTTGTTTCAGTTTCGCCATCAACACTCGCACTTACCTTTCGGATATCATAAATCTCTGTCGTTCTTTCCCGCCTTAAATCTGGTATCAAACGATATTCAGAAGAAAAATGATTCAGCCGAAGCGGTTCTGAAATGCGGTCAAAAAGATTGATGATCGGAGTGCAACCTAAGAGGAAATTATCCTTAGCAAATGAATCCATCTCAGCAACCAAAACGGGGTTTGAAAGACCAACGCATATACTGACTTCATCTGTGTCAATTTGGGAAAAGTCAATTTCTTTAATTTTCATAAAATTAAATTTATTTGGAAAAGAAAAATACTCTTGCAACAACCTATACGCTGGATGCCCTCGAGAAGACAAAGGCAACACAGCTTCATTTTCTTCCAGCCCACAAAATTGAAACGCATCAGGGCCTAATTCCACAATCTTGTGTCCATTATTAGAAACAAGAAATACAGCAGGTGATGCATGGCCAAGTAAATCAAATATCCGTTTAATGATAAATGAATCTCCAGAAAGATAAAACTGGAGTTCCTTCATGGATAACGAAGAAAACGCACCTGATAATGATTTAAAATTAAATTTGATTAGATGATTACATACTAATCTCTTCTGCGGAAAATCATAATCATCAGCTTTGAGAAACTCGATATCATCAAGAACAACAGGCCACAAGGTCACATCAAAGCATGTCCGAAAACGACATCCAACGCCGCCCTCTCCCATGCTTTGCAGTTGCATACCACGTGATAACAGATAACCGTCCGTAAGTTTTCCCTTTGTCGGATCAATCTGAAATTGCGCAATCGACATTGACGGAACCGGATGAACCAGATGCGGATATAATATTGATAAAAGAGCTGAGGTAACCTTTGGGAATTTTTCATCAATTTCCCATTGCAACCGGCCTGTCAGAAAAGCAAAGGACTCCAATAACCTCTCAGTATGTGGGTCTGAAGACTCTCCTTGATGAAAATCAAGCCTTTTGGCAAGTTTAGGGTGCTTTCTAGCAAACAGCCCACCTGCTTGCCTTAGATATTGGAGCTCTTGTTGGTAATAAAGATAAAGCTTATCTTCAATGGACCCTGGCATTTAACCATCCTTTTAAACCACCCAATACCACTACCTAGCCCTAATTATACTCAACAAAACACACACATTAGCCGGTAGTTTTGTTGATTGAGAAATCATAACCAAAAGCAACCGTACCAGCATTTGTAAGATCAGTTTGGCTGTAGTTATTGCAAGTCACTTCAACAATCTTGTAGCGAATAAGAACTCTAAAAAATGGGAAAAACTCGGTAGACAAGCCCACACTTTCAACAACAGCTGAGGTTAACTTAATCCGCATCAACTCTTGGTTGACACCTGCTGCACTGCCGATCATAACAAGAGATGTGCCATCATCTGCTATTGGCTCTTGATTGACCACCATCGTTAGAAGTTTTGGGATATAATCCCCATGAAGCAAATAAACTTCCAAAGGAGTTGCTGACGTTGGCCGCCTGGGTTTCACTTGGTCAGATATATATCCTTGAAGATAGTGTTCCATACCAAATGACCACTTTTGAACCACAGCGAAATCATTAAACCCATCAACGGTGGATGCTAACTTATCGCCAATTTTTAGCATAAACATTGCTGTTTGGAGGTTATTATTGATCAAATCACCTGAAATATTCGTAAAACCCCTGAGTGCTTCGTCGGCCATTTTGCGTCCCTATTAGCTTTGTTAACCTTTGTTAAAAATGCTCTTACATCAACAATGCAGACAAAATGGTTAACAAAAGTTTTAAATTTTTATTTTGTTAGGATGATTTTATCGATTTCATTAAAAAAAACAATGTATTTATAACTCAATGCGCATTTAATCGTCCGTTTATCGATTACAATATGTAGTTATGCATAAAATTTACCATACAAAATACAGAACAATCATCTCTTAATTTGACGTTAGATTTTTACGTCGCAACTTTCTCAGCTTTTGGTGATGAAGCGCATGCTGCTGCAAAGTATCACTAAAAACATGCCCGCCATATCCGGTTGCCCCAAAATATAAAGCCTTTGTTTTAGCTGGACGCGCGGCCGCCATGAGTGAGCGGAGGCTTGGGATCGCAATGGGCGTAGGCGGCAAGCCTTTATAGACATATGTATTATGAGGCAGTTGAACTTGCAGATCTCGTCTCGTCAATTCACGCCCCAATGGCCCCACACCTTGGCTCAAGGCATAAATGACCGTAGGATCAGATTGGAGCATAATGTTGCTCTTTAAACGGTTGATGAACACACCTGCTATCATAGGCCGCTCATGATCAACATCAGTCTCTTTTTCAACAATGGAAGCCAAGGTCAAAAGTTCCTCAGGCGAATTGAGTGGGATGCTTTCATCTCTTTCTTGCCAAATATGTTGCAAAACCTTCTGCATTTTTTGGCTCATTGTATTAAGCAAAACCTGCCGATGATCACCTTTATAAACAGAGTATGTATCGGGAAATAGAAACCCTTCATAAGGGACAGATGTTACCTGGCCACTTAATTGTTTTTGTTCCATGAGTTTTTGAGTGACCTGTGCAACCGTCATTCCTTCAATCACAGCAAATTTATAGGCCACGCGAAACTGGGCTTTTGTAATAGCCTCAATCATTTCTTCTATGGAAAATCCTTGTGGAAATTGATATTCACCCGTTTTTAAATATTTGTATGACCCATTAATTAACATGGCCGACAAAGCCACCCCAAAATGGACCGACCTTTCACCCACAAGCTTACGTACTACAACACGTGCACTATCACCTGGCTCAATTTCCATATACGTTTGACCCGACAAAGGCGAAACATACACAGACCTCAAATACACCACCATAATTACCGTTAGTATAAAAGCCATAATGAGATAGGATATAACCCGACGCATGACGCTCCTCTGTTGCTTGATTATTTCATTGTCCAGAAATCCCGATAAATCGGTTGAAAGAAAATGAAATTTCGAGCATGATATCTTAAATTTTAACGAAACATAAGGGGATTTTAGCCCTATGCCATTATCAACAGATTCAGCAAGTTTAGCTTCTGACGAAATCCTTACCCTTATTGCTGAAGAACTTCATCGGCAACAAAATCAAATTGAGCTGATTGCATCTGAAAACTTCACATCTGAAGCTGTTATGTTAGCTCAAGGGTCTATCTTGACCAATAAATATGCTGAAGGATACCCCGGGCGCCGCTATTATGGCGGGTGCGAGGTGGTTGATAAAATTGAACAGCTAGCAATTGATCGAGCCAAACATTTGTTTGGATGCGGATTTGCCAATGTTCAACCCAACTCTGGCTCTCAGGCAAATCAGGCTGTTTTCTTTGCAACTTTGTCACCGGGTGATAAAATCCTAGGGATGTCATTAGCCGCAGGCGGACACCTCACGCATGGCGCTCCACCCAATCAATCCGGCAAATGGTTTCAGGCTGAATCTTATGGCGTCAAAGCGGATGGCTGGATTGATTATGATGAAGTTGAGCAATTAGCCAAGCACCATCAGCCAAAGCTGCTCATCGCAGGTGGATCCGCCTATCCAAGGATCATTAACTTTGCTCGCATGCGTGAAATTGCCGATTCCTGTAAAGCGCTATTGCTGGTTGACATGGCACATTTTGCAGGCCTTGTTGCTGGAAAAGTTTATCCAAACCCGTTTGAATATGCTCATATCGTCACAACCACAACGCATAAAACTCTGCGTGGCCCTCGCGGTGGCATGATCATGACAAATGACGCCGACCTTTCGAAAAAAATTAACAGTGCTATTTTCCCCGGGATACAAGGTGGCCCATTGATGCATGTCATTGCCGGCAAAGCTGTTGCATTAAAGGAAGCCTCCCAGAAGAGTTTTCAACTTTACGCAACGAATGTTGTTGCCAACGCAAAATCTTTAGCAAATGCCCTTATAGACCGAGGTTATCATCTGGTCAGCAATGGAACGGATTCACACCTCATTCTGGTTAACCTTACAAAACCCAATGGTGAACCTGGCATTACAGGAAAAATTGCGGAAAAATCTCTCGAATTAGCTGGTTTAACCTGCAATAAAAACGGCGTCCCCAATGATCCTTTAACTCCAATGATCACCTCCGGTATTCGCTTAGGAACTCCAGCAGGAACCACAAGAGGTTTTAGAGAAGAAGAATTTAGTATCATTGGCCATTGTATTGCCGATGTTTTAGATACACTTAATAATAATGCTGACGAAGCCGATCCAAAAGTTCTAAACGCTGTGCGTGAAAAAGTCCAAAAACTTTGCCACGCCTTTCCTTTGTATAACGCTCTAAACCAGTAAAGATTTTTATTATGCGATGCCCATTTTGCTCCAGTGAAGACACCGCCGTAAAAGACTCCAGACCAACAGAGGATGGCTCGGCTATACGCAGAAGGCGTATTTGCCAGGCATGCGGGTCAAGATTTACAACGTTCGAAAGGGTACAACTTCGAGAATTGATTGTAATCAAAAGGAACAGCAGCCGTGAAGCTTTTGATCGAGACAAATTAGCACGCGCAGTTTTTACTGCTTTGCGCAAGCGCCCTATTGAAAGCGAGAGAGCCGAGAGAATGATCACGGGCATTATCCGCCGTTTAGAAGCGACAGGCGACACCGAAATTGCCTCCAAAACAATTGGCGAAATGGTGATGGAATCTCTTATTACCCTTGATCCAGTGGCTTATGTTCGATTTGCTTCTGTATATAAAGATTTTAAAAATGTTCAAGATTTTGAAAAATTTCTTACTTCGATTGAAGAGCAACCCAAGGGGAATTGAAGCATTGCTCCCATTCACCCTTGTATTGCATCGTGTCCATTATCGCTTAAAGTTCCCCTTTGTCATATATGGACAAGCCAAGACTTTATCTTAAAAAGAACATGAAACTTGATGATTTTTAGACCTCTTTATGCGCCATATCACCTTGAACTCTAATCTTTTTTAGCAACTCTCGCGTTTTTTCCGAGTCTTGAGTAACACCTTCGCTAGCTTGACGCATCGCACCCAAAACATACCGTGCATCAGCATGCCCCTGGCTAGCCGCTTTCTCCCACAACCTTCGGGCTCTTACATAATCTTGCGCAACACCATAGCCCTTGGCATACATCAATCCTAAATTGTACTGCGCAGGAGCATGCTTCTGGCTAGCCGCTTTCTCCCACAACCTTCGGGCTCTTACATAATCTTGCGCAACACCTTGAGCATTAAAATACAACGTGCCCAAATTGTGCTGCGCATGACGATGCCCCTGGCTAGCCGCTTTCTCCCACAACTTTCGGGCTCTTACATAATCTCGCTCAACGCTTTGGCCATCAAAATACAACGTGCCCAAAGAGTACTGCGCATCGACGTTGCCTTGGCTAGCCGCCTTCTCCCACAACTTTCGGGCTCTTACATAATCTCGCTCAACGCTTTGGCCATCAAAATACAACGTGCCCAAAGAGTACTGCGCATCGACGTTGCCTTGGCTAGCCGCCTTCTCCCACAACTCTCGGGCTTTTACATAATCTTGCGTAACGCCATTGCCACTGTAATACATTGCACCCAAATTGTCCTGCGCAGAAGCATGACCTTGGTTAGCCGCCTTCTCCCACAACTCTCGGGCTCTTACATAATCTTGCGCAACACCTCGACCATCAAAATACATTGCACCCAAAGAGTCCTGCGCATCAGCGTTGCCTTGGCTAGCCGCCTTCTCCCACAACTTTCGGGCTCTTACATAATCTCGCTCAACGCCTCGACCATTAAAATACAACTTGCCCAAAGAGTGCTGCGCAGGAGCATAACCTTGGTTAGCCGCTTTCTCATACCACTCTACGGCTTTTACATAACTTTGAGAACAATCTATGCCTTCGGCATACATTTCCCCCAACATACTTTGCGCAGGAGCATGACCTTGGTTAGCCGCTTTTTCAACCCACTCTTGAGCCCTTTCATCGCCTTGCGTAGCTGCTAAATCTAGAGCGTATTTTGCCCCAAGCGCATGTTTTCGTCCTGCTTGACCTTCTACCTGAACGATTTTGCGCTTCATTTCTTCAGGAGGTAAATACATAGCATAGGCTTCTTTGCTAAGGTCCTTGTGGGTATAGGGCTTTTCAAAGGCAGAAGAGAAAACTTTTGATATAAGGTTTCGAAAATTTTCGTCAATAAGTGTGCTAAGCGATGTAAAAATATGAGATTTTGCGGGTGCATCAGCGATAAGAATACCAACTAGCCGTTGGGCTCCATCTTTATCTTCAATAAACAAACCACCGCCACTATCCCCACTTGTTGTTGAATGAATCGATACCTGGCCCTTAGCCGTCGCACCTTTAAATTCTAATCGAATGCCATCTTCGATCCGATGGACCGAAACATAGCCAGCTTGCCGTAGCGGTATGGTATTGCCTTCCATAACACCATAACCACTATAAATTAGCGTTGAAATGAATAAATCATCATGTGAGCCTTGCCATAGTAAGTATTCAGCCTCCGATGACTCACCTTTAATAGCAAACGCACCTATATCATAGCGGGGATCTGTTTCATAAAGAGGGTGAATAAAATATGAATGCACAGGAGCATGATCCATGAAAATCTCACTCACGTTTTTAAAACAATGAGCAGCGGTTAGATAAGTTGAAAAGCCCTGATTGCCAATAACTTTTACCGCTGAGCAATCACGCCATTGGGCACCACCACTACGATTCAAGATATTCCCCCTAAACTGCTTTACGCCAGAAAATTTCTCCCGAGCACCAAAATCTATTAAGTCTTGGTTAGCGACCCCAACTGATGGAATTGCTGCTTGACATAAAGTTGATGACAGTACAGCAAAAGTTATAACGAATGTATGGCGTTTCATTTTTCTAAATCCTTATAAAATAAAGAGTTACTATACTTACACCCACACACGATTTCAATACTGATTAACAAATAATCTTCGCACTATCTCTCTTAAATCCCACTTTGAGGAAAGATGCTTCAACGTTACAAACTGCGCACAGATATACTAAGCATCGTAATAACGACAAGTCAGATTATTTGGTTATTTTCTGAGCCCAATAAGCTGATAAACTTGCTGAACTGTCTTTTGGGAAATATCATTTGCTCTCTCAGCTCCATCTTTTAACACCTGGTCCACGTAATCTTTAGCCGCTAAGATTTCTTGCATTTTTTGACCAATAGGAAGAATGGTTGAATGAAGAGTTTCGATCATCGCTTGCTTAAACAAGGAAAAGCTCTCTCCAGCGTACCGGGCTAAAACATCAGCAACTTCTGTTTCCTCAAGGCTTGCCATAATTTGAATAAGGTTTTGTGCCTCTGGCCTATCTGCCAGTCCTTCAACCGTATCTGGTATTGGCTCGCTATCAGTTTTAGCTTTGCGAATTTTTTGTGCAATAACATCCATATCGTCTGTCAACAATATACGTGAATAATCTGAAGGATCTGATTTGCTCATTTTGTCAGCACCATCACGCAGGCTCATCACACGGGTTGCAACACCTTGGATAAATGGTTCCGGAATTATGAAAAAGTCCTCTCCAACTTCTCGGTTAAAAGCCGTAGCTATATCGCGAGCCAATTCAAGATGCTGCTTTTGATCAGCGCCAACAGGAACATGGGTCGCCTGGTAGAGCAAGATATCTGCGGCCATCAGAACAGGATATCCATATAAACCAAGGCTGGCATTTTCTTTGTTCTTCCCAGCCTTATCTTTAAATTGCGTCATACGATTAAGCCAACCAAGCGGTGTAATGCACCCAAGAATCCAAGATAGCTGACAATGTCCAGGAACATCACTTTGCGCGAAGACAGACGATTTCTTGGGGTCAATTCCACAAGCTATATAACAGGCAACCATGGTTCGTACATTATTTTGCATCTCAGCAGCGCCTGGGTAACCTGTGGTTAAGGCATGGAGGTCAACCACACAAAACAAAGTCTCAGACTGAGTTTGAAAGGTAACCCAATTTTTGATCGCCCCTAAATAATTCCCAATATGAATAGCCCCGGTTGGTTGAATCCCAGACAGTATCCTTTTCATGACTTTCTCCGTCTTAATATTGCTAGCAGTTCAGTGAATGAAATTAATCGAACCAAATGCGCACTTGAAAAATACACAACCATTCCAATAGCTATTAAAATCGTTAATAAAATCCAAGGAACAACGCCAAAACAATCCACAATATGTGTTTTAATCTTAGCGTATATCAGTTGCAGAACAGCCGCCATTGCTATGCAACAAATCAAGATTTTCACTAATGTCATTCTCATCATTTTATCTAAAAGTGAAATCTTTGAACGCTTTAACATCAAAATTAGCAGCGTAACATTCACCCAGGAAGAAATGGTGGTTGCTAATGCAATTCCAACGTGTGCCAATGGTTTCATAAACAAAAGATTCAGACAAAAATTAACCACAACGCAGATAATGCCAACAATGACAGGCGTGGTTGTATCCTGTCTTGCAAAAAAACCTGTAGAAAGTACTTTTGCAAGCACATAGGCTGGTAAACCAATAACAAAGGCCTCAATGGTATGAGCGGTTGCTATTGAATCAGCCATTGTGAAAGCACCTCGTTGAAAAAGTACTTTTGTTATCGGTAAGCTCAGCAGAAACAAAGCTGTTGCAGCAGGCACAGTCATAAGCATGGCATAGGAAATAGCCCGCCTCAATTCCTGAGTGGCCTCTTGTTGCTTACCTGTTTGAAATAGACCAGACAACGTTGGCAAAAAGGCTGTACTGATGGCAATACCAATCACACTTAAAGGCAGCTGATTTAATCGATCAGCGACATGAATGTATGTTAAACCGCCAACAGCCAGAAAAGATCCGATCCACATATCAACAAAAACGTTAATCTGAAAGACCCCTGCACCAATGATTCCTGGAACCATCTTGCGAAAAAGTATCTTGATGTTCTCAGTTAACTGAGGCTTTACAATTATCATAACATGCCGGTTTCGATACAAGCTAATCCAAAGCAAAACAAATTGAGCCACCCCCGAGATAAAAACACCCCACGCAAGCGCTACTCCATGGCCACCCACCCATGGTGCCAACAAAAGCATAGAGGCAATCATAATGACATTGAGCAAAATAGGAGCGGCAGACCAAGCTGCGAACTTTCCCAAACTGTTTAAAACGCCCCCCATCAACGAGGCTAGTGAGATGAATAAAATGTAAGGAAAGGTGATGCGTGTAAAATCCACAGCCATTTGAAAACGCTCCTGGGTTTCCAATAAGCCTGGAGCAAAGACACGCATGAGCTGCGGTGTAAAAATCTCAAAACAAGCAACAAAAATGAGCAGGATAATCCCCATAATCGCGAATGCTTGTTTAGCAAATTCAAACGCTATGGTTTTTCCTTCTTTGGCTTGAAGCCCAGAATAAATAGGCACAAAAGCAGAGCTAAATGCACCCTCAGCTGAAATTCTCCGGAAAAAATTTGGAAACTTAAAAGCAACAATAAAGGCATCCATAATTGGGCCAACCCCAATAATACTCAACATAAGAGCATCACGGACAAAACCACCCAACCGGCTCACCAGTGTGAAAAATCCGACTACAAATGTAGCTTTGAAAACCCCCAAGAGCCTTTACCCCTTTTTTGCCAAAAGCTGTTTAAACTCATACAAATAGTCTAAAGCTTGTTTTGGACTTAATTGATCCAATGATAATTTTTCAATGGCGTCAATAACTGGATGCTTTGCCTGCACCTCATTGAAATGTTCAGGTTGATCAAACAGCGGCAAAGGCTCCTCCTCTTTGGAAGGGTTCTGGCGCCTTTTCTCTGCCTCTAATTTTCTCAGGATTTCTTTAGCCCTTATCATAACATCCCTTGGTAATCCAGCCAGAGACGCAACATGCAAGCCATAAGAACGATCGGCTTGCCCAGATTGTATCTCATGCAAAAAGAAAATCTCACCATTCCATTCCTTGATTTTAACAGTATAGCAAGCAAGGCCGGCCACTTGGCCATTCAATTGGGTTAATTCGTGATAATGTGTTGCAAACAAACAGCGAGGCTTAATCTTGTTTCCCAAATACTCCACAACAGCCCAGGCGATGGACATACCATCAAAGGTCGATGTACCTCGCCCTACTTCATCCAAAACCACCATTGAACGGTCCGTTGAGCGGTTCAAAATGGTAGCAGTTTCCACCATTTCAACCATAAATGTTGAACGCCCACTAGCCAGATCATCTGAGGCGCCTACCCGACTGAAAAGCTTATCTACCACACCAATCACAGCTGATTTAGCCGGGATAAATGATCCCATTTGTGCCATGATGACCATCAAACCATTTTGGCGCAAGAATGTACTTTTGCCTGCCATATTAGGACCAGTGATGAGCCAAAGGTTTTGTAAAGCCTCCAGTATGCAATCATTGGGTATGAAGCTACCACTACTACAAGCTTCAACGATGGGGTGACGACCTTCTTTTATATCAAAACGACGATCATTTGTTATCTGTGGACGAGAGTAGTTCCTTTGCTGCGCTAACTCAGCAAGAGCAAGTGCCACATCAAGCTCAGCAAGAGCCTGAGAAGCCTTGATAATCGTATCTTCACTAAGAAAAATTTTCTCTAGGATTTCTTGATAAATGCCTAGCTCTAACTGCAAAGCCTTATCGGCAGCTTCAATCATTTTTGACTCAAGCTCGGATAGCTCAATTGTCGTAAAGCGCATGGCACCAGCCATTGTCTGCCGATGGATAAATTCAGGTGAAAGCTTGCCTGAATGTCCTGAAGCTACTTCGATATAGTAACCTAAAAAATTGTTATGTTTAATCCTAAGCGTATTAATGCCAACTTGAGAAACATATTTTGTCTGCAAAGCAGCAATAAGTTGTTTTCCATGATCCCTGATATGCCTCAACTCATCGAGCTTGTCATTGAAACCATCTCGAATAAATCCACCTTCCCTAGTTAAAAACGGCAAATCATCTGCCAAAACAGATTCTAGATACATAATTAGCGCGTCATGCCCCGCTAAAGCCAGAGATGCCGCATGAAGAATTTGAGGTAACTTTTCAGCTTGAAGAAAGAAAAATATCTGCGCTGAAAATTTTAAAGCCTCACGGATCACCTTCACATCTCTTGGACCACCTCTGCCAAGTTTTAACCTTGAAAGAGAACGTTCAATATCACCAATATGGGAAAGTATATCCCTAAAGTTTGCACGCAATTCATCATTATTATATCCCCACTGAGTTGCATCCAATCGGGCATTAATCGCCTCGTGATCTGCCAGAGGCGCGTTTAAGCGCCCACTTAACAGTCGTCCACCAAAACTGGTACAAGTTTGATCCATCAACCAAAGTAGGCTTCCTTTTTTCTCACCACCAATCGTCTGCGTTATTTCAAAATTACGGCGGGTTGAATGATCCATTTCAAGACCCGATTGCGCTGCCCGCTTAATGGGACGATTAAGCCTAGGAATCTGGCCTTTTTGGGTCATTAGGATATAGTCTAATAACCCTGCAATAGCTCTAAAATCTCCAAGGCTAAAATCACCTAACCCTTCAATTTGTGAAACGTTAAAAACTCTTTTTAAGTGTGATTGCCCTAAATCATCCGCAAATGATGATGAAGCTAAACAAACAATTCTTTGCTTAAAAGATTCAATGACAGGCTTAATTTCAGGCATCTTCCTCATCAACTCCGAGACAATGACCTCAGACGGATCGAGACGCCCCAAGGCTACTTGGATTTCCAATATAGCCCCTGACTCAAGCCAAAACTCTCCTGTCGACAAATCACAAACGGCAAGAGTCGATGTTGCGCCCGTATCATCACTACCTGCAATGGAAACAATATAATTATTCTTTTTTGCCTCTAGGATTGTATCTTCCGTTACCGTACCAGGCGTTACAATACGAACAACGTCCCGCTGCAACAGTGCTTTGCCATTTTTCTTGCTCACAGAGTTTGGAAGTTGCTCTGACACGGCAACACGAAAACCTTGCTTGATGAGCTTTGATAAATAGCTATCTACAGCGTGAAATGGCACTCCACACATGGGAATATCTTCACCCTCATTTTTCCCTCTGCGTGTTAACGCAATGTCTAAAGCCCCTGCTGCGGTGATGGCATCTTCATAAAATAACTCGTAGAAATCCCCCATACGAAAGAAAAGCAAACAATCGGAATAAGATTTTTTGAGCGAAAAATACTGCTCCATCACAGGTGTAATCTTAGGAGGTGTCGGCTTCACTGTTAAAAAGTCAGTATTTTCGGCTTTATTCATATTCCAGCATCTACCTTAATTAGGGTTGACTTTGCATGATAACTCGGCGATACCAAAAAAAACAGGATATGTATAGAGGACAAAAAGGAAAATGCCATAAATGAAACGGTTATGGCTATGGTTTTTTTATATTACAGCCACTTGTGGTCTATGCCTTATAGACCCGGCATTATTTGTCCATTTTGCTACGGCTGCTGAGCGTGAGCAAATCCGCGTGGTGGGCTCTTCAGCCGTTTACCCTTTTGCAGCCACCATTGCGGAGAGATTTTCTTTCCAAGATGGAAGTCGAACACCCATTATCGAAAGTATTGGGACGGGCGGTGGCTTTAAGGTATTTTGCTCAGGCATCGGCCCAGAACATCCAGACATTGTTACGGCTTCTCGAAAAATTACTGCAAACGAAGTAGCACAGTGTGTTAATAGGAGTGTCAAATCGGTCTATGAAATTGTCTTAGGTTTTGATGGCGTGGTATTTGCTCTATCCAATAAAATTGAAAACTTTTCAGTAACTCGAGAACAATTATTCTTTGCCCTTGCTGAAATGGTTCCTATCGGTGGTAAACTTATCAAGAACCCTTATATTTATTGGTCTGACATTGATCAAAAACTACCTAGGATACGCATACGTATTTTAGGGCCAACACCTTCTTCAGGAACACGTGATGCTATTGTTGATCTTGTTATGAAACCAGCCTGCAAAGAAGTCTGCAAAATAACTTCTTTGAAAATCAATTGCCAGCAAATCCGACAAGATGGGGCCTATGTTGATGTTGGCGTCAATGAGAACATGATTATCCAAAAAGTTGATTTGATCCCAGGAGCAGTTGGAATAGTTAGTTATAGTTTCCTTGATCAGAACCTTGATCGGATTCATCCTCTTATGATTGAAGGCACAGCCCCAACTCAAGAAACAATTCAAGATCAATCGTATATTTTATCTCGCCCACTTTACATTTATGCCAAACCTGACCATGAAAATTTCATGAGTGAGCTACATGAATTTTTGATAGAGTTTACTCTTCCCAGTGTCTCTGGATCTTCTGGATATTTAGGGCGTCGGGGGCTAATCCCGCTTAATCCTCAACAACATGATGAGCAGCATCAGAGAGTTGTCAATAAATCGCAGGTTCTTGATCTAACAAATTTTGCTGAAAGCAGCGAAAATGACTAGCTTTCAGATCATTTTTGTTTTCACAATTGCCACTAGTTTCTTTTCAGCCTTGGCCACACAATTACGTCATATGTTGTGGCTCAAAAATGGCAGAACCATTATTGGCCATAAAAAGCACTTTTTCCTATTCAATGTCATTGTAACAAGCCTTTTAACAATCTTTATTTCTTCAAATATAATTTTGTTGCTGAAATTTGAGCCTATCGTGCGCCACCCTTACATTGGAATGAGCCTTATTAGCTTAGTCTCAATTTTATCTGGACAAGCATTTTTAACGTATAAATCACCAGTGCGAGCTTACCTTGAAACAATCGCAAAGGTAGCCCTTTTAATAGCAACGCTTTTCACTGTTCTCATTACAGTCGGTGTTATTCTTTCCATCATTTTTGAATCCATAAAGTTTTTTAATTTTGTTTCCATCACAGAATTCATTTTTGGCTCTAAATGGTCACCGCAAGCTTCAACTGAAGATACCAATGGCCACTTTGGCACTCTGCCACTGTTTACGGGGAGTATCCTTATTACCCTTATCGCTATGCTTGTAGCAGGGCCGATTGGGCTATACTCCGCCATTTTCATGGCATTTTACGCACCACCAAGAATGAGGCACTTCCTTAAACCTATTCTGGAAATGCTTGCCGGCATCCCAACTGTTGTTTATGGATTTTTCGCCATCATTTTTGTTGCCCCTGTTGTACGAAAGCTTGGACTCTCTTTGGACATTGATGTTGCCACTGAAAGTGCTATCGTCGCAGGATTGGTTATGGGCGTCATGATTATTCCATTTATTTCTTCCCTTGCAGATGATGTTTTATATGCCCAGCCTCAGGCATTACGGGATGGTTCTTTAGGCCTTGGAGCCACCTATGACGAAACCATACGCCAGGTGCTTATTCCTTCGGCCTTTCCAGGGATAGCAAGCGCATTCTTACTTGCCATTTCAAGAGCTATCGGTGAAACTATGTTGGTAGTGATGGCGGCAGGTATGAGTGCCAATCTAACGCTTAACCCGCTTCAACCAGTCACAACAGTTACTGTCCAAATTGTATCATTACTAACTGGCGACCAAGAGTTTAACTCGCCTAAAACTTTGGCTGCTTTTGCTCTTGGTCTTACGTTATTTATACTGACATTTATGCTCAACTTTATTGCCTTTAAAATCGTTCAAAATCGCAGGGTAAAATATGAAACCCACTGATTTTTCTTACCCAAAACGAAGCTATGTCAGCGTTGCCAAAATGCTTGCTAAGAGGCATGCCGCAAGCAACAGATTTAAACTATATGGCATTTTATCAATTCTTTTTGCCGTTTCCTTGATAACCATACTTTTTATAACACTCATAATTAAAGGATGGCCTGCTTTCATCCGCACAACAGTCACGCTTCCTATTTATAAAAGCGAGCTTGTTAAAATAAAAAACCAAGACAGTATTAACGATGGGCTTGTCTATAGCTTGAATAGCACTATGAAACAACCCACACTCGAGCATGAAGACCTATTAGCATTGCTCAGTGCCGAGTCTAGCCGACAAATGTATAAGCTCGTTAAGCAGATTGAGCAAGCACCATTAGCCTTTAAATTTACCGCGTCACATGCTGTTGACCACTGGTATAAATTGTACAAACTAACCAATGAGCAAATTCCCATTTCAAACCTTAGGCTTTCTCATGATCAAGTAGAGGCTATCGAATCTCTTCTTTCTCAAAACCGCCTACACTTTGATTTTAACCATGAATTCTTCTTAGGTGGGGATTCACAAGAGCCTGAAATCGCGGGTATTTTTAGCGCTCTCATCGGCTCGATTATGACTCTTACTATTGCCATGTGTGTTGCTGTTCCAATTGGGATAGCCTCTGCTATTTATTTAGAAGAATTTGCTCCTAAAAATCGCTTCTTTGACCTATTGGAAATTAACATCAATAACCTTGCGGCTATCCCAACCATTATCTTCGGGCTTTTAGGGTTGGCATTTTTCCTAAATATATTAAAATTTCCTCGATCTTCTTCCCTAGCAGCCGGTCTGACCTTAAGCCTAATCATTCTACCCATTATCATCATTGCCAGCCGGACAGCATTGAAAACAGTGCCACAAAGCATCCGTTACGCAGCTCAGGGCCTAGGAGCATCTGTGATGCAAATGGTTTTTCATCATGCCCTACCACTCGCTCTTCCTGGGATTTTAACAGGAAGCCTTCTTGGCCTTGTTCGAGCTATGGGAGAAAGCGCACCTCTTCTCATGCTTGGGATGGTTGCATTTATTGTGGATCCACCCCAATCTATTTTTGACCCTGCAACGGTGTTGCCAGTACAAATTTTTACATGGGCCAAAAACCCATCAAGAGGGTTTATTGAGAATACTTCTGCAGCCACTTTGGTCTTGTTATTGTTTTTACTCATAATTAACGCTATCATAGTTTTTTTAAGACGGAAGTTTGAAAGAAAATGGTAGGATCACCATTTACATCCTGGCCTGAAGACCACGTAATCACTGGAAATGATAAGCCAAAATTTTCCATTGAGAACCTCGACTTGTTTTATAGCGAAAAACAAGCTTTATTTCGTGTTACTCTTGATATACCACGAAATCAGGTCACCGCACTTATTGGCCCATCTGGTTGTGGCAAGAGCACATTCCTAAGATGTCTAAATCGCATGAATGATTTAAACCCCCAAGTACGAATTGCCGGGTCAGTACTACTTGACGGAGAAAACATTTATGATAAAAATATTGATGTTGTTCACTTAAGGGCTAGGGTTGGTATGGTCTTTCAAAAGCCTAACCCTTTTCCAAAATCTATATACGATAATATTGCTTATGGTCCACGTATACACTCAATTGCGAGAAATCGACACGATCTGGATGCGATTGTCATCGATAGCCTCCAAAAAGCTGGGCTTTATTCAGAGGTTGCTGAAAACTTGGATGCACCAGCAACACGTCTTTCTGGTGGCCAGCAGCAACGTCTTTGCATTGCACGCGCCATCGCTGTTAATCCGGAAGTTATTTTAATGGATGAACCTTGTTCTGCCCTTGATCCAATCGCAACAGCAACCGTTGAAGAGCTCATCGATGAGCTAAGGAAAAATTATACCATTGTAATTGTCACACATAACATGCAGCAAGCGGGCAGGGTTGCACAAAAAACAGCCTTCTTCCACTCTGGTGAATTGGTGGAAAGCGGTGACACCGGGGAGTTTTTCACGGATCCAAAAGATTCACGGACGCAAGGTTATCTCACAGGACGGTATGGATAATGATGCATCCAGAACATACCGTTAAATCATATGATAGCGAGCTCAAAAGGCTCAGAACCCTTATCGTTGATATGGGAGCGCTTGTTGAGCAGCAGCTTTCACGAGCCATTGAGGCAGTAGCAGAAAGAGATTCTCATAAGGCTAATTTAGTTATTGAGCTCGATCCAGAAGTAGACCAGAGAGAGTATATTATTGATCAATTTGCCGTCCGCCTCTTGGCACTTAGACAACCGGTAGCCCATGACCTCAGGCAAGTTGTTGCTGCACTTAAAATTTCAAGCCACCTGGAACGCATTGCAGATTATGCAGCTAACGTAGCTAAAAGAGCTGTCTTTTTAAATAAAACAAATGTTGTAAATCCTGTTCACCTTATCCCTAAGATGGCATTAACAACGCAAAACATGATTCATGGCGTCTTGGAAGCATACATGAATTTAGATGATGTCATGACCACCAAAATTTGGAAGCAGGATGCAGAAGTTGATGAAATGTATGGCCAGCTGCTCAAAGAGCTTTTAGAGTTTATGAGAGACGATCCTCAATACATTGCCCCCTGCACCCATGTTCTTTTTATGGCAAAGAATATTGAACGCATCGGGGATCATGTCACTAATATTGCTGAAGTGGTGCACTTCATCACCCACGGAAAACCTTATACCGAGCCTCGCCCCAAAGTTGAAGAAATTGAGCTGAATAATATTGATACAAAACCATTTAGATAGGTTCTACTTAATTTAGAAGGCCGCAGTTATTTAACGCTTATTTATCAGCCCACAAAAGGGATCTATGTAATATCAGTTTATTTTTTAGTTTTTCCAGTCGACCAGTTGAACACTCTTCCCATCCCAGGTGATGCCACTCTCACCATTAATGAGCTTAACTGCTTTCTCACCAAAAACCCTATACCGCCATCCATTCAAAAGTATGCAATCTTTTGACAATGAGGGATTTTTTATGGTTCTTACAAGCGCATCTAAATCTCCACGGTTTCCCAAAAGCTTGTAGGCTACCTTTTCTTGATCCCCAATAATCTTAAGCAATAACTTAAGCAGATCAATTAATGCACCTGCCACAGGTAGCTCAGCAGCCCTCAAGTCAGTAGAACGAGGCAAACTTGCCTGAGGGATATTTTTAACCTCCGAACAAATAGCCAACAATTTTGCACCAAATTCTTTTTGAAAGATAGATAAAGACATACCTCTTAAGCGCTTAACCTCATCTACATGCTCGGGAAGAGCCTGAGCAATTTCTAGAAGCCATTCATCTTTGGTTACATGCGACCGAGGAATATCAAGCCTTACGGCTTCAATCTCTCTAGCTGCGGCAAGCCTTTTAAGAGCTTCTGCCGCTCTTGGTTTTAGGGGCTTTACTTTAATTTTTTCCCATGCTGTTGCGGGGTTAGGTTCATAAAGATTAGGCGATAAAAGAAACTCAGTCTCTTCTTTAATCCAATCCATCCGCTGCATTTTCATCAGTTTTTGATGAAGAATGTGATACACTTTAAGCAGCTCCGTCACATCAGCAAGAGCATACTTTTTTTGATGCTCACTCAGCGGCCTCATTTTCCAATCTGTAAGCCTTGAACCTTTATCAATGGATGTTTTGAGCAAAACTTCCACCAGCGTATGGTATGCGATGGACTCACCAAACCCACAGGCCATAGCTGCAACTTGCGTATCAAAAAATGGCTCAGGGATTACTTTAAAATGATGCCAAAATATTTCGAGATCCTGGCGCCCTGAATGAAAAATTTTGATAATGTTTGGATCTGTGAGTAGCGGTTTTATCAGCTCAATATCTTGTTTTAATACAAGAGGGTCGATGAGAAATGCTTTGTCTTCATAGGCCATCTGGACTAGGCAAAGTTCTGCAAAATAGCTTTTTTCACGGATAAACTCAGTATCCATTGCAAGATGAACAAGCCCACTCTTAGCCAGGCTTGATAGCTCATCTACAACGTTTGCAAGGCTGCTTTTCGAATCAATCCATATCATCATATGTTTATATAAATCAAAACAGGCGGAACCTCCTAGCAATTTCTTAAAAAATCAGCTAAGGAGATATAGAAATTGTCTACACAAAAAGGTTATACAACGCATGCATACGTATCGCACACATTATTGCAACGATCTTCGAGCTAATCATGCCCAAGAAAAAGTCAAACTTTCTGGCTGGGTTCATCGCAAAAGAGATCATGGCAATTTATTGTTCATTGACCTACGCGATCACTTTGGCATCACTCAATGCGTTGTCGATATAGATAGCCCCTGTTTTCCTTTGCTTGAGTCGGTTAAAAATGAATCCGTTATTTGTTGCGTCGGCACAGTAACTTTGAGAACAGATGAGACTAAAAACACCAAAATGCCTACTGGTGAGATCGAATTGGTAGTTGAAGAGGCTACCCTTTTATCCGCCGCAGATATGTTGCCGCTGCAAGTGAATAATAACTCTGAATTCCCGGAAGATACACGTCTGCGCTACCGTTTCTTAGATCTGCGCAAGGAGAAATTGCACCAAAACATCGTCTTGCGCAGCCAGGTAATTGCAAGCCTACGCCGCAGAATGATTGAAGCAGGCTTTATGGAATTCCAGACACCTATCCTAACCTCTAGCTCCCCAGAGGGTGCTCGTGATTATCTGGTGCCAAGCCGTGTTCATCCAGGGCATTTTTACGCCCTACCACAAGCGCCACAACAATTCAAACAGCTACTGATGGTAGCTGGATTTGATCGCTATTTCCAAATCGCTCCTTGCTTTAGGGACGAGGATGCCCGTGCTGATCGCTCACCTGGAGAGTTTTATCAGCTTGATTTTGAAATGTCATTTGTCACTCAAGATGATGTGTTTTCAGCCATTGAACCTGTGTTACATGGTGTTTTTACAGAATTTGCTAATGGGCGCACGGTTTCATCTTTCCCATTCACCCGCATTCCCTTTGACGAAGCTATGCTCACCTATGGCTCCGATAAGCCTGATCTACGCAACCCAATCAAAATTGCGGATGTCACTGAGATTTTCAAAAAATCAGATTTCAGCGTATTTGCCAAAGCTGCAGAAGATGGCAGCATCGTTCGCGCTATCCCAGGGCCACAAACCGCCTCTCAACCCCGTAGTTTCTTTGATAAGCTCAACGATTGGGCACGAGGCGAAGGCACACCTGGGTTAGGTTACATTACATTTGCTGAAGAAGGACCAAAAGGCCCTATTGCTAAGTTCCTTGATCAAGGACGCCTTGATGGACTAAAAACAGCCACCAACATCACCACCGGTGACACACTCTTTTTCGTCTGCGGCCCCAAAGCAACAGCCGAGAAATTTGCAGGGACTGTCCGAAAGAAACTGGGCGAAGAACTAAGCCTCACTGATGCAAACGCTTTTGAATTTTGCTGGATTGTTGACTTTCCAATGTATGAATGGAACGAAGATCTCAAAAAGATCGACTTCTCCCACAATCCTTTCTCCATGCCTCAAGGCGGCTTAGATGCACTCAATTCAACGGATCCTTTGGATATCAAGGCTTATCAGTACGACATCGTATGCAATGGTATAGAACTATCCAGTGGTGCAATCCGAAATCACTTACCAGAGGTTATGTATAGAGCATTTGAAATTGCAGGATACCCCAAAGAAGAAGTGGAAGCTCGTTTTGGCGGTCTTCTCAATGCCTTTAAGTTTGGAGCCCCCCCTCATGGTGGTTCCGCACCAGGAATTGACCGCATTGTGATGCTCCTGGCTGATGAGCCAAATATTCGTGAGGTTATCGCCTTCCCGCTTAACCAGCAGGCTCAAGACTTGCTGATGCAAGCTCCGTCACCTGTTGCAGAAGCGCGCCTCAAAGAGCTGCATATTCAAGTTAAATTGCCACCTAAGAAGGTGTAACGGGCTTTTCATAGCTATTTTCTGTCTGTTTGAGATAAGTAAGCTAATGTCACAGTCAAGTTGTCAATGGTGCCCGCTTAACCCCTCTTTCAAGCTTTCTACCAGGTTCTTAGACAAAGCCGTTACATAAAAATAGTTCTCATGACGAACTGCAAATAAAACATCACCACCATAGCTAAGGAAAGATTGCTTGGATCCCACCTCAAAATCAAAGCGCAAGAAATGAACTGCCGATGTTTTGCCATCATCTCTCGTTCGCTCAAGCTCATCGATTGGGTGTGCTTGCAAGCTATTCTCTCCCCAGTTTAAATAAATATGACTATCAACTTGAGAAATAGATTTAAGAAACTCAAGTCGCTTTACTGGATTATTAATTTCAAACATCAGAGTGAATGTAATGCTGGATGACGTTGGCATTAATGGATTATAAGCCTCAAGCTCTCCAGCAATCTGTTCAGCGCCACCCTTTTCAACATACAGCATCTCATGCACCTGGTGCCAGATGGTGTCATAATGCTCGAACATCACAGTAGCATAAGGGCCAACGGCAATCCGACGTGCGTTTTTAAATGGCCTGAGTTTTTGGCGAATCTCATTCCTTTTTTGCCCATACTCCTCAATAGGCATGATATCGTTCATACTTAATTTAGTCATTTTGATCCTCCGTATTGTCTAAAATCCATAGGCTTTCGCAAACAGCTCAATTGGATGGGACACATTGATTTCCACCTCCATCGCTTCTAGCTCTTGTGCTAAATGTGCTCCAGCCAGAGGGCATTCCGAAGCAACGTATTGGGTAGCCTTATCCTTAATTTGACGAGCAGCAGGACGGCCAACTTTCATTGCCACCTCAAAATTCTCAAGCATCATACCCCAGGATCCACCATGCCCAGAACACCGCTCAACTACCTCCACAGTGGTCTCAGGAACTAGCCTCAAAAGATCCGCTGCCTTTTGCCCCATGTTTTGAGCTCGAGCGTGGCAAGCAATATGCACGGTTACACCACCGCTGATTGGCTGAAGCCCTTGGGCTAGCCCTTCCTTTTTCGCAATATCCACCAGATATTCGCTCAAGTCGAATGTAGCCTGCCCGAGAGCTTTGACAGCTGAATTATTTGGCTGTAATAAAGGCCATTCAAACTTAAGCATGAGAGCGCAAGACGGAATCAAAGCGATGATGTCATACCCTTGCTCAATCCATGGCTGCAAAGCTTTTGAAACGGACTCAGCTTTTTGAGCAACCCGATCCAATTTCCCATTCTCTAATTGAGGCATACCACAACATTCTGGATAAACAAACTGCGTTTCAACACCATTTTTAGCCAGAACATTTCTGGCAGCCAAGCCAATGTCAGGGTTATTATAGTTTGCAAAGCAGGTAACATAAACAGCTGCTTTCCGGCCATAAGCAGGTGCCTGCCTATTCACCTCAACTGGTTGTTCACCCACAAGCTTCACGCATGTTTTTGAATGAAATTTAGGAATAGCCGCTCGGCGATCAATATGCATCACCTTCTCAATCACAGGCCGAGTAAACTGGTTTGACGTATCCGTTGCCCAGTTCACAACCTTAGACATCATGGCAGCCAATTTTCCATTTCGATCGGTTTCTGTCAGTTGGCTGGCGACAAACGATGTTTCGCCTTTATGATGTTGAATAGCTTTATAGCGCAGCATCAGATGTGGGAAATCGATGTTAAACTCATGAGGTGGCACATATGGACATTTTGTCATAAAGCACATATCGCAAAGCGTACATGCATCAGCCACAGCCAGAAAACCGTCGCTGTTTACCTGGTCAAGCTCCCCGCTGGGTGATTGATCGATCAGGTCAAAAAGCTTTGGGAAGCTATCGCACAAATTGAAACAACGCCGACAACCATGGCAAACATCAAATTGCCGCCTCAGCTCAGCGTCCAGCTTTTCCTCATTGTAAAAGTCTTCGTTCTGCCAATCCAATGGGTGGCGGATTGGAGCCTCTAAGCTACCTTCCCTCATTTTGCCTCGCTTTTAATATCTTTGTCTTCTCTCGTCATCATAAACGATCAACGGGCAGTGACACAGCCTTTTATTGCAATATCCAGGTACCACAGGTTTCTCTTTACTATCATTCTGCCCCCATAAACTGTGATTCCCGCAAAAGCGGGAATCAACATAGCCTTTGGATCAAGCCCAAGATGGCAAGAAGGTATAAAAGAATTAGAAAGCTGGAAAAAAGAGCCTTTTATAATAAAAACAAAGCTCTGAAGCCAACTTATTCCCTCATAACATATGAATTAGTTCAGCGTTTGAAGTGCCTTTTCAAAGCGGCCAGCATGAGACTTCTCAGCCTTAGCTAAGGTCTCAAACCAATCAGCAATTTCATCAAAGCCTTCTTCCCGAGCTGTGCGCGCCATGGATGGATACATATCTGTATATTCGTGGGTTTCGCCAATAATGGAAGCTTTGAGATTAGCCTGAGTGTTGCCAATAGGCTCTCCTGTTGCTGGATCTCCAACCTCCTCAAGAAACTCTAAATGGCCATGTGCATGCCCTGTTTCACCTTCAGCCGTTGAACGAAAAACGGTAGCAACATCGTTATAACCTTCAATATCAGCCTTTTGAGCAAAATAGAGATAACGACGATTGGCTTGAGATTCACCAGCAAATGCTTCTTTTAAATTTAATTCTGTCTTACTGCCTTTCAAACTTGGCATATTTTCCCTCTTAAACACTTAAAGATTGCAGATCATAAGTGATGGTAGACAAATTTCTAAAGAGCGTCAATCTGAGTTAAATTAGTAAGGATTAAATTTCGCCTAGATCCCTAAAATCTAAAATTTATCACTAAATGATGCCATAAAAGGCAAAAAATTAAACAATTTTTAAAGTCGTTATTTTCTAAGGGATACAGCCAGCCGCAGAAACAAAGTGAACAAATTTATCTCCAATTTTACCTAAGTTTACCTATTTTTAAGACAAATACACTAAAAATAGAAACATGAGATAAATTTACCATTTGGGAGGCATTCATGGCCGAGAGTATTCAACATAAACTGGATCGAGTTCGTCCACCCCGCGTCCAGTTAACCTATGATGTGGAAACGGGCGGCGCTATTCAGATGAAAGAGCTTCCCTTTGTGATGGGCATTTTGGCGGATTTATCTGGTAAGCCAGTCGACACACCGCCTTTGGTTCGTGACAGAAAGTTTGTCGAAATTGACCGCGACAGCTTTAATGAAGTGATGGCATCCATTCGCCCACACCTAGCTTATAACGTGGAGAACAGGCTGACCAATGATGGCAGCATGATGGGCGTTGAATTGTTTTTCAGCAACATGGATGACTTCAACCCTGTCAATGTTGTTAAGCAAGTTCCAGCTCTCGCTCAGCTTTATGAAGCACGGGTTCGCCTCAATGACCTTCTCGCTAAACTCGATGGCAACGATGATCTTGATCACTTGCTAAACGACGTGATTACGAACACGGACACACGCACCGCGTTGCTTAAAGACTTAGCCCCGGCAGATGCAGCAGCTGCGCCAGCAGATGCAGCAGCAGCAGCAGATGGCCCTGCTCCCGCTGGCTCATAATGAATAGAACACGAAAGGACCAGAAAAATGGCTGACGATACAGCAACAACAGGTGGAGCACCACAGTCACAATTGGACAAAATCATTGTCCAAGGCAAACTGGCGCGTGACGATTCACAAAAAGCCGGAGCGAAGGATCTAGTTGGAGAATTTGTTAACCAGGTCGTCGCAGCAGGTGACAAAGTCAACAAGGAATCTCTCACTTTTATTAGTCAGAGAATCCAGGAATTGGATGAGCTCATCAGCACACAGCTGAACGAGGTTATCCATCACCCAGACTTTCAAAAGCTCGAAGGCTCCTGGCTTGGTTTAAGTTACCTTGTGATGAACACTGAAACAAGCACACACCTTAAGCTCCGTTTGCTTAACATTACCAAGCAAGAGCTTCTGAAAGACCTAGAAAAGGCCATTGAATTTGACCAAAGCCAGCTCTTCAAAAAGGTCTATGAAGAAGAATACGGCACTTTCGGTGGGCATCCCTACTCATGCCTTGTTGGCGATTTTGAGTTTGGCCGTCACCCACAGGATATGTCATTGCTTGAAAAAATCTCAGGTGTTGCCGCTGCCGCACATGCACCGTTCATTGCTGCTGCAAGCCCGCGCTTGTTCGATATGGACAGCTTCACACAACTTGGCGTTCCACGTGATCTTGCCAAACTGTTTGAAAGCACTGAGCTGATCAAGTGGCGCTCATTCCGTGATTCAGAAGATTCACGTTATGTCACATTGACATTGCCACATGTACTTATGAGGCTTCCTTATGGACCAGATACAGTTCCAGTCGAAGGTTTCAACTTCGTCGAGCAGGTTGATGGCACAGACAACAGCAAGTTCTGTTGGGGTAATCCAGCCTATGTGATGGGTCAACGAGTTACCAATGCGTACGCTCTTTATGGTTGGACAGCAGCTATCCGTGGCGTTGAAGGTGGCGGCCTCGTCGAAGGACTCCCAGCTTATACTTTCAAAACAACTGATGGTGATATCGCTTTGAAATGCCCAACGGAGGTTTCCATCACGGATCGTCGTGAAAAAGAACTTAGTGACCTTGGATTTATCTCCATCTGTCACTGCAAAGGCACAGACTACGCTGCTTTCTTTGGTGGTCAAACAGCACAAAAGGCAAAAACCTATAACACGGATGATGCCAATGCGAACGCCACAATTTCAGCACGTTTGCCTTATGTTATGGCCGCGTCACGATTCGCTCACTACATCAAGTCGATGATGCGCGATAAAATCGGCAGCTTCATGACACGTGGAGAGGTATCCAAGTATCTTAATACATGGATTGCTAGCTACGTTCTCTTGAACGATGATGCACCACAAACCATGAAAGCAAAATACCCGCTTCGTGAAGCCAGGATTGATGTGTTTGATGTTCCAGGCAAGCCAGGTACATATCGTGCCATTGTCTATCTCAGGCCACATTTCCAGCTTGAAGAGCTGACGGCTTCTATCCGTCTTGTTGCAACACTCCCACCACCAGCCGCATAAGCTGATGAGGAAATCCCTTGGGGGTATGAAGAGCATGCTCCCAAGGAACATTTAAACGATAGGTGAAAAAATGGCTGACCCACAAAATCCAAATCCCAGCAAAATGACTACCCCCAAGTTCATGTTCACCATGGATGATATGGGAATGGAGTCAATGGTCAAAGGATTTGAAAAGTTCTCTGAAGTAATTAACTGGGGATTAGGTGCTCATTGCTATTCCACACCCCAAGTTTCAGGAACATTTTCACAGCAACAACCCCCTTCTTGCAGTCCATTATATCTTAGACTACCAATTGGATTGCATATGCCCAAGCTTATTAAGTCAATGATTACCAAAAAACCCTCTAAAAAAGCTGAACTTATTATGCTTGGCAGTATCAATAACACAAACACTGAGCTTATGGCACTTAGCCTTGAAAGTGTCACAGTTGAAGAGGTTAATCTGGGGAGCGCTGCTAAAGATAACCCAGTTCTCTTTAGCCCAAATGAGAAACATGATCTTGAAAACACCTTTGAAGTTCAACTTCGATTTGGCAAGATTGAGTGGAAAGTTGTTTCATACAAGCAATTGGACGGCAAAAAAGAAGGCCAAGACACCGCTGGCCTCAATCTTCAAACCGGAGAAGCTGTTTAGTCTCTTGACTTTAGTATTCCAAAATGGGGGCTTATGCCCCTTTTTTTCTCTGATGATCACAAGAAGCCTCCACCTGCGGTAGAGGGCTGGACGAGTTATTCTTCCCTGTCACCCCCGTGCTCTCACTTGTCACCCTCGCTCTTTTCCTGTCACCCTCGCGAAAGCGGGGGGCCATATAAAAGCCTGGATCCCGGATCTGCGTCCGGGAAGACAAGGAAAGGTGTGCGGGAATGACAAAGGGGTGCGGGAAGACAAAGAGTGGTGCGTGGTGTACGAAGAGAGGTGCGGGAATGACAAAGAGGTGTAAGGGGCGATACCTTCAAATGAAAAAATTGACATGCAAACCTCGCATTGTGGCTAGTCTTTGACTATAATAAAAACCTGGGTGTATGTGAACCATTTGTTATGCGAAAGAAGGTGGGTTTCCATTCCATAAAGTTGATTATTCCAAAATCACGGCCTCTAGGGTTGATTTTTCGTCACACATTGCTGCATTTATATACTATTGTCCGCATTGTTAATAAAATTAAATCAAAATTCATGGAGATACCTGGTGACAAATTTCAAAAAAATACTTTTAGGCGCTGCTTCTTTGATGATCGTGGCAACAGTTGCTATCGCAGACGGTGGTGTGCCTGCTGATCTTGAGAAAGGATCAGTTTCTGGAGTGCAACCTACAGCGCAGTCTGTTGTCGTTTCCCTTCGTAGTCATGTTGCTGCTCACCGTAAAACTATGGCTGAAAGAATAGCAGCTGTGGCATACTCTTTTCCTACAGTAACGGCTCATACTACTGTTGATGGTGTGCCTGCTGATCTTGAGGAAAGGTCAGTTTTTGGAGAGCTGCCTAAAGCGTATTCTGTTGTAATTTCCTTTCGTAATCATGTTGCTGCTGACCGTAAAACTATGGCTGAAAGAATAGCAGCTGTGGCATACCCTGTTCCTACAGTAACGGCTCATACTGCTATTGCATATCCTTATAAATCAGTTTTTTCTTTTCTAAAAAGTATAGTTATTCGGGAAGGCGCAACGGATATTGCCGCAGCCAGAGCTCAAAGCGCTTCTGTATTAGCACGAGGGCATGATGCTGTTAGCACTCAACTAAGTGTAATATGGCATGCCATTAGAGCCGTTCGTGATCAGGTGAAGCTTGTGAATGCAAGTGGTCAGAGTTCGGATGATCAGTATACAGCTCGCGCTGCTATTGATGGCTTTGGTGCATCATTTTCCGCAATAACCGGCTTGCATATCGATGATAACGCTGAGGGAAAGGCTGCAGATATGGCTGGTTTTAGAGCTAAAGTAGAAGCTGCTAAGCAAAATATAGATGGTGAAACGCTTGATCGTTTGTTGGCTCATATTGCTCAACTTGAAACAGCTGTAGCAAACCATCTTCATAATCATGATGCAAAGGCTAAACAAATAGCTGATTTAAAAACTAAAATAGCAGCTGTTAAGCCACATATAGATAATGAAGTGTATGATCATTTGTTGGCTTATATTGCTCAACTTGAAACAGCCGTAACAAACAATCAGCAGCTTGTAACCGAGCATCTGGCGCAGCATGCGACTATGCCAACAGCTGATGACTATATTACGGCAGCGAAAATCTTCCCGTGCAGCGGCAGCCGCTTTAACTTCGACTGCAATGGCGAACCATTAAGTTAAGAATGTGAGCAATTAATTTTATTAAGGCTTACTAAAAGGAGAGGTTGCCCCCTCCTTTTAGCGCTCATAATTGGATGCTTATGACACTTTGAATAGCGAACTTTAAAGCATAGTAAATTTCTAAAACTTCAAAATACTTTGACGTCCAGCCTTGATTTGGTAAGATTGAAAAGCAAAAAGAAAGGTCAACACACTAAAGGCCTCAACCTCTAAACGGGAGCAACAATCATGATGTTTGATGCCATAGGACCAAAAAAGAAAAAGGGATCTTTTGCCCCCCTTTTTGATCGACTAACTAACCACAACCCTGAGGTTGAGGTAGAAAAAGAGCCCTATGGCTTTTTATCTCCCGATGAGCAAAAGGCCTCCATCATGGAGGAACTCACCCGCCTGCTTAACACTCGTACCCCACGGCTTAAGCAAACTGATCGGCGGGATGAAACCGCTGACATACACTATGGCATCCCCTCAAACATTGGTTTGCATAGCATCACAGCATATGACGGCATGAGTAAAGCCGCCTGGGCTGCCATTGCGGGCGATTTAACGGCCATCATCACCAAATTTGAACCTAGACTAAAATCCCCTACTGTCGTTGTCGAAAAATATGACGAGCAGACCCAATCCCTTAAGGTTTCTATTTCCGGCATTATTTATTATGAACATGAAAAAGAACGTGTTGCTTTTCCAATCGATATGGCCTTGTCAGCCTAAGCTGTTATTATATATCTGGCGGCACAGCACCAAGAGATTTTGACTGCTGATTAAAAATGGAAAAACTCTTTATTAACATTACACAAATTTATGGGGCCGCTGGCCAAAAATGGCTACAAGATCTTTCAGACTTAATCGTTAAAATTTGTCTAAAATACAATTTAAATGAGGTAACCTCTTTTCCAGACCTAACCTTCCACTATGTCGCTGCCTGCCAATTTGATGGAAAAGATGCTGTCCTTAAATTGGGGCCAGACATCCCATTACTTACAAAAGAAGCTATAGCGCTTAAAGCTTTTGCAGGGCATGGTGCAGTAACAATACTTGCTCAAGAAGATAACTTGCTTATTTTAACGCGCGCCAATCCTGGATTTACTCTTGAGGCAATGGGAAGCAAAATCAACAAAAACAGCACCATTCGAATGGCCTGCGACGTCATGAAGAAACTTCATAACGCAGAAGTTCCCGCATCTCATTCTTTTCCGCATATAAATGATTGGCTAACGACCATTGATAATAATTGGCCACTTCCCGCTCATCTGCTCGCCAAGGCCAGAAAGATCATAAATAATGAGAGGGTTTGCGGCCCTACCATACCTGAAAAATTGCTCCATGGGGACCTTCACCGCAGCAATATCCTTGCAGATAAAGATGGATGGATAGCGATCGACCCGAAAGGTGTAATCGGCGCCCCCATTCATGAGACTTGGGCATTTGTGAAAGATATGGAAGAGGATTTATCCTTCATCGCCAACCACTTTAACTACCCGCTATCGCTGCTCCAAGAGTGGTACTTTGTTCATCTTATCCGCTCCTGCTGCTGGTGCTTAGAAGATAAATTATCACCAGAACCTTTCCTATGCCTTGCTGAACGAGCTTATGGGATGATTTAGCTAACTAGACCCGGGATCCAGGTTTTTTTATGGGCCCCCGCTTTCGCGAAGATGACAGGGAAAAGTGTGAGTGTGGCTAGCAGCTCCCCCCTCTTTGTCTTTCCCGCGCACTCTCTTTGTCTTCATGCACTCCTTTGTCTTTCCCGCACTTGATGCGGGAACCCAGGCTTTTTTATAGCCCCCCGCTTTCGCGAGGGTGACAAAAAAAAGCGAGGAGGACAGGGAACCCGCATATTAAAACAGGGAGTATTCAGAACTTGAGATTTAGTGAGGTTTGAATAATGGGAAATAAATGAAAGAGCAGGTGGTTTATAAGATCAGTATTGGTAAGGCTTGGTTTTCATGAAAGACGCTATAAATAGCGAGTTTTCAATAATAATAGGAATTGTTCAGAATGTTTGAACAATCTCCTTCTAAACAGTGACGCTCTAAAAGAGTGACTCCGTTTTAGCATCAGCCTGTGAGAACAAACCGATGCCTTTTTCTTTAGAAAGGAGGTGATCCAGCCGCAGGTTCCCCTACGGCTACCTTGTTACGACTTCACCCCAGTCGCTGACCCTACCGTGGTTGGCTGCCTCCTTACGGTTAGCGCACCAGCTTAAGGT
>Ga0066256_1000923_pt1 | contig 49859 bp, 43 predicted proteins | sample ThiBio_1000_biof_FD_87107 | JGI IMG/M metagenome (GOLD analysis project Ga0066256, IMG submission 87107) | Wastewater bioreactor microbial communities from Cape Town, South Africa - Thiocy_expt_1000_biof (version 2) | ecosystem: Engineered > Bioreactor > Thiocyanate-remediating >... | reverse complement strand
TCGAAAATTCAAACGTAGAATTTAAACAAAACCCCGGCGAAAATAACGGAGGCAAATAGAAACGGGAAATCTCCCAGACAAGCGCTGTACAGAAGCTGGGAAAGGGTGACTTTGAGTGATGAAGTTAATACAGAGGGAGGGGTTTTAGTTGCTGCAAAATTTTTTCTTGTTGTTGAAAATGCCCCAAGAGAACACGTAATTGATGACGCAGACGTTGCCAAAAAGACAGCTTTGCTCCTTGAGGATTTGTAGCTGCGGCGAGCATTTCCAATGATTCGCTTGTATTTTGCAGGTTAAAAAATACCGCCGATAAACCCGTAATAATCGGATTAATTATCCTCATAATAAAACTTGGCATTTTAGACATCCAGGTAAAAAGAGGGCGTGTATTTGACGCTACGGTCCACCAGGTACCCGCAGTACAAATGGTAAGGGTGATGGCCAAACCTGCCAATACTACAGACATTGTTGCCAGAAAAATATTTCGTGCAGTGATTCCTTGGCGAAAATCATTACGTAAATTCTGATACCACTTCTGTAAGGTTTGCTGGCTGATCAAATCAGTAAGGGTGTTATAAATAAGAAAACCATAGGCAATCCCCGCGATAACTGCCATAGGTGCAATAAATAAGGGCCAAAATGCGAAAGGAATCACTGCAACAAAGGGGATCACAGAGCAGGCTTCAACAATTAAATAAGTTGAGCCAAGACCCATAAACAGAGCGCTTAAAACACTCATTATTCCAGCAAGACGGTATAGTACCCGATGGCGCTGTAGGCGCAGTGCCCATTGCTGTTGCTGCTGTTGTTTAAGCCAGATGTGTACCGATTCAGCATAAGAAGTAAGTGCTTCTTCTGCCGCCGATGGATATAATTGCGAGGCAAACCATTGCTCCATATCTTTCAAACGGCGTTTCACTGCACTAAAATGATTTTTTTGCTCTTGACTGAGCTTTTTATGATTCAAGGCAGCAAATAATTTAAGTTGCTCCTGATAATCCTTAAAAAATTGTGGACAGTTATCCATGTTTGTATCTGGAAAATGCTTTAACAGAAAGTTTTTTGCTAGCTGATGAGATAAATAATCACCTTTAAATAATTTGGCTAAAGCACCTTTAATATTTTGTAAATAAATTTCTCCTTCGTAAGCTACCGAAAGCACAAATGCCCCAACTGCCAGGGGTAATATTGGAGCTAAAGCAAAAGCCCCGCCAAAACTTAAAAAGCCTAAAATTAAACTCGCACCACAGGTTAAAAGGAGCAAACTGACATAGTATGGGATACGCTTGAACTTAAATTGTTTTTTGTTTGTTTTCATTGTGCATCTGCAATGCAGGTTTGGCGTAGAGGGACTTTAACGCAAATGAGAATGATTATCAATAGCAAGAAGTGATTCTCGAAATTATCACTGCCTGTCGGTACTAATTCTTCTGACAATGGTAGATCCATTAATTTTTTTTAGGTAAAGTGTGACGGCATGATTCATGGCATGCAGTTTTGAATCGCGACTATTAGGAGAAGAAATGCGTTTTAATCAATGGATGACGTTCATCGCAGCAGGTACGTTATTTGCTAGTGCACAAGTTATGGCTGTATCTGCAACCGTGCGTGAGCAGTTACAAGTTCCTCAATGTTTGGCAGGTAAAATTACGTTACCGCACAAGGTGTTGGCAGAAAATTCTAAATTTAAACTTATTGAGATGGATACCGCGGATATTGATTCGTTAAGCCATCTAGCGGACAAAGTTCATTGTGGCCGTTTTGTTAACGTAACACCACGCATGCAAAATGTTGCTGAAGCAAATAAAAAGCAAAGGGCTGCGAAGCTTCTCAGCGCGCAGAAAATAAAGGTCACCCAGAGTATTGCGGCATATGATATTCAGCACACGGAAGCAGTTCAGGATGCTCTTGCTAAAATTGTTCCAGAAAATATTTGGCAAAACCTGACTCACTTGACGTCTTATTACAATCGCTCCGCAACCAAGCCCACTGGGGTTGAGACGGCTAATTGGCTGAAAACAAATTTTGAAGCAATGGCCGCTGAATACGGGCGTCAAGATATTGATACTTTTTTTGTAAATACTGGAAATTACAAACAGCCATCACTGGTTACCGTCATCGGTAAAGGTTTAACTGCTCCAGGAGTGGTGATCGGTGCGCATATGGATACTCTTGATGGTTTTATGCCGGGTGCTGGGGATGATGGTAGTGGTTCGGCCACCGCCATCGAAACGGCTCGTGTTCTCTTAGCTAATAAAAATACGCTAAACCGCCCAGTGTACATTATTTGGTATGCTGCTGAAGAGCGTGGATTAGTCGGTTCTCAATATGTAGTGAAGCACTTTAAACAACATAATATACCTGTAAGCGCAGTACTACAGCTCGATATGACCGGTTACCGCAACAATGCAAGTGATCCGACAATGTGGGTATTTACCGACCATGTGGACCGTAAACTAAGTAATTTTGTGGCGAAGCTTATTGATCATTACATTAAAGTCCCGGTTGATTATTCAACCTGTGGTTATGGCTGCAGTGATCATGCCTCTTGGGATGATAAAGGCATCCCAGCTGCTTTTCCATGTGAAACAAGTTTCGAAGAACATAATCCCTATATCCACAGTAAATACGATACGATGGAATTAATTAGCCTCGAACATATGACTAATTTCACCAAGCTCGCTGTTGCTTTTGCGCTTGAGCTCGCTTTAGTTTAATGTGAACAGCATGCTCTTGCTACCAGGAGCATGCTGTTCTTTATTTTCTCTTTGTGCTTGGTTTTTAATCTTATTTTAAGAGAAATAGTATACACTTAAAATTATTTATTTTTTTTGTTGTGTATAAATGCCACTATCCCCAAGAATTTTGCAGCGTATTTATGGAAACGATCCTGAGCTGATAAATCTTAATCTCGAACGAATTACTGATGGAACCTCCTCTTTTGATACAAGTGATGCTTATAACTTGGCGCAGGCTTTAGAGACGAATACACACTTACAAATACTCGATCTTCAAGGCCATGATGCCCAAGTCCCTGGAATTTTAACCATTCTTCACTCTTTGGCAGGAAATCGTTCGCTTAAGGTACTGAATTTACGAGGAAACCATGACGGTTCATTCCCCCTTAAAGAATTATTGCAGCAACTGAAACGAACTGCATTGGTTTGGTTTGATTGTGGCATGGCAACGGCCATGACGAATTCACCTTCGACTCCAAGGCTTGACAAGGTACCTGAGGGACTTTTTTTGAGAATGGATAGGGTAGATTTGGTTGAGGATGAGCCATTCGTATTGAGCGAGTTGCTTGAAGAGCTTAAAGATTTTCCAATTGCGCATTTAGACATCAGCGGGCATAACTTGACTGATGAGGAATACCCACAACTTGCCCAATTGCTCTCCCAACCTTCGTTAACGTCTATCTATTTGAATCGACTAAACCTCGGTAGCGAGGGGGCTCGGTATTTATTAAAAGGACTCCAAAAAAATGAGAAAATTACTCGTTTAGAGTTAGAACATAATCAGCTCGACGATAATTTTATTCAGAGCTTGGCCCAATGGAAAGGCATTAGTACTCTTAAGGCACTTAATCTTGCGAATAATTCAGAGATTACAGAAATCAGTGTATTGATGGAAAAGCTGGAGCCGTCGGTAATTGAAGAGATTTCATTTGCGAATAATGATACTTTAGTTAGAAACAGCATGTTGTCGGTAATGCTTTTTTTACAAAATAACACTACATGTCAACACTTAAATTTGGCGCGGGCCAATTTATATGATTTTATGCGACCGCTTTTTGCTGAACTTCCTAAAACCAAGCTTGTTTCCTTAAATTTAGCCTACTGTACCCTGGATGAGCATACCAAGGAGGAGGTCGATAATCTGATGATTATAATGAGCGAGACTTTAGGCCACCAAAGCACCCTTAGAAAATTAAATCTTACGGATAATTTTCGCGGTTATGCTGCAACTGAGTTCGCCAGGCTAGTACCGGTGATTTTGCAAAATAATAAAGGCTTAGAAGAACTTATTTTAGGAACTATGGCGCTGCCATCCGCAATTGAAAAGTCACTTGAGCATGAACTCAAGAGCAATACTCATTTACAGGTACTGGATGTAAAAGAGTTTATCACCGATAGTAAACGATTAGAGAAGATGACCTCCATTTTAGAGCGCAATCAAAAGCCGATTAGTTATATAAATCAGGTAATTAGGCAAGTAGAAGACTTATTGAATAATTCCTACGAAGAAACACGCTCCCCAGAAAATATTCACAAGCAAATAATCAAATATTATGCTGATGCAGAAAAATTTCTCAAGCAAAGGAAAAAAGAGGATAGTCCTGACCCGGTGCTACAACGCACCTTGAAGATTTCTGCAGCGAGCAGTTTTTTAAAGTTAGGCCTCCCAGTAAAAGCTTGGCGGCAAGTAATTCGGGTGGAAGATTTAGATGGAACGATGTGGCAAAAAATAACGGAAGCATTCTTTAGCAAACTGAATCAGATTCCTTCTGGTATTAAAAATAGTGACTATCACTTGTTTTTACTCATGTTGCTTCGAAAAACCGAAAATACCGCCTTTAATCGCAGCTTGCTCAGGCAGGTATTTTCAAGTTTATGCAAAACAGAGCAAATAGGTACGGGTAACGAAACCATAATCTATTTGGAAGAGTTTAAACAGGCAGTTCGGGCAGCCAAAGAGGAATTAGAGTCCAAATTAGGTGCCAAACCCGAGAGTGAAGAGCAAGCCCAATGGCGTAAAAATATTAAATTATTCGCATGCGTTCTTAAAAGACCATTCACTGAAAAAACAATTCTCAATCTTTGTAAGAATACTTACATAGCAGAACAATTGGGAAAGATGCTTGAAGTAAACAGTGAATCCATAGTGATTTTAGAACAACTTATCGTGAACAAATATCTTCAAAGTGATTCGGATATTTTAGATGTACTCTCCTCGTTAGAAAAAAAAATATTTAGAAAAATCGCACACTTGAACGATGAAAACAGTGCTTTATTGGAGATATCCGAACAAAAAATTAATCCCCCAGAGCCGCAGAAACTTCTTTTAGATAACCATGAAGCAATCAAAAATTTTTTATTAGGACTTAAAGAGAGGATTTTACAAAAAAATTGGCAAGTTCGTGTCGGAGAGGTGGGGGTCTACCGAGATAATAACGGGGTACTCGTACCTCTTGGCAAAAGAATTCCTAAGGGAGTTCAGCAAATTTTGTCAGCCATTGACGAAAAAAATGAAGATTGGTTGGAAACTTTAAACAAAGTGCATAATATAGCCGCGCATCATGGGCATTATGTTGATGTGAAAATGTTTTTTATCGGCCAATCTCTTGATACTCAGCAGTGGTATCAGCAACTAGAATCTGAAGTACAAGTACTAATCCAGCGCTATCCTCGCCCAGAATATTAATTGATTAATCCTAAGATTAGAACGAGTTAAATAGAGTTCCATTCCACCAGGGTAGATGTGTTTAAAACAACCTTATTGATTGAATTTAAACCATTGCAATGGTATTATAACCCGACTCAAACAGCATAGAAGGCATGTAAAACATGAATGAATGGTTAAATCTTTTCAATAGTGATAATGATGAAATCATTTTGATTCTTGATGGCAAAGAATATAAAAAAAATTCATGTGCCTTAGTGGGGCAAGGCTCTGAAAAAAGGGTGTTTCAACTGGCGGATACAGAATGGTGCTTTTTTGTCCCGAATAATATCCCCGATTCTGAACAGAAATGGAATACTTTAATCGGGATGGAAAAAAAATTGCTGGATCTTATCGACAGCGTTGGTCTAAAAACGCAACGTTTTACAATAACCACACTTGAAATTAAAGGTCCTGAGAACCAGACCCATAGCATGAACGTTTTATTGACTAAAAATTTTTCTAGTCTCTGTAAAACGGAGCAAATCTGTATTTATGTCCCCAAAGGGAATGAAATTATTGGGAGCTGCCCTAAGTTTACCTTGGATGCTTTTGACAGAGAAAAGCTGCGCAAAATGATCCGTGCAATTTTATATGAGTATGCAATAGCCCTAACTTATGCAATACCTATTCGCGCCGCAGGAAAATCCCTAGATGATATGGAGCATTTGTATTTCCAATTGCTGGTGGGGGTTGACGAGCCTCCAACAGTCCACTATATGTTTTGGGATGTAGTGGGCGAATTTAGTACCTTGAGTATGCCCCACGTGCCAAACTTAACCAAATTAAAATCGGGGGGGCGGGATCCCAATCATCCTGGATATAAGAATGGGCTTGGGGGGATAAAATCACTGGCTAATTTTATTGCTTGCGGTATTGCACAATTCTTAGAGCTCGATGCTTTAGCCGTAAACAAGGCTATCTATGCTTTAGAAAATAAAATAGTTGATGCTCTTGATGATGACTTGTTGTTAGCGGCTCAAACTCAGGCCAGAATTCAGGCAAAAAATAATTTTCAGCAAAATCTGAGAACTTATGTAGAAACCATTAATAAAAATAGTCCAGAAACCACGGATAATTTTGTGCAGGTCATGAACGCCGCGATTTCCATGGATGATGTAAATTTAGTTGCACAAGTAATGAAAGAGGCGCCACATGATTTACATCAATTAACCGACACACAAATCACCCGAATCGCACAAACAGCGCAAGAATTTGCCAATGACGAGATTATTGGGTTTATAAAAATCAACCTTTCGGATAAAAAAGCACAGTTGCATAAACTAGACCGACTGGCTGCTCAAAAGCAACAGTTACGAAGTGAATTTTTTGAACAGTATCAGAAAAAATTAACAGCGGATAAAATGCGGGGATGCCGTTTATATTCTTTCTTTGTAAAAAGTTTTGTAAGCAATGAGATGACCTTAGATGCAATTGTGAACCATGCTAAAGGATTGTCAAATCAAGGAACAGGACAACGTAGTAATGAAGTGCTCAAAAAATTAGGCTGGCTTGATGAACATAATCAGGAAACAGATCTGATTAAGCCATTTCTTGCTCATAACCCTAACTAAAGTAGTTGGCCCTTGAAGTAGGGCCCAGGTAATCTATTCAGAACTAATATCGAATGTTAGCAGTTAAAACGGAACATCATCATCTAATTGGTCAAAAGCATCTTGAGCCATAGAGGATGGTTGATTATTTGAGCGTGCATTATTTGCGGGTGCATAATTGTTTTGAGGCATATCCTCATAACTGCCGCCACCACTTTTCGTGTCCAGCATTTGAATGTCATTCGCTACGATCTCAGTAGTATAGCGATCTTGACCTTGTTGATCCTGCCATTTCCGCGTGCGTAAGCTGCCTTCAATATACAATTTAGTGCCTTTACGTATGTATTCACCGGCAATTTCACCCAGTCGATTAAAGCATACAACGCGATGCCATTCCGTTCTATCTTGTTTTTCTCCGGTATTTTTATCTTTCCATGACTCGCTGGTGGCAACAGATATTGTTGCTACTGCATTGCCGTTCGGCAAATATCGAACTTCGGGGTCACCACCCACATTACCGATCAAGATGACCTTATTAATTCCACGTGCCATTGAGTATCTCCTGTGCGAAAGTTAGGGGCAGAGTATAACTAATTTTTATAGTGCTTGCCCAGTCAGAGTGCTATTGAATAATGTATGGTTAGCTTAAATTACCTTTGAAGCGCTATCAAGCTTAAATATGGTCTTACTTGTTTCATGATACACTACAGACCAAAATGTTTGGGATTATTGGAGTTTAGTATGAACCATGCTGATGAAAAATTAGAGTATGAGTCCGAGTTAGGTCAAAAATCCACATATGATGCAACGTATAATCCACAGCGATTATACCCTATTTCTCGCGAAAGTAAGCGTCAAGAGTTGGGGATTGACTCCACCAAATTGCCTTTTTATGGATATGATTGCTGGAACCATTATGAGGTCTCTTGGCTTAACCCCAAAGGCAAGCCAGTCGTAGCAATCGCTGAAATTATTTATGATTGCCAATCACCAAAAATTATCGAATCCAAATCGCTCAAACTTTATTTTAATTCATTTAATAATGCCAAAATGACCTCATTTGGGGCAGTGGAGGAGCTGGTAAAAAAAGATTTACAAGAGCGTTTGGATACCGAGGTTTTGGTAAAACTAACACCGTTATCACAATCTCCGTTACAACAAATAGCAACCTCTTTTTCTGGGGAGTGCTTGGATGAGCTGGATATTACGTGTGATATTTATCAGGTCGAGCCTTTATTTCTCAAGACTAGTGAGGAAGAAGTTACCGAGGTTCTGTATTCCGATTTACTTAAATCTAATTGCCTGGTAACCCAGCAACCAGATTGGGGAAGTGTGCAAATTAGTTATTCAGGAAAGAAAATTGACCGGGAGGGGTTATTAAAATATCTGGTTTCGTTTCGTAATCATAATGAATTTCATGAGCAGTGTATTGAACGAATATTTATGGATCTGCAAAAGTATTGTCGTCCACACTCACTGACGGTGTATGGACGCTATACTCGACGCGGGGGCTTGGATATTAATCCATTTCGCAGCACGGAAAAATGCTTTTTTATGGATAAAAATCAGCGTTTAATCCGACAATAATTCGGAAGGCAAAATGGTCATGATCTCCTATTATCTCATGATTGCAAAATTTAGCCTGAATAGGCTAAGTTTTGGCAATCGAATTCAGAATTTGAGGACGATTTCATTTCTGAACTTTCTTGAGATAAACCCCTGTTCGTTAGCTGATATACGTTTTTCATAACCTGAGGCGGTGGAGAGCTATTTGCAGTTGAAATTAGTGGTCTTTTTTGAACGTCTTTTTTATGAGCAGGTGATGAACGCTGATTGTGCGTCTGAGGATTAAATAAAGTGCGCACTGCTGCATAGGTTAATCTCGTGGGTTTGGTCTCCGTGGTAGTACTTTGGGTGACTTTATTATTAGCCTCGATTTCCTCGTAAGTGCTTTTTAATTTATTACCCTGAGTTTCTTGGATGATCTCGCTCACAAATGGTTTGGTGCAATTTATTGCGCGGAGTTTGGGTAGATATTCAATAATGCCCTGAAGAGATTTAATGCTGTTGGCATTTTTTACTGCGCGAATAATTTCAAAATTGCTTAGCTTCGATTCCTGTACGGTTTTCCAATTTTTCAACACATAGTCTAATTTTGAGATATATTCATTATTTTTAATAAGTTCTTCAATTTCTGATGAGTGAAATCCCAATATTTTTAGCTGGTTAATATTATCTTTTAAATTGAGAAGATCCTCTTTACCCCCATTTACCGCGGTTAAAAAGATGATCTCACATCCTGGTAGAGGTTTAACGCTGGTATGAAAATCCCTTATGGCATCAAGTAGCTGCAGTTTTTTAAAATTTTCGATTTGTGAATTCGTATATTCATAAGCCCTCAATACTTTTTCTAAGTCAATTTTCTCGGTTGTAATTTTTTTGGAGGGTCGATCATTGATCTCTTCTTCGGATTTTCTTTTGGTAAGAATGGAAGCGGTTAGGGAGTAAGATTTTATACGTTTAGCTGCAAATAATAAGTCATTTTTTTGGTTCTCAGGGAGCTTACAACGTGCAAGTTCGTTTAAGAAATTAGATGATTGCTCATGAAGTATTATTTGTAGTTCCCTAATCTGGTCAAAATTATTTAAGTTATTTAATTCAACAATAATTTCACGAATTTGTTTTTCATTATTTTCTTGAAGCGCGGTGCATAATTTTGTATAGAGAGCAGACATAGTTCACATTAAAATGTATTATGATAAATCAATTTGAATTTATTTCAATGACTCTGCAATAAGTATTATCTTTTATAATTCCTCTTTATGCGCGTCTGCCCGTGGCGGACAATGATACTCCGCCGTGACTTTTTGGTCTGCATCCATTGCCCTGAGGATAACGGGGAATTGCCATAAAGAGTACAAGTGTTTCATAACTGCCGTAGTACTCTCACCTAAAGGGGAACGGTTTTGTTGGGTATAGTGCAGCGTTAGTGAACGATCTCCTTGTATATCCACTTCATATACTTGAATATCCGGTTCGTGATACCCCAAATTATATTGACGCGATAGTGCTTCACGAATTTTTTGATAGCCTAAATCATTATGGATGGCATTAACGTAGAGTTCCGGACTTCGGTCATCATCAACAATATGAAACAATTTTAAATCCCGAATGAGTTTCGGGGATAGATATTGCGCAATAAAACTTTCATCTTTGTAATTACGCATGGCGGTATCCAAACTGCTTAACCAGTCTGTATTAACCAGATACGGGAACCATTTTTTGTCTTCTTCCGTTGGATTTTCACAGATGCGTTTGATATCTTGCATCATATGATAACCTAAGGTGTAAGGATTGATACCGCTATAATAGGGACTGTTGTAAGGAGGTTGCATAATGACATTGGTATGGCTTTGTAATACTTCCAACATAAACTCATCGGTAACCAGACCCTCGTCATAAAGTGCGTGGAGAATGGTATAATGCCAGAAACACGCCCAGCCTTCATTCATGACTTTAGTTTGGCCTTGAGGATAAAAATATTGTGCCATTTTGCGTACAATGCGCACGATTTCCCGCTGCCATGGCTCTAATAAAGGCGCATTTTTTTCAATAAAATATAGGATGTTTTCTTGCGGCTCGTCTGGGAAGCGCTTCTTTTTATGTTCTTGCTGCACCTGTTTGGTCACGGGTATAGTGCGCCATAGTTCATTTACCTGTGATTGCATGTAAATTTCACGATTTTGTTGACGAATTTTTTCTTCTTGAATGGAGAGTGGCGCAGGATGTTTATAACGGTCAACACCGTAGTTCATCAGCGCATGGCAGGCATCAAGTATCGCTTCGACCTCATCAATACCATGGCGTTCTTCGCATTCACTAATGTATTTTTTGGCAAAGACCAGATAGTCAATAATGGCATCGGCTGAGGTCCACATTTTAAAAAGATAATTATTTTTGAAAAAAGAATTATGTCCATAGCAGGCATGTGCAATGACTAAGGCTTGCATCGCCATGGTATTTTCTTCCATGAGGTACGAGATGCAGGGGTTGGAGTTAATCACGAGCTCATAAGCAAGTCCCATGTGGCCGCGTTTGTAACTTTTTTCCACCCCTACAAAATGTTTGCCGAAAGACCAGTGATTATAGCCAATAGGCATGCCCACGGACGCATAAGCGTCCATCATTTGCTCAGCGGAAATGACCTCAATCTGATTTGGATAGGTGTCGAGTTTAAAATCTTGTGCAATTCGTGCAATTTGTTTGTCGTATTCATGAATTAACTCAAACGTCCATTCAGAGCCACGCGATATGGGTTTTTTCTTGGTCATACCGTCTTCCTTTTAAATAATTCATGAAACACGGGATAAATGTCTGCCACGGTATCAATATTTTCCATAGCGAAATTCGGAAAGCGCTCTTTTACTAATTGATACACTTCCCATAAACTTTGATGATGTCGGGGCATAATTTCAATGTAGGCAAAATATTGTAACAACGGCATAATCTTTTCCTGCAGTAACTCTTGGCAATAGGGTGAGTCGGCATTCCAGTTATCCCCATCTGAGGCTTGGGCTACATAGATATTCCATGCTTGAGGCGGATAGCGGTTTTCAATAATCGTATTTAGTAATTCTAGTGCACTGGATACTACCGTGCCACCTGTTTCCCGGGAGTAAAAAAACTCCTCCTCGTTGACCTCTTTTGCGGAGGTGTGGTGGCGGATAAATACTAAATCAATTTTTTCATAGTTTTTGGTGAGAAACATGTACAGCAGAATAAAAAATCGTTTAGCGATATCTTTTTTTGCCTCATCCATTGAGCCGGAAACATCCATGACACAAAACATGACTGCTTGAGTCGATGGGGAAGGAATTTTGATACGGTAGTTATACCTTAAATCAATAGAATCAATGAAGGGTACTTTTTTAATCTTCTTCTTAAGAAAGACAATGTGTTCCTTCAGTTCATGCGTAATTAATGGATCAGGTACAGGTTCTTGATATAACCGTGCCAATTCCTCTTCAGCGGCTTTTAACTGGCGCTTATAAGGTGAAGCTAAAGCAACGCGTCTACCAGTCGCTTGTTTCATTGATCGTAATACATTAATATTATTAGGAATACCGCTATTGGTTACGCCTGCACGTACAGTTTTAAAGGTACTAATCTTCGCCAGTTCTTTTTTGATTAGATCCGGTAATTCCAAATCTTCAAAATATAAGTCAAGGAACTCCTCCCGCGAAAGTTCAAAAACAAAATCATCTTCACCCTCACCGCTATTACTTGCATCACCATCACCACTGCCTTGGCCTGCACCACCAGCTGGGCGTTTAATTCGGTCCCCGGCGATAAAATTATCATTCCCAGGCAGTACACGCTCTACGTGTCCACCCTAGCCGCGATGAAAAGTGGGCTCAGAAATATCTTTTGCAGGAATAGTAATCTGCTCACCTTGATCGATTTCCGTGATGCTGCGCTTGCCTACCGCATCGGAAACCGCACGTTTTATTTGATTTTTATAGCGACGCAGAAAGCGTTGACGATTTACCGTACTTTTTTTTCCCGCATTCTGTCGTCTGTCAATCAGTTGCGACATAGTAAGCTCCATGACCACGCTCTGCTGACTACCAGAGGCCGCAGTAAAATTATTGCAGAGCGCATAAAGTCAGTTCTATTACTGGGATTTACGAACCCGTAGGTACCATTCACACAATAAACGTACTTGTCTGAAGCTTTGGCATTAAAGGAAATAACCGGGAGTAAATCCTCCGTATTGGTAAACATTTTCTTTTCAATAACTGAGCGTAGTTTTTCATAACTATTCCACACGGGGTTTTTTCCACGATTATTGGCACGTGCCCGCAGAACAAAATTGACTACCTCATTACGAAAATCTTTGGGATTAGAAATCCCTGCTGGTTTTTCAATTTTTTCAAGCTCAAGATTAAGTAAGCTGCGATCAAAAATTTCACCGGTATCGGGATCGCGATAATCCTGGTCCTGAATCCAGAAGTCAGCATAAGTGATATAGCGGTCGAAAATATTTTGGCCATACTCAGAGTAAGACTCAAGGTAGGCTGTTTGGATTTCTTTACCAATAAATTCGACGTATTTGGTTGCTAGATATTCTTTGATAAAGCCAAGATATGTTTCTTGAGTTTCTTGAGGAAGTTGTTCTTGTTCGATTTGTCGTTCCAGTACATACATTAAATGCACCGGGTTTGCGGCGACTTCACTGTGATCAAAATTAAAGACTTTGGATAAAATTTTAAAGGCGAAGCGGGTGGAGATACCACTCATGCCCTCATCAACCCCTGCAAAGTCACGATACTCTTGATACGATTTCGCCTTTGGATCGGTATCTTTTAAACTTTCACCATTATAAACACGCATTTTTGAGTAAATGCTGGAATTTTGTGGTTCTTTGAGCCGTGTGAGCACGGAGAATTGCGATAACATCTCCAAAGTGCCTGGGGCGCAAGGCGCATTAGTCAACGAGCTATTATCGAGTAATTTTTTATAAATATGAATTTCCTCAGAGACCCGCAAGCAGTAGGGGACTTTAACAATATTGATCCGGTCAATGAATGCTTCATTATTTTTATTATTCCGAAACGTCTGCCATTCCGACTCGTTCGAGTGTGCAAGAATGACGCCTTCAAAAGGAATGGAGGATAATCCTTCGGTCGCGTTATAGTTCCCTTCCTGCGTAGCAGTAAGCAGTGGATGTAAAACTTTAATGGGTGCCTTAAACATTTCTACGAATTCTAATAAACCGCGGTTGGCACGGCATAGCCCACCCGAATAGCTATAGGCATCGGGGTCGTCCTGGGAAAATTCTTCCAATTTACGAATGTCCACTTTACCCACCAGGGAAGAAATATCCTGATTGTTTTCATCACCAGGCTCTGTTTTAGCAATGGCGATTTGCTTTAAGCGAGAGGGTCGTACTTTAATCACGCGAAATTGACTTATATCGCCGTTAAATTCATGTAATCTTTTCACCGCCCAGGGAGACATAAGATATTTTAAATAGCGGGCGGGTATACCAAAGCGCTCTCGCAACAGCTCCGCATCTTCAATGGGATTAAACAATGATAAGGGTGATTCAAAAACGGGAGAGCCTTTAATCGCATAGAACGGAACCTGCTCCATTAAATCTTTTAATTTTTCAGCAATCGAAGATTTACCCCCTCCGACCGGTCCTAATAAATAAAGCACCTGTTTGGTTTCTTCAAGACCTTGCGCCGCATGTTTTAAAAAGCCAACAATCTGCTCAATGGGCTCTTCCATACCATAAAAATCACGGAAGACTTGATAACGGTGAATGATTTTATTGGAAAAAATGCGTGAGAGGATGGGATCATGTCGAGTATCCACCATTTCTGGTTCGCCAATAGCCATCAACAAGCGTTCTGCTGGATTGGCATAAGCTGAAGGATCGTTCTTACATAATTCCAAATATTCATCCAAGCCCATTTCTTCTTCTTTACTATCCACAAAGCGCTTGGTATAACCGGCCAAAAAATCTTGAGTATTCATGAGCCATCCCCTTCTACTTACCCATACAGGATTCTAACAAACAGCAATGCATGGTATTTTTAATTTTCATGTTTCAGCCACTACTTATATAATCAGTATAGGCATAAAATTGGTAGATAACTCAATAAGCTGAGCAGTATTTTGTGAAAATTACAGTAAAAAATTCGCCACAGCTCTAAGCGGCATCCTCTAGCGGATGATTATAATATCGTTTTTTACTAAAATTATTTAATCTACTAGGCATATTCCAGTCATTAGCAGTGAATCTTGAACGACTTATTAAAGGAAAAAAGATGAAGCATAGCCAAAGCGCAACAATCTATCTTAAAGACTATCAGCCTCCCGTGTTTAATATAGAAACAGTCCATCTTAACGTGGATCTTTACGACGACCATGCCCTGGTGCGCAGTGAATTACAATTGACTCGTCAATATCCAGGTTCCCTGCAACTGGTTGGTGATGAGTTGGAACTTGTGAGCATAGAGCTGGATGGCGAATCCTTGCCCGCTGAGGCCTATGAGGTAACGCCTGAACAATTAACGATTTATCAATCTCCAGATTCATTTAAATTGATGGTAACAACACGAATTTATCCACAAAACAATACCCAATTATCTGGGCTTTATCGCTCAAATCATTTGTTTTGCACCCAATGCGAAGCTGAGGGATTTCGCAGAATTACCTATTTTCTTGATCGCCCCGATGTACTTGCGACCTATACAACGCGTATTACCGCAGAGAAAAATCAATATCCCATTCTCTTATCAAATGGTAATTTAGTGGATTCGGGAGATGCTGGGGAGGGGCGACATTGGGCCGTATGGCATGATCCCTTTAAAAAACCTTCCTATTTGTTCGCACTAGTTGCCGGTGATTTATCCTGTGTCCAGGATGAATTTGTCACAAGCTCTGGTAGAACCGTAGATTTACGCATTTACGTTGAGCCTGGCAATGAAGATAAATGTGATCATGCGATGAACTCACTAAAGAAATCGATGCGGTGGGATGAAGAGGTCTATGGGCGAGAGTATGATCTGGATATTTTTATGATCGTGGCTGTCAGTGACTTCAATATGGGGGCGATGGAAAATAAAGGTTTAAATATTTTTAATTCAAAATACATTCTCGCTCGCCCTGATACAGCGACCGATCAAGATTTTGCTGATGTTGAAGGAGTCGTCGCTCACGAATACTTCCATAATTGGACCGGAAACCGGGTAACCTGTCGGGATTGGTTTCAATTAAGTTTAAAAGAGGGACTCACAGTTTTTCGTGATCAAGAATTTTCTCGGGATATGAATTCGCGTGATGTCAATCGGATTATGGATGTTAAAGTATTACGTAATAGCCAATTCCCTGAAGATGCCAGTGCCATGGCGCATCCAGTGCGTCCTGATTCTTACGAAGAAATAAATAATTTCTATACCGCGACCATTTACAATAAAGGGGCAGAAGTTATTCGCATGCAACATACTCTATTGGGGCCTGTACGTTATCGTCAAGGGATGGATTTATACTTTAAGCGTCATGATGGCCAGGCAGTTACTATTGACGATTTTGTTGCGGCGATGGAAGATGCCAACCAAGTTGATTTAACGCAATTTAAACGCTGGTACAGCCAGGCGGGTACACCCGAAGTTCAGGTTACATCAAGTTATAATCAAGGTACCTTAATCTTGTCGTTGCACCAAACCTGTCCTCCGACACCAGAATGTAAAGAAAAGTTACCCTTTCACATTCCGCTTCGTTTGGCTCTTTTTAATACTCAGGGGCAAAATTTAGTTCCAGCTGATACTTTGTTGGAGTTGCAAGAAGAACAAAAAGATTTTGAATTTCCTAATCTGGGTGAAAAGCCAGTCGTCTCTCTGTTACGCGAGTTTTCAGCACCGATTAAACTGCAATTCCCGCAATCTTCTGATGATTTAATTTTTCTACTGAAGCATGAGCAGGATGGTTATGCTAAGTGGGATGCAGCGCAACGTCTGGTGCTGAATACAGTGCATCAGTGGCTCCAAGAGCCAAAAGCTAATTGGATTTTACCGGAGACGTTAAAAGACGCATTCGATTATGTGCTAAATGATAACCGTTTAGATATGGACTTACGGGCAGAGCTTTTGTGTCCTCCTGGCTTTGAAGAGATAAGTGCTCCGTTGCACGCCATCGATGTTGCCGCTGTTGAAGAGGTGCGTACTCATTTCCGGACATTAATGGGACAAGAATTATATGAACATTTGCAGCGCATATATCAGCAACTGTGGGAAACTGAAGATCATTCAATGAACGGTTTTGCTTATGGACGCCGAAAGTTAAGAAATTTATGCCTTGGTTATATGATGAAAGCAAATGAGGCACAAGCTATAGATATGTGTCGACAACAGTTTGTCTCAGCGCGAACGATGACCGACCAGATTGCTAGTTTTTCCTGTTTGGTGAACAGCAAAGACATTCTGAGGCGTCGTACCGCCATTGATGATTTTTATCAACAATGGGCACAAAATGATTTAGTGCTCGATAAATGGTTTGCTATTCAAGCCAGCAGTGACCGGCCCAATGTTCTGGAAGAGGTGCATCTTCTCATGAAACATCCTGCCTTTAGTATTAAAAATCCCAATAAGGCGCGTTCGTTAATTGGTGCTTTTTGTATGGCCAATCCACGAAACTTCCATGCGCTTGATGGCAGCGGTTATCGTTTCCTACGTGAACAATTACTGACTTTGGATAAAATTAATCCGCAAATTGCTGCACGAATGGCAAGCCCGTTTACTCGCTGGCAACGTTATGATGTGCCAAGACAATCTTTGATGAAGCAGGAATTAAAATATCTTATGGAGCAGGATCTTTCGCGAGATTTACAGGAAGTTGTTAGTAAAAGCTATTCCGCTTAAGTTGGGGGGGCGTCTTTGCAATCATGTGATAGGCGCGCCTTTATTTGTTGTGCACTATCCTCGTGCAGGCGAGTTTAGATTGAAAGACCATAGTTCTTGCGTTATTTGTCCTGATTCATCAGCAAGACCGATACCAATGCTTGCGCCATATACGGCAACATCTATGTTATGGGTGCGGGTAAATTCCTTGAGTGCCTGTTGTAACTCGTTATAAAGTGTCATTTGTTGTTTAGGGTGCAAATGATCCGCGGAGAATATTGAAAGATGAGGGTCAAAATAGCTAAAAACATTGGGGCTTCCATATTGGTTACATAAGGCGACACGCTTTGGGTCTGGTTTCGCCCAGGAAGGAATAGAAGGGTTTGGTGCCCGTAAGGGGGCCAGTGTTGTAACAAGATCATTAGCGAAACGTTCAATGGTGGGATTGCTTTTTAGACGGAGCATCACATAGCCTTTAGGGCTCACGACGAAGTCTTGCGCGGTTAATTTGATTGTTTGCCAAGGAGCGGTTAGTTTCTGAGTACGTTCTTTGATTAATTGGGAATTAGTCATGGGAAAGTCGGTCATGAATAATGTAATATGTAATGGAAAATGAGGATAATACGGTTTGATGCCGTAGTGGGAGAGTAGTTTTTTCTGTTCTAAAAAAGTATTAAACTCATTAATAAGACGTGTCACCTCGTGGTTCTTAGGACTTAATTGTAGATGCACGTTGATGAGCTGCTTGCTGCTAAATCCTGGCATACTGATTAACATTAAAAACAGGAGATAAAAAAGATGTTGCCATTTTTTGCAGTCTTGGGCAATCCTATTGAGCATAGTCTCTCTCCAGTAATACATCAGTTATTTGCACAACAGTTCAATATTCGCCTGGAATATCAGAAGATTAAAATAGAGCATAACGAATTCAATAGTTGGGTCAATAATTTTTTTGCGCGTCAAGGATGCGGATTAAATATTACGCTGCCTTTTAAAGAGGATGCATTTCGTCTTGCTGCCCATCCGACCCCTCGTTGTCTGGAAGCGAAAGCCGCGAACACATTATGGGCTACTGCTGGAGGAATCGGTGCTGATAATACCGATGGCGTGGGTTTAGTGCGCGATCTACAGCGTTATATCCAACTTGAAAATAAGCACGTGCTCGTTCTGGGTGCGGGGGGCGCTGTACAGGGAATTATCGGTTCGCTGTTGCAGCAACAGGGTATCAAGATAACCGTTACGAATCGCACAGTTGAACGGATGTTGCGTTTGCAACACTATTTCCCAGCCATCGAGGTTACTCCAGTCATGACCCTTCAAGGGCCCTTCGATGTGATTATTCATGCCTCAGCTGCAAGTTTGCAGGGGGAACTTTTTTCTTTCCCTCAGAGTCTGTGGACAAATAAGCCTTTTTGTTATGATTTGAGTTATCAGCTGCAGGGAAATACAGTTTTTGTTAACGCGGCGCAGGAGGAAGGTTGTTGCGCAATCGATGGGCTTGGAATGTTAGTGGAACAGGCCGCAGAAGCATTCTTTATCTGGCATCAACGAATGCCAGATACGCATGCGGTATTAAAAAAATTACGAAACAATCGTTAACTATTTAAAAAACTCCTCGACTTCTTGCGCATTGTCAATTGTGTCTTTATAACCAATATCGATAAGTTCCCGGGTAAACTCGCGCTCGAATAATAAAAAGCTTAATAAATCTCCGGACTGATTTTTGGCCCCCAAAACATTGAGTAAAACACGCAGTAAAGCGGGTAAACTTTTGAAATGTTCTTGAGCAATAGAGGCCATGTCACGACTGGGTCTTAAGTGTAACGTTTCAATAGGACGCCACGGAGAATGTCGCTTCTTCCACATGGACAGTAACGTGGCGATTTCATTCATTCGTTTAACCATTTCGATGTCACTATCTAAATTATCCAGAAATAATCCATTGAGCATGCTGCCTAAAATATGGGCGAAAGGAATGTCGTCTGAATTGATGGTTTCATCCGTATTATCGGGTATGAGCGGAGCAGATACCGCAGGGTGTAGGGCACGGGTACCCAGAATCATTATTTTATCGACAGCAAACTTGATACTGCCGCGCAAAGGGGCGACTAAACCAATACTCCCATCACCATAATGCATATTATTAAAAGGAATCGGTGGAAAAAATAAGGGTAACGCACTGGATGCAAGTATATGTTGAGCGTTAATCTCTGTGCGCTCGCTGCTGTGTCGGGGGTAGTACCAGTCCGCAAAGGTGTCATCAGCATGATTATAAAATGAAGTAGTATGGCTCGTTTCATAACAATGGGTGATGATTTCTAAGGCGGACAGATATTTATTTTGGATATTTTGTGCAATGCGGTTGAAATCAAAGGTTTCTTCAACCAGTTCGTGCAGCGGCGATGTATCCAGTAAATACCCTGCTTGCGGTTGTTTCATAATCAAGGTACTGACATTACGAACCACAGATTTACCTAACTCATAATTACTGGCTTTATAAATTTGCTGGCAATGAATTTCACTCCAAATCATCTCCAACTTATCCAATGCAGTAGGAAAGTCATCCGCACCTTCAGCTAAAACAATGGCATTAACACTGCCCACGCTTACGCCACTTACGGTATCAAATGGAAGTGTCTTAACTTGTAGAATATGCCCAATTGCCTTAAGGACGCCGGCCTGATAGGCACCCCGTGCGCCGCCGCCTGCTAGATATATTGCTCTTTTATAGACCATAAAAAACTTTTTTTAATATATTTGGTTACAGCAAATATAGTTGAGTTTCTGCGTTTATGGCAAGAAACATCACACTCTCTTAAGGTTTAATTGCTATAGTATAGGTGAAACTTTATATATTTTAATCAACGAGTTTGGGTTGGATACAAACCATGAGGCCTGAAAATTTAGCGCAGCACGAAGAGTGTATCAGACTGCAGCAACAGCTTCAGAAAATTCTGGATCTGAGCAGCTCGTTGCCTTCGTCCTCTACCAAGAAGCCATCACTTCTTAGTCGTTATCCGCTACTGTCTTCGTTTTTTCGTGGTGATAGTGAGGTCGGTAATGATGTTTCACAACTGGGTTCTTCTTTAGGTATCGTCCAACCCACGACACCACCGGCTCTTAATGATGGTTTGCAATTGGGATCCGTGGTTTTGGCCATAGTGGATTTTATCCGTGTGCCTTTGGTCTATCTTATGGCTTTTATACTTAGAGAGAACGTGCCGTTCTCGTTGAGTAATAATGCGCGCTGGGTTTATTCAGCATCGTTATTAGGTCTGGCAATAGTCAGCCTAATCGTACCTGCTCTTGCGTCCATTTTTGCAATTACCGCGGCCGCCGTTACCTTAAGCTTTAGTATATTTTTACTGGGAAAAAGCCTTTGGGAACGGGCACAGCTCTCGCATGCATTGGGTCGGGCGCAAAAAAATATCATCATGGAAGAAGATGCGATTCAATTGCTACTCGATGAAGCAAGAGTGCTACAGGTCGAGTTAAAAAAAACGCCGCTCACTGTACCAGTGATCGATTTTGAAGCAGAGATTTCTTCTTTACATCAGCGTCTGATGGTAAGGATAGAGAATTTGTTGTCACGAAAAGCGGAAAGTCAGCACATTCAATCTAAAATTAAAAAATTAGGTATTCAAAAAATAATGGATCGGACCCTGGGTATTACTTTTGCCTCGGTAACCCTGATTGGAGTGATCCTTGGCTTATTTTTGCCTCAGATATCTTTAATCATTTTAACCAGTATTTCTGTTTTAAGCCTGGGGTACTTTATTGGTCGGTTGACCGAGAACTTATGGGTTTTTTTACATAAAAAGGTGAATGCTTTATTGGAGGGATCAGCCAGCATAGGCGCAGAGGTGGGTAGTGACGTGCATGATTATGTGGATGCGACCCGTCTGATGTTGAAGGAATTAGATAATGTCTCACGAGTTCCACGGGCAGATGAGCCGCCCATGCAAAGTTCTTCATTATTTCAAAATAGAGCAGGGGATGAATCTTGTGCAGCAGAGACCATCTCATCGTCAACAAATTTAAAACAGAATGAAATAACACCATCCTAGATTTGTCGTCTGCAGCAGAGTTCTGACTACTCAGGTTATGTTATTTGCGCCGTTGCAAAATATAATAAATTCAGATAAGTTAAAAACATAGCTCATGGATTGGGATACAGGATGTTGAAACTATTTCAAAATCAACCGCGTGCTTTTGGAATGATTTTTTTATTGGAGCTGTGGGAGCGTTTCGGTTTTTATTCAGTACAGGGAGTACTCACCCTCTTTTTTATCAAGCATCTGGGCTATAGTGAGATTGATTCCTATTATACATTTGGTGCGTTCTCGGCGCTGGTTTATAGTTTGGTCGTGCTCGGCGGATATCTTGGCGACCACATTCTTGGAGTAAAACGTACCATAGTTTTGGGGCTAATTACGCTCTCAGCTGGATATTTTGCTCTGGCCATGGCGCAGGGAACTACCGTTTTTTTAGCTCTGGGTCTCATTTGTGTAGGCAATGGCCTGTTCAAAGCGAACCCCTCTAATTTACTAGCCAAATGTTATGAACCCAACGACCAAAGGTTGCATGCAGGATTTACTTTATACTATATGGCAATAAATGTTGGCAGCATGATTGCTTTGTTTATTGGTCCCATCATCGCGACTAATTATGGCTATGCGTATACTTATTTTATGAGTGGTATTGGTTTAATTTTAGGTTTGATCAATTACTGTTTGCAAAGACAAACAGTCGCTAATATTAATTCGATAGCTGATCGACGCAAGATAACGCGGATCCAATGGTGTCTCCTGTTCCTAGGTTTGGGATTGCTGAGTGTATTTTCTGCGTATTTACTCCAACATATTGTTCTGACCCAGAATCTGCTATGGGGAATGATCGTTTGTATTTTGGGTTATTACCTTTATCTCGCTCAGCGCGAAACAAAACAACATCGAGCGCAAATGATTGTGGCTTTAATTCTTATGTTAGAAGCGATTATTTTCTTTACGCTTTACCAACAAATGCCGACTTCCCTTAATTTATTTGCAGTAAATAACATCACCCCGCAAATATTAGGTATGGGCATTAACCCTCAAAGTTTGCAATCTTTAAATGGAGTATGGATTGTAGTATTAAGCCCATTTTTGGCGATTTTCTATACGGCACTAGAGCGTAAAAAAATCAATTTCTCCATCCCTTATAAATTTGCTGCAGGGATGTTGATTTGTGCTTTGGGTTTTTTGATATTATTTTGTTCCCGTTATGCTCACGATGAAATTGGAAATGTTTCCGCATGGTGGTTAGTGCTAAGTTATTTCTTTCAGAGCTTGGGAGAGTTATTAGTTTCTGCTTTGGGGGTGGCTATGGTGGCAGAGCTCGTACCTGCAACAATCACCGGTTTTGTCATGGGCATGTGGTTTTTAACCACCGCAATCTCAGGATTTACTGGTGCAACTGTGTCTGCTTACACAGCGCTGCCGCAGCATATTAAGCCAGGACTTGAGTCTTTAATGATATATACTAATGTTTTTGGCTGGATTGGTTTGGTCACTCTGATTATTGCTGTATTTATGGGACTTTGTGCACCTATTTTACAAGCTTATATTCAGGAAAAAAAAGTTCTGTTAATGCCTGAAACTCAAACCGGCTTTTCAGAAGGAACAGCTTTATAACTGCATAGGGGATGAATAATCATCCCCGTACTTTTTAGCGGCGTCCACGAAAACCATGGCCCCAACCACCATGATGACCCCAACCACCACCATGCCAACCGCCACGACGCCAGCCACCATTCCAGATTCCGCGATTGTACCAACCACCGCGATTTCCATAAAAGCCACGATAGACGCCACCCCAGCCATAGTTACCTACGTAATAATTATTGTAATATCCAGGATAATAGGTTGCGTAAGAATAACTTCCTGGCGTTGTGGTAACATAGCAGCTTGTTAAAAAGAAGGAGGGGATACAGATCGACAGCCCGATCAATAATTTACGCATAGTTGCTTCCTTTCAAGTTGTGTCATCTAATTATACGACATGATTTTTATATATTCAAAAAGAGCGTATTTTATTTTATGTGCTTTTTATTTGGCAAAAGGTGCGTATCATAAAAAATTGTTTAAACAATGCCCATATAGATCGATTTTGGTGTATCATAGGGCAGTTAACGTATAAATTTATGGGATTTTGAGTGTGGGCATTGATCTAAGGCTCTTATCGATGGGCGAGATATGGCAAGAGTTTAATGAACTTGCTGAAATGTCAGCCGATTTTAAATCGGCTCAGGATTCGTTTGCATTAAGTAATATCCTGCTTATCTTGGACAATCAAGCCATTGTATTAAAAAGTGATGCGTTAGCGAATGATAAAAAAAAGGAATTATCATTATTTAAGGTGAGACAAAAGTTACTTCGAAATTTGCAGGCGATTATTCATCCCTATGGCGATAGCCTTCCACTAGCCCCTAAAACTACCTCGGCGCAATGTCGCTTAATTACTTTTTTTGCTTTGGGTGTATTGGTTGCTGTTTGTGAAGGATTTGATAGCATGGTATCCATGCTCAGTATTTTTTCCTTACCTGCGTTAACTTTAATTATTGTAGGAATTGTTTTTTCTTGCTTATCCATGCTCGCTTTTTTTATTTTAAACCAGCAGCGGATAGTTGAGGCCTTTGATGTGCAGTTTGGCGCAGCACATCAAGTATTAGAATGTTATTTACAACAAGCTGCAGAGATAAAATATCTACGTAAAAAAATTAATTTACTATCTATGGATTCTTTTCAGGATGAATCGAGCATTCTTGCGTTAATCAACAGTATGGATATCCGACACCGTCAGTTAATGAATTTTGGTGCAGATTTGGCGAAAATAGCTCAAGACAAGCAAGTAATTGCTTTAAAATGGATGACAGCAGGGATTACGGCACTGATTTTTTTTGGCGGCTCTTTTTGTACTGGACAAACACTGTCTATGTACATTTTAAGCTTGTTCGTTGCAAATCTAAACCCGCTATCTGCTCCGGTATTGATTTTCAGCATCCTGGTAGGCTTATCTGCTATGTATTTATATTGGCATCGCGATTTTCCAAGTATTACCAATTTTCTAAGTATCTGGCTTGGAGTTGACGAAAAAAAAATGGCTCAAATCGAAGATCAGGCAAGTTTAAATAAAGAAGGGGAAGCAATTCATACCTTGAGCAATAATTTGCATAGTTTTTTCTCGCTCAAAAGATCTTCGCAAATTGCACAAGATGTCGAACTTAATTCTTATAATGATGTCGCTATCGGCACCACTTAAATATCTAAGATTTCTTTGGCAAAAGGAATAGTAATCTTGCGTTGAGCAGCTAAAGAGGCATCGTCCAGCTGGTTTAGTAATTGATGCAAATCATGCATGTTCCGTGAGCAACGGGTCAAAAGTAATTGTCCGACTCCTGCGGGTAGATGAAAACCACGTTTTGTTGCATGTAAACTCAGGGTATTTATTTTTTCTTCGTCGCTAAGTTCATGAACTTGGATTACTAAACCCCAACCAATGCGGGAGCGCAAATCAGGAAGCTTAATTTCAAGGTTGTTTGGGGTCTGATTACCTGAAATAATTAAAATATGTTCGCTGTTATCTCTTATTTTATTATAGAGATGAAAGAGGGCTTCTTCCCACTCATTGTTTCCAGAGATAATGTCTACATCATCAATACAAATCAGTTGCTGTTCTTCAAGACCGTCTAAAGTTTGAGGGCCCCATTCTTTGAGTAACCTAAGAGGAAGATAAATTGCCGATTGCCGAGTACTCACTTCCTGACATGCAGCTTGCAGTAGATGAGATTTACCACTTCCAGGAGTACCCCATAAATAAAGTATACGTTCCTCAGGATGCTTAAGGAGTTGGAGTAATTGTTGTTTCAGCAACAAATTACCTTCCCAATTAAAATCTGTAAAGGTTGCCTCATCATTTAATTTAATAGCTAGAGCTAACTGTTTATTCATTGGGTTAATTCTTTTTTAGACCAGGCTTTTTTGCTCCAGGTCCATATATAATCGATATAAGTTGTCGCAGTAGTGATGGTGGTAAGAGCGATTAAAAAATTTATAATGTTGGGGGGGAACGGTTTATACGCTAATTGAAATAAGCACAAGGTCACGAGGACTAATTGTAAGGTGGTATTTACTTTACTGAGAAGGGTCGGTTTAAATTCTAATTTACGACGTATAAAATGATACCAAGCCAAAACGCCTAGGGAGATAGTTAAATCGCGTAAAAATACCAAAATGACCAGCCACCATGGTAACTGGCCTAATAAAGCTAAAGCAATAAAACTTGAAACAATCACTAACTTGTCCGCAAGGGGGTCAATGAATGAACCGAAAAAACTTTGCCAATGAAAACGTCGTGCTAAAAAACCATCAAGAGCATCTGTGAGGCCTGCGCAGATAAAAATATAGAAGGCTTTAGTATACTCGTGGTGGAGTAAATACATCAAAAAGGGAACAATTAGCCCCAGGCGAAATAATGTGAGTAAATTTGGCAAGTGTTTTAATATCATAGGCCATTCGATGATTTGGGAATACTTAATTGCTTACCTTCAAAAGAATATCCTATCACAAGTCATGACAACCCTGAAATAATCAGTAAGCAGAAGAAGTTAATTGTTTGGGGAGTTTATATAAAATTGCACAGGTTGTCATCATGTTGTTCTTTTTATCAAATATTTTTCTTAAAGATACCTAAAATCAGAGTCCTTAATTCACATAGAACTTTTTTAGTCTTACATAAGGATGATATAGTGCTGCCATCGCTTGAAAACTCCAGGCAAAGAATATGAATTATCGGCCCGATATCGACGGCTTACGTGCGCTTGCCATTATATTCATTCTATTGTATCACGGCGGAATGTCGTTAATACCTTCGGGTTTTATCGGTGTCGATATTTTTTTTGTGATTTCAGGATTTCTAATCACCAGTATTATTCATCAGGCGCTATTGGACGACACTTTTTCATTCAGCCAATTTTACAATCGAAGAATTTGGCGGTTACAACCGGCTTTTCTTTTAGTCATTCTTGTTGCCACAATATTAGCCTTTCTATTTTTTTTACCCCCCGATTTAATTATTTATGCTAAAAGTGCAAGCAAAAGTACGTTCTTTAATGCAAATAATTATTTTAATAAGATCACCAGTAGTTACTTTGCTCCTATCAGTCAACAACTGCCCTTATTGCACTTTTGGTCACTCGCTTTAGAATGGCAAATCTATCTGATTCTGCCATTAATAATTTTTGCTTTATATCGCACGTTAAAGCATCATCTGATATGGGGACTAATGGGACTCTTATTTCTGAGTTTTTATTTTTCCTGGCAAAGTGCTTTAGCACACCCTGAGCATACCTATTATCTGCTTATAAGTCGTTTTTATGAGTTTTTGATGGGGGCATGCATTGCAGTCTTGCTACCTAAATTACCCCGGTTGACACGTTTTCCTGCCGAACTACTCAGTATAAGTGCCTTAACTGCACTTGTTTGGATCGCAGGTCAATCAAATATCTTGCAAGGTTACCCTAACCATTATGCTCTCTTGGTGTGTTGTTTGACTGTATGCTTAATTTGGTTGGGAGCCTGTGGTTCAAAACAAACTTTAACCGGCCGAGTACTTTCATCAAAGTCTGTAGTATTTATCGGTCTACTTTCCTATTCCCTCTATCTATGGCACTGGGTAATTTTTGCGGTAGTACGTTATCAAAATATTCCAGAGACCATCATGGTAAAAACACTCATGTTTACTTTTACCTTTGTTTTTGCTTATTGCTCTTGGCGCTATGTCGAAAAGCCTCTAAGACGCGGCTCTTCGCGAAATGTCTACCAAACTCTTGCTTTTGTTGTCTGCGTACCGATAATTTTCACGTTTGCGCTCTCGCATTGGGTCGTAATTCATCATGGTTTGCCACAACGTTTTAATCAGGAATTAGTAGATGTAGAGCAAAAGTTGGAAACGTATGCTTACAAAATTCGTCCAACCTGCATTAGCGATAAGGCTGTTGATATAGCACCGCAGTGTCGTCTAGGTGCACCTAATTCGAATAAAACGGCTTTAATGATTGGTGACTCCTTTGCTAATCATTATTGGGGATTTATGGATGTGTTAGGAAAACGTGCAAAAGTGTCCATTCTGGCTCATAGCACGTCCTCCTGCCTGACTTTGCCAGGAATTTATTTATATGATTGGTGGCATTTTAAAGATAAGGTCTATGCGGCGTGTCATCAGCAAACCAAACGATATTATAATTTAATCCGAAAAAATCATTTTAATTACGTTATTTTAGGCCAAATTTGGCCTAATTATTACTCTGCAAAGGTGATTCATCGTATGGGTGACGAACGAAGTTTAACACTAGGGAAAAAGCGGATAGCCGCAGCACTTGATCGCGCCTTAAACATTATTGTGCAGGCAGGCTCGCGACCAATAATTCTTGATACCACAGCAATCATGGAAAAAAACTTTCATGAGTGCTTTTATCGTCATATAAAACAACGCCAGCCTTATGATTCACGCCAATGCCAATTTAATTTGCGTTTAGGAGAAGGGGATATCTGGATGATACGGTTATTTCAAAAAATGCAGGCTAAATACCCTCAACTCGTAATTATTGATCCCAAACAGGTTCAGTGTGAACTCGGTATTTGTAAAGCGGATTTGGATGGCGTACCGGTTTATCGTGATGTAGGTCATATTACAGATTATGCATCCTATCATTTAGGCACATCCTATGCCTTGCAACATGCCAATCCTTTAACAAGCGGTTAGCTGAGTATTATTTGTTGTCTTTATTTCCACGACAATTTATCGCAGTGTTGCCTATAGACTGCACGAGCACAGCATTTAAACGCTCACACAATTCCTGACTCATGAGCTGACGGTCTTCTTTCTCTGCACCATTAATCTTTACTTTGATTAATTCGTGAGCGACTAATGCGTGTTCGGTTTCGTTAATTACCGCATCAGTTAAGCCTTTAGCGCCAATGAGAACAACAGGTTTCAAATGATGAGCTTGGGCTTTAAGAGCCTGTCGAGAGGAGGTATCCATGCTAAACTACCTTATATACGAAGTTAAATGGTAAATTATTGCACGTTTTGCTGGGAAAAGGTAGGAAATTTCAGTATCATAAAGACAAATATACTGAATCTAGTCGTTATGAAACGAAGTAAAAGCAGTAAAAGATGGCTTCATGAACATTTTGATGATGTTTATGTCAAGAAAGCCCAGGCAGAAGGGTATCGAAGTCGTGCAGTATATAAATTGCAAGAGGTTGATGAGAAAGAACAGCTATTAAAGCCTGGAATGACCGTTGTCGATTTAGGCGCTGCGCCAGGTGGATGGACTCAATATGTTACTGAGCGTTTGCAAGGGAAGGGTAAAATATTCGCTTTGGACATTTTGCCCATGGACTCCTTACCTGATGTGCAGGTCATACTGGGTGATTTTCGGGAAGATGATGTTCTACAACAACTTTTAAATTTAATACCTGAACGCAGTGTGGACTTGTTATTATCAGATATGGCCCCAAATATGAGTGGAACTGCGGCAATCGATATTCCACGCTCCATGTATTTAGTGACTTTAGCCTTCGATTTTGCTGAAAAAATGCTAAAACCTGGAGGATCGATGCTAATCAAAATGTTTCATGGTGCAGGCTTTGATGATTTAGTCAAGCAAGCTAAATCTTCCTTTGCAAAAGTAGTGATTCGAAAACCTGCGGCATCAAGAGCGCGTTCAAAAGAAACCTATTTGCTGGCAAAGGGATATAATTTATAGTAACTTTATACATTAGAAATTTGACCGCGAAAAAACTCATAATACATCATTAACGAGGTTATTACTTTGAACGACATGGTGAAAAATTTATTTTTATGGCTGATCATAGCAATCGTTCTGGTTTCTGTGTTCAGTAACTTCGGACCTCGTAACTCGGTTGCTGAGAAGATTTCCTACAGCCAGTTCTTAAAAGAAGTCGATCAAGGAATGGTTAACACAGTAACCATTGAAGACGATAAAATTATCAAGGGTATTACCAAAAATAATAAACGCTTTATTACGTATATGCCGATGCAAGATAATGCGCTTCTAGGTGAGTTATTAAAAAGTAAAGTGGACGTTAGTGGTCAGGAAAAACAGCAAGAAAGCTTCTTATTGCATCTGTTTGTTAACTGGTTCCCCATGCTTCTGCTCATCGGCGTCTGGATTTTCTTCATGCGTCAAATGCAAGGGGGAGGTGGACGTGGTGCCATGTCCTTTGGACGTTCTCGTGCTCGTTTATTAGGTGAAGATCAGGTTAAAGTCACCTTTGCTGATGTTGCAGGTGTAGACGAGGCTAAGGATGAAGTCAAAGAGCTGGTTGATTTTTTACGTGATCCCACGAAGTTCCAAAATCTAGGCGGACGAATCCCACGTGGTGTACTTTTGGTAGGTCCTCCAGGTACAGGTAAGACTCTTTTAGCTCGTGCAGTGGCCGGTGAAGCCAAAGTGCCGTTTTTCACTATCTCGGGTTCAGATTTCGTAGAAATGTTTGTGGGCGTCGGTGCTTCACGTGTTCGTGATATGTTTGAGCAAGCAAAAAAACATGCCCCATGTATTATCTTTATCGATGAGATCGATGCAGTAGGTCGCCACCGTGGAGCAGGATTAGGGGGTGGACATGACGAACGTGAACAAACATTAAACCAGTTACTGGTAGAAATGGATGGTTTCGAAGGAAGCGAAGGCGTTATCGTTGTCGCAGCGACAAACCGTCCAGATGTTTTGGATCCCGCATTATTGAGACCAGGTCGTTTTGACCGACAAGTAGTGGTACCTTTACCTGATATCCGTGGTCGTGAACAGATACTCAGAGTACACCTGCAAAAAGTGCCAGTGGAAAGTAACATTGAAGTGATGGATATTGCGCGGGGTACCCCGGGTTTCTCAGGTGCCGATTTAGCGAATCTAGTGAACGAGGCCGCATTATTCGCTGCCCGGGCTAATAAACGCAAAGTTGCTATGGCTGAGTTAGAAAAAGCAAAAGACAAGATTATGATGGGTGCTGAACGGCGCTCTATGGTCATGGATGAAAATGAGAAAAAATTAACCGCTTATCATGAAGCTGGCCACGCCATTGTAGGTTTATCCGTTCCAGAACATGATCCGGTCTATAAGGTTTCTATTATACCACGAGGTCGCGCTTTAGGAGTGACCATGTTTTTACCTGAGCAAGATCGTTATAGTCACAGTAAGCGTCGTCTAGAGAGTCAGCTTTCCAGTCTCTTCGGTGGTCGTATTGCAGAGGAACTCATCTTCGGATCAGAAAGTGTGACTACGGGGGCATCCAACGACATAATGCGCTCAACGGAAATAGCACGGAAGATGGTAACAAGTTGGGGGCTTTCGGAGTTAGGTCCTTTAACTTACGGCGAAGAAGAGGAAGAAGTATTTTTAGGCCGGGCAATGAATAAGCGTAAAGAAATGTCGGATCAAACGGCGCAGCAAATTGATAATGAAGTGCGCAAGATTATTGATCGAAACTATAATCGGGCAAAAGATATCCTAGTTTCTAATATGGATAAACTGCACTTGATGGCGCAAAGTCTGATCAAATATGAAACGATTGATACCCAACAAATACGCGAAATCATGTCGGGTAAAGAGCCTACACCACCACAAGATTGGAACTCCTCTTCAAGAATATCAGAGCCAGAGGTAGTAAATAATGCGCCTGCTAAAACGTCTGATACTGAAGCCAGTGTCAAACCTGCAGAGGAACATTAAACAAATAAACAGTAGTTGAGACCTCGTGGATAAGCATCAATTTCAAGACTGGCTACAGAAAAGTAGTTGGTCTGACCCATTGGCATCTCCGCTTATTATGGGAGTTTTAAATGTTACTCCCGATTCTTTTTCTGATGGGAATGAGTTTTTTTCTGTTGATAAAGCTGTAGCAAAAGCCTTACATCTAATCGAAGATGGTGCCGATCTAATTGATGTTGGGGGCGAATCGACGCGCCCCGGAGCCTCACCGGTCACGCTCATGGAGGAAATAGCTCGCGTGGTTCCTGTCATTCGTGCTCTACGGACTGTTTCGGACACGGTGATTTCTATTGATACTTACAAACCTGAAGTAATGGCTGCCGCAGTCGCAGCAGGTGCTGATATGATCAATGACGTACAGGCATTGCAAGCTCCAGGAGCGGTGGAACTCGTCGCAAACCTTAAGGTTCCTATTTGTTTAATGCATATGAAAGGCACCCCCCAACACATGCAACAAAATCCAACCTATGTTCAAGGTGTAGTTGCTGAGGTTATGGATTTTTTTAATGAACGCATACAGCGATGCATTGATGCAGGGATGGCTAGAGAAAAAATTATTTTGGACCCCGGATTTGGTTTTGGTAAACAGGTACATCATAACTTAACTTTAATTAAACAGCTGGCGCGTTTTTCGGTATTTAAATTACCTATTCTTTTGGGTGTTTCGCGTAAAAGTACGATTGGAAAAATTTTAGGTAGAGAAGTAAATGGTCGCTTAATTGGGAGTATTGTCCTTGGGGCTCTTGCTGTAATCAATGGCGCCAACATTTTAAGAACACATGATGTACAAGAAACCAAGGAAGCACTAACGATGCTGCGTATGATCCAGCATGCAAATGACATATAAGAATAAGGTGATTGCGGATGAGTCAACGAAAATATTTTGGTACCGATGGCATACGTGGGCGTGTCGGTTCTTCTAATATAAATCCAGAATTTGTATTAAAGTTAGGCTGGGCAGTGGGCAAAGTGTTAGGCGGTAATGGCCATCGAAAAAAAGTTGTAATTGGTAAAGATACGCGCGTTTCAGGCTATATGTTGGAATCTGCACTTGAAGCGGGGTTATCAGCTGCCGGTGTCGATGTCGCTTTGTTAGGCCCAATGCCTACTCCGGGTATTGCGTATCTAACTCAAACATTACGCGCAAATGCAGGCATTGTGATTAGCGCATCTCATAATCAATTCGAAGATAATGGAATTAAATTCTTTTCGGCTGAAGGTGGGAAGCTACTCGATAGTATCGAAATGGAAATTGAAAGTGTATTGGAACAACAAATGGAGACGGTCGATTCAGCCAAATTAGGTAAAGCAACTCGAATCGATGATGCAAGTGGCAGATACATTGAGTTTTGTAAATCAACAATCCCTTCTTTAACCCGTCTGTCAGGACTTAAAATTGTAGTCGACTGTGCCAATGGTGCGACATACCATATTGCACCAAATGTTTTTGCTGAATTAGGAGCACAGGTAACAGTAATTGGCAATAAACCGGATGGATTTAATATAAATCAAGATTGTGGCTCTACTGCACCTGATTTATTAATTAAAAAGGTACTAGCAACGGGTGCCGATCTCGGTATCGGATTAGATGGAGATGGGGATCGTCTAATCTTGGTGGATGCTTATGGGCAATTAATCGATGGCGATCAAATCCTTTATATTATCGCAAAAGACAGGCATGAGCGTGGGTTACTTAAAGGAGGCGTTGTTGGTACAGTCATGAGTAATCATGGATTGGAGCGAGCAATAACGGAATTAGGCATTTCCTTTGTGCGCTCAAATGTAGGTGATCGCTATGTCTTAGAAACTCTTCGTGAGCGAAATTGGAAAATTGGGGGCGAAACTTCGGGTCACATTGTTTGCCTCGATAAAACGACAACAGGAGATGGCATTGTTGCGGCCTTACAGGTTTTGTCTGTAATGGTTAAACAAAATAAAAGTTTATCCGAACTAGTGCAGGGTATTACCTTATTACCACAAAGTTTAATTAACCTAAAAACTTCAAGAGCTTCGGATTTGGCAAAAAACTCGCAAGTCATTCAGATTGTAAAAAATTTAGAACATACCTTGCAAGGCGAGGGTAGAGTGCTTCTTCGTCCTTCGGGAACAGAACCATTATTACGAGTCATGGTAGAAGGTAGTGATAAAATAAGAGTAAATGAGCAGGCGCAAAAGTTATGTGAAAATATAGTTCAAATAGAGAGATCATTGTACAGCTGATCGGCCGTAAGCCGAAATAAATAAATGTTCTAATACATTTTTTATTAAAAAAAGCGATTAAGACTACACATTCATGAAAACTTTGGGTATAGTCCGCTCTTGAAATATAGGATAGTTGATGCGCAAGAAATTAGTAGCTGGAAATTGGAAAATGAACGGGCGTCAACAGCTAGTTACCGATTTGTGTAGCGAGCTGACTGCAGATTCTTCATTAACAACACGAGCTGAAATTATTGTGTTTCCGCCTGCTATCTACATACCTTTGGTTAGTAGATTATTAGGACCTAAAGGTATTAAATTTGGTGCGCAAAATATCTACCCCAAAGAGGGTGGTGCATATACAGGTGAGATTTCAGTACCTATGCTGCTTGATTACGAATGTAGATATGTGCTAGTAGGGCACTCAGAAAGGCGCCATTTGTTTCACGAAGATGAGAATTTTGTTGCACTGAAATTCCACCATGTTAAAGAACATGATATGATACCCATTCTTTGTGTTGGCGAAACTTTAGAGCAACGCCAAAACAATAGAACAAAGCAAGTAATAGCTGATCAATTGTCAGCAGTTATAAATAACGATGAAAAATGTTTTCGTAATTGTGTTATTGCTTACGAGCCAGTCTGGGCCATTGGTACCGGACAAACAGCGACCCCTGAGCAAGTACAAGAAGTTCATCAATACATACGAACTTTAGTCGCTGAGATAAACGAACAGGATGCTGCACAGTTAACCGTTTTATACGGAGGCAGCGTAAATGAAGAAAATGCTGCAAAACTTTTTACAATGCCCGATATAGATGGTGGGCTTGTAGGTGGTGCATCATTAAACGCAAAACAATTTTTGGAAATTGTAAAATGTATCAATTGATATTAATTATACATGTATTGGTTGCAATAGTTTTAATTGGCCTAGTACTTATGCAACATGGCAAAGGAGCAGATATTGGTGCTGCCTTCGGATCAGGTGCATCGAATACGCTTTTCGGTAGCCAAGGTACAGGCGGCTTCTTGTTTAAGCTAACAGGCGCTCTAGCCCTTACTTTTTTTGTAACGAGTTTATTATTATCTTACATGGTTTCTGTACAATACAAACGGGCAGAGCAGATTATCGTGCCCCAGCAAACCACTGTTCCTACGTCAAACATTCCAGTACCGAATGAGACAGGTGAGAAAAAAACAGAGAACTAAAGTTAATTAAAGAGTATCAAATGAATTAATGTTAATATTACAATTCATTCAACAATTATGCCGAAGTGGTGGAATTGGTAGACACGCCGTCTTGAGGGGGCGGTGGCGAAAGCCGTGCCGGTTCGAGTCCGGCCTTCGGCACCATTTTATCGGTGCAAGGTGAAAAAATGCTATCTCAATACTTACCAATTCTCGTCTTCATAATAATCGGATTAATACTGGGCGTAGCGATGTTAGGTGCAGGTTCCTTGCTGTCCAGATACAATCCAGATTCAGCTAAAAACTCTCCTTATGAATGCGGATTTAATGCATTCGAAAGCTCGCATATCCCTTTTGATGTCCGTTTTTATCTTGTGGCCATATTATTTATTATTTTCGATTTGGAAACCGCATTCTTTTTCCCCTGGGCATTAGCACTTAGAAAGATTGGCTGGTTAGGTTTTGGGGGAATGATGCTATTTTTAGGACTCCTTGTCATCGGTTTTATCTATGAGTGGAAACGTGGTGCCCTTGAGTGGGAGTAGGTTCCTTATTTTCAGAAATAATGCAGGGCAACTATATTAAATCAACAATTTAGTCGATAATAATCCGTTGGTTATACTTAATAAGTTGGATTTATAAATTTAACTGCTTAGAGGCGAACTATGGCGGTTGCAGAATTGCAAAAGAATGGTTTTGTTACAACTTCGGTTGATAAATTGGTTAACTGGGCGCGTAGTGGCTCTATGTGGCCAATGACGTTCGGTCTGGCCTGTTGTGCTGTTGAGATGATGCATGTAGGTGCTGCACGATATGATTTAGATCGTTTTGGTATCATTTTTCGTCCAAGTCCTCGACAAGCTGACGTAATGATCGTGGCCGGAACTTTATGTAACAAAATGGCTCCTGCCTTACGTAAGGTATATGATCAAATGCCTGAACCACGCTGGGTTGTCTCTATGGGCTCCTGTGCTAACGGTGGTGGTTATTATCATTACTCTTATTCAGTAGTTCGCGGATGCGATCGTATTGTTCCGGTTGATGTGTATGTTCCAGGTTGTCCACCTACCGCGGAAGCTTTATTGTACGGAATTATACAGTTACAAAATAAAATACGTCGTAAAAATATATTAGAAGCCTAAAGCTCATCCAAGGTGAAAAATCGATGATTCAGAATGATACTTTAGTCGAAAAACTAAAAACTGAACTAGCCAGTCCCTGTAATGAAATCAGCATCGCTTATGATGAGGTTAATATTGAGTGTGATATTGCCAACTTAAAAACTTTAATGATGGAATTACGTGACGTTGAAGCGTTCTCTTTTGACCAGCTGATTGATCTTTGTGCGGTCGATTACTTGTCTTATGGTGAATATGACTGGGAAACAGATTCCGCAACGGAAGATGGCTTTTGTAGAGGCGTTGAGCTGAATGAGGCACGAGCCTATACATATGATAAGCCTCGATTTGCGATTGTTTACCATCTTCTCTCAACTATAAAGAACCATCGCCTGCGAGTAAAAGTTTTTGTTGGGGAAGAGCATTTAGTCGTGCCTTCAGTACACGATATATGGAAGGGAGCAAATTGGTTTGAGCGGGAAGCCTACGACTTGTTCGGCGTCCTTTTTGAAGGACATCCTGATTTAAGACGTCTACTCACTGACTATGGTTTTATTGGACATCCTTTCCGTAAAGATTTCCCCGTTAGTGGTCATGTTGAAATGCGTTATGACGCGAAATTGCAGAAAGTTATTTATGAACCTGTAGATCTTGCTCCAAGAGTTTTAGTGCCTAAAGTTATCCGCAAGGATAATCGCTACATTGTTGAAAAGAAGGGCAAATAATGATTGAACTGAAAAATTACACATTAAATTTTGGCCCCCAACATCCCGCTGCACACGGGGTTTTACGCTTAGTAATGGAACTCGAAGGTGAAACGATAGTGCGTGCAGATCCACATATTGGATTATTGCATCGTGCTACAGAGAAGCTTGCTGAAACCAAACCTTATATTCAAAATATTGGTTACATGGATAGGTTAGATTATGTATCCATGATGTGTAACGAACATGCATACGTGAATGCGATTGAAAAGCTTCTGGGTATAGATATACCCATCCGTGCTAAATATATTCGAACCATGTTTGATGAAGTTACCCGAATCTTGAATCATTTATTATGGCTCGGTGCTATAGCTCTCGATATAGGTGCAATGACTGTTTTTCTTTATTGCTTCCGTGAACGCGAAGATTTATTTGACTGCTATGAGGCTGTGTCTGGAGCGCGAATGCACGCTACCTATTATCGTCCAGGAGGTGTTGCACGCGATCTACCGGATTCAATGCCCCAATACAAACCTTCGCGTTGGCATAGTGACCGTGAAGTTGAAAAAATGAATGAATATCGACAAGGCAGTTTACTGGATTTCTTATGGGAATTTACCGAGCGATTTCCCAAATGTGTCGATGAATATGAGACGTTACTGACTGATAATCGTATCTGGAAGCAACGTACTGTAGATATCGGTGTTGTTAGTCCTGAAGAGGCTTTGCAGTGGGGATTTACCGGACCGATGTTAAGAGGTTCTGGAATTGCCTGGGACCTAAGAAAAAAACAAACCTATGCCGCATATGATCAAGTTGATTTTGATATTCCTGTAGGTAAAACAGGAGATTGTTATGATCGATATCTAGTTCGAGTTGAAGAGCTTCGGCAATCAAATCGAATTGTGAGACAGTGTATAGAATGGTTAAAAAATAATCCGGGTCCGGTTAAAATTGATGATCATAAAGTAGTACCACCCCGACGTGTGGAAATGAAACATGATATGGAAGCACTTATCCACCATTTTAAATTGTTTACAGAAGGATTTTGTTTACCTCCTGGTGAAGTTTATAGCGCTGTAGAAGCACCCAAAGGCGAGTTTGGAATTTACATGGTCTCTGATGGTGCGAACAAGCCTTATCGATTAAAAATACGTGCTCCAGGTTTTGCACATTTATCGAGTTATGATGAAATGACTCGAGGACATATGCTTGCAGATGGTGTAGCTATATTGGCAAGTCAAGATATAGTATTTGGTGAAATTGATCGCTAAAACAGATAAGCGTTTTAGAAAGAGCCATGTCGATTCTAAGGCGTAATTTTATAGAAATAAAGGGTTACCATGTCTGATAGTTCAGTTAAAAAATTACATCAACTGGTGGCAGAGCCTGCCATAAAAGAAATCGATCATTGGATTGCAAAGTATCCTGCTGATCAACGACAATCTGCAGTAATGAGTGCTTTGATGATTGTACAGGAACAGCATGGACATTTAACACCAGAGTTAATGGATGCAGTAGCTGAATATTTGGATATGGCACCCATATCAGTATATGAAGTTGCCAGTTTTTATACGATGTATCAACGTGAACCAGTCGGCAAGAATTCAATTAACGTTTGTACAAGTATCTCCTGTCTATTAAGAAAATCTAACGAAGTAATTAACCATCTAGAAAAGAAGCTGGGTATTAAGCTCGGTGAAACTACAGCCGATGGTCGTTTTACTTTGCGATCTGTTGAATGTTTAGGCGCATGTGTTGGTGCACCCATGATGCAGATAAATAAAGATTATCACGAACATCTTACTCCTGAGTCTATAGATCAAATATTGGACCAGTACCAATAAGTTAGAGGACTGCCATGGTCAAATTAAATCAAGTATGTTACCGAACATTTCATTTACCACAGCCGTGGACTCTTTCTTCATATGAAAGCGTTGGCGGATACAGTTCCTGGCGGAAAATTCTCAAGGAGCAAATTTCGCCTCAATTTATAATTGATGAACTTAAAACATCTGCATTAAGAGGTCGCGGAGGAGCAGGCTTCCCTACTGGTTTAAAGTGGAGCTTTATGAATCGCAATACTCCAGGCCAAAAATACGTAGTTTGTAACTCAGACGAAGGTGAGCCAGGAACCTGTAAAGATCGCGAAATTCTCACTTTAAATCCGCATCAGCTTATCGAAGGTATGGCTATTGCGGGTTATGTGATGGGTGCGACAGTAGGCTATAACTACATACGTGGGGAATTTTGGTTGCCGTATAACCGCACGGAGCAGGCAATACAAGAAGCTTATGCTGCGGGGTTGTTGGGAAAAAACATCCTGGGATCTGGTATTGATTTCGATCTTTATAATCATTTAGGTGCAGGCGCATATATTTGCGGTGAAGAAACAGCCTTGTTAAATTCACTCGAAGGTAAAAAAGGCCAACCACGTTTCAAACCACCATTTCCAGCCAATTACGGTCTCTATGGAAAGCCCACCACAATCAATAATACGGAAACTTTTGCCTCTGTACCGGTAATAATGGAACAAGGCGGGGAATGGTTTCTAAAATTAGGTAAACCAAATAATGGTGGAACAAAATGTTTCAGTGTTAGCGGTCATGTTAATAAACCTGGAAACTTTGAAATCCCGTTGGGTACCCCGTTCAAAGATTTACTTGAATTGGCCGGTGGTATGCTTGAGGGAAGAAAAATTAAAGCGGTTATCCCAGGTGGAACCTCCATGCGTGTATTACCAGGTGAGGTGATGATGGGACTCGATATGGATTATGACAGTATTCAGAAAGCTGGATCAGGGCTTGGTTCTGGAGCGGTCATCGTTATGGACGAAACAACCTGTATGGTTGATACCCTTTATCGAATATCCGAATTTTATATGGAAGAATCTTGTGGACAATGTACACCTTGCCGTGAGGGTACAGGTTGGCTTGTACGCTTATTACATCGCATTAAAGAAGGACATGGTGAGCCTGGAGATATAGAAAAATTAGTCAATGTTGCTGACAATATAGAAGGCAGAACCATTTGCGCCCTCGGAGAGGCAGCTGCTTGGCCTGTACAAAGTTTTGTCAAGCAATTTTACCATGAATTTGACTATTTCATTAAGCATAAACGCTCAATGGTCGCAGCATAAGAGAAGGTTTACCATGACAACAACTATAGAAATTGACGGCAAAATATTTGAGACCGAAAATGGCAAAATGATTATTGAAGTTGCAGATGAAGCAGGAATTCATATCCCCAGATTTTGTTACCATAAAAAACTTTCCGTAGCTGCTAACTGTCGCATGTGCCTTGTCGAAGTTGAAAATGGCCGAAAGCCTGTTCCTGCTTGCGCGACACCTATTACCAATGGTATGAAAGTATTTACCAAGTCCGAACAAGCCTTGTATTCCCAGAAAGCCGTTATGGAATTTTTACTCATAAATCATCCTCTAGACTGCCCCATTTGCGATCAAGGAGGGGAATGTGAACTTCAAGATGTTTCAATGGGGTATGGTGCGGATCAGACAGAATATACTGAAAGTAAACGAGCGGTAGAAGATGATAATCTTGGCGAGTTAATTGCTACAGAAATGACAAGATGCATTCATTGCACCCGATGTGTACGATTCGGCGAAGAAATTGCGGGCCTACGTGAGTTAGGGGCAACAGGCCGTGGGGAGCACATGCAAATCGGCACGTATGTTCAGCATAGCCTCAAATCAGAAATTTCAGGTAACATAATCGACCTTTGTCCGGTGGGTGCACTAACCTCAAAGCCCTATCGTTTTACAGCGAGAGCATGGGAACTAGTGCAGCATAATAGTATTGCTCCTCATGATTGTCTTGGTTCTAATGTATATTTACATACACGACGTGATGAATTAATGCGTGCGGTGCCCAAAGAAAATGAACAGATTAATGAAACCTGGTTATCAGATCGCGATCGTTTTAGCTACTTAGGATTAAAAAATAATGCTCGCGCCAGCCGTCCTCAAATAAAAAGAAATGGTCAGTGGGAAACGGTTGATTGGGAGACCGCTTTAAAATTTACCGCAGATGGTCTTAGTCGGGTTATAAAACAGCATGGTGGTGAGCAAGTGGCAGCGTTTACATCAAGCTCAGCCACACTTGAAGAAATGTATCTGTTACAAAAATGGATGCGGGAAATAGGTGTAACTAATCTTGATCACCGTCTGCATCAAGTAGACTTTAAAGATCAGGATCATTTACCTACAATGCCGGTAAATTCTCTGCCCTATGCAGAAATTGAAAATCAACAAACAATCATATTAATCGGGTGTAATGTTGAGCGTGAAGTTCCTTTAGCAGGGGTACGTATTCGTAAAGCATTTCGCAATGGAGCAACAATTCACGCAATCAACCCTGTCAAATACGACTACTATTTCGATGTCGATGAGCATGTTGTTGTAAATCCATTAGAATTACCTTTATTTTTGGCGCAAATCATTACTGCACTAGGTGAAAATACAGGAAAATTTCCTGCGGAGGTACAACGATTACTGGTTGGACTCCAACCGGATAATCAAGCTCAAATACTCGCAAACGCACTAAAAAATGAAAAAGTCTGTCTGGTGCTCGGTGCTCTTTGTGAAAACCATCCCGAGGCAGGTTTAATTAGAAGTCTTGTTCACATTTTGGAGAAATTAACGCAGGTTAAAAGTATTCATTTCACAACTGGTGCAAATACTGCTGGTGCCTGGCTAGCAGGTATGGTTCCGCGTCGTGGCGTTGGTGGCAAATCTTTAAATACCATAGGTCTTAATGTTATTGAAGCAGTCGAAAAAAAGCTAAAGGCTTATGTCTTAATGGGTGTTGAGCCTGGCTATGATTTTGCTAACCCATATGGTACAAGACAATCCATGCTTGGCGCGGAGTTCGTGGTATTATTATCTGCATACAATCACGAATCGATGCATGATTATGCTGATGTGATACTACCAATAGCACCCTATGCAGAAACATCAGGAACTTACATAAATATTGATAATACCTGGCAGACTGTAAAAGGTGCAATGAGTCCTTATGGTGAATCGAGACCGGCTTGGAAAGTGTTACGTGTTCTTGGGAATCTTTTTCAATGCAAAGATTTTGAATACATGTCGACAGAAGATGTACTGGCAGAAATTAGAAATGCGCTGGCGATTACCTCAGGACATGAGTACAAGCCCTTTTATCCAGACAGTTTACCTTTAATAAAACATGCGTTAACGCGTGTAGGTGAGTGGCCGCTCTATCGCGCTGACTCTATTGTTCGAAATGCCAAGGAACTTCAATTGTGCGCGGCGGCAGACACAGCGTGTATTCGCGTACATCCATCAACTGCTGATCGCTTGCAATTAGGTGATTTTGCTACTGTATCTCAAGGTGAGATTGAGATAACATTGCCCCTCACACGGGATGAACGTATCGCGGCTGATGTCGTATGGGTAGCAAATGCAATGCCTGAAACTGTTGATTTAGGCCATTCATTTGCTGCAATAACAATCAAGCGCTAGGCAGGAAAGAATATGCTGCATGATATTAGCTTATTAATTTGGGTCGTTTTAAAAATATTGATAATTGTAGTTCCTCTGCTTTTAGCTGTTGCATATTTAATTTATGCCGAGCGAAAAGTCATTGGCTATATTCAGGCGCGAATTGGTCCCAATCGCGTAGGTATTAAAGGTCTTCTTCAGCCTATTGCCGATTTAATTAAATTAATCACTAAAGAAATTATCATTCCGTCACGTTCAAATAAATATTTGTTTGTGATTGCGCCCTTGTTTGCGTTGGTACCAGCATTAGTTGGATGGGCCGTAATTCCTTTTCAAGAGGGGATGGCACTTGCCGATATTAATGCAGGTATTTTGTATGTATTCGCTATGAGCTCATTGGGTGTTTATGGTGTGCTAATCGCGGGGTGGGCATCTAATTCTAAATATGCCATGTTTGGTGCTCTTCGAAGTACAGCACAAACAGTTTCTTATGAAATCGCCATGGGTTTTGCGTTGGTTGGTGTCTTACTAGCTGCTGGCAGCATGAATTTAACGGACATTGTTAATTCACAAAAAGGAGGAATACTTCACTGGTGGTTCCTGCCTTTGCTTCCATTATTTCTTGTTTTTTGGATTGCGGGTATTGCCGAAACAAATCGTGCTCCATTTGATTTGGCGGAAGGTGAGTCTGAAATTGTGGCGGGATTTCATGTTGAATACTCAGGAATTGGTTTCGCACTTTTTTTCCTCTCAGAATATGCAAGCATGATTCTAATCTCGGCACTGCTTAGTTTACTTTTTCTCGGTGGCTGGATGTCGCCATTTGAAGGGGTTCCCTTTCTAGAAGAAGTATTTTCAGTAGTACCTGGATTTATCTGGTTGCTGGTTAAAATAAGTTTCTTCTTATTTGTTTATCTATGGGTCCGCGCAACGTTTCCACGATATCGTTATGATCAACTGATGCGATTAGGATGGAAAGTGTTGATTCCGGTTACTATTGTATGGATTATCGTAACCGCATTAATGGTAATCGCTCAGGTCAAGCCCTGGTTTTGATAAAGAGAAGCCGATGAATAAATTATACAAAAATATTAAATACTATCTGCGAAGTTTTCTGCTCCTGGAATTATTGTCAGGGTTGAAGCTTACCGGAAAATACTTCTTTAAAAAGAAGATAACCGTGCAGTTTCCTGAGGAACAAACACCAACTTCTCCGCGTTTTAGAGGCTTGTTAGCATTAAGGCGCTACCCTAACGGCGAAGAGCGCTGCATAGCATGTAAACTATGTGAAGCAGTTTGTCCTGCACTGGCAATAACGATTGAATCAGAACCACGCGAAGATGGTTCACGCCGTACTACACGTTATGATTTAGATATTTTCAAATGCATCAATTGCGGATTGTGCGAGGAATCATGTCCTGTTGATTCCATTGTGGTAACACCAGTACTTCATTACCACATAAGCGAGCGGGGCCAGAATATTATGACTAAAGAAAAGTTATTAGCTCTGGGAGATTTGATGGAGCCTAAGCTGGCTGCAGATAGAGCTATTGATGAAAAATATCGCTAACAAGGTGCTACTATGCAACACATACTGATTGAAGTAATTTTTTACGTTTTCGCAGCAATTGCGCTTGTTTCAGCACTTATGGTTATAACCCAGAATAATCCAGTACGATGTGTACTCTTCTTGGTTGTAACTTTTTTTAGTAGTGCTGTTTTATGGATTTTAGCAGAAGCCGAATTCCTGGCATTAATATTGATTCTTGTTTATGTTGGCGCAGTGATGACGCTGTTTTTATTTGTCGTTATGATGCTCGATATCGATATCGAGTCAATGAAAAGTCATTTTATAAAATCCTTACCTCTCGGATTAATTTTAGTTGCCCTATTAACAGGCCTTTTAATATCAGCTATTCCTAAAGATGATTTTAAACATAATCTTGAACAAAAAGTTACGACTGAGCGTAGCACTACAAGTCATCCGTTGGAAATAAACTCTTCCAATACTGAAGCGTTAGGGATGGTTTTGTATACGGATTATTTTTTAGCATTTGAATTGGCTGCAGTTTTGTTATTAATAGCCATAGTTTCGGCGATCACCTTGGCACACCGAAATACCCGAAGCTCTAAACGACAGGATGTAAAAAAGCAGATAATGGTAGAGTCCACTTCAAGAGTTGAGCTCGTTAGTATGAAAGCCGAAAAATGAGAATTAAGGAATAAGTATAATGATACCTGTAAATAATTATTTAATTTTAAGTACCATAATTTTTGGTTTTGGTTTAATTGGTGTAATGCTTAATCGTCGCAATATTATTCTTTTATTGGTTTGTATCGAATTGATGCTGTTGGCAGTGAATACTAATTTCGTTGCCTTTTCGCATTACTATAACGAAATTTCTGGTCAGGTTTACGTTTTCTTTATACTTACCGTTGCAGCAGCAGAAGCAGCAATAGGTTTGGCTATCGTAATGTTGCTTTATAGAAATCGCGGTAATATAAATGTTAATAAAATGAATCACTTAAAAGGTTAATATTGTGAGTATACAACAACTATGCTTGATCATTGTTCTAGCTCCCTTGGCTGGTTCGCTCGTCGCTGGATTATTTCGTAATCAAATCGGACGAATTGGAGCTCACTCGGTAACGATATTGGGAGTCACTCTATCACTTATTGCTTCATTACTGGTGGCTAAGCAAGTTTTTAGCACTGGCTTTGTCGCAGAAAATATCACTTTATATCATTGGGCAACAGGGGGCATGTTATTACCTTACGAATTTAATCTGGGTTTCTTAATTGATCCGTTAACAACGGTGATGTTACTCATTGTGAACTTCGTATCCTTATTAGTGCATATTTATAGTATCGGTTATATGGAAGATGATGATGGATATCAGCGTTTCTTTAGCTATATCTCTCTCTTTACTTTTATGATGCTCATGCTCGTTACCTCGAATAATTTTCTCCAACTATTTTTTGGTTGGGAAGGTGTAGGTTTAGTATCTTATTTGCTCATCGGGTTCTGGTATCAAAAAGAATCTGCACTTGAAGGAAGTTTAAAAGCATTTCTAGTTAACCGGGTCGGTGATTTTGGATTTGTAATCGGAATTGCGTTGATTTTTGCTTACACCGGTAGTATCGAATACACAAAAGTTTTTCAAAGCGCTGAGTATTTAACGACTCAAACTATAGAGCTATTTGGAGGGCATCCATGGTCTGTCGTTTCAGTAATTTGTTTATCGCTTTATGTAGGCGCGATGGGTAAATCAGCTCAGGTTCCTTTACATGTATGGTTACCAGAATCTATGGAAGGCCCAACACCTATATCTGCATTAATCCATGCGGCTACTATGGTTACAGCGGGTGTCTTCATGCTTGCGCGAATCTCACCAATTTTAGAGTTTTCAACGACTGCACTCACTGTGATCTTGGTAATCGGTGCTACTGGAGCATTGTTTACTGGAATACTCGCTTTGGTTATGAATGATATAAAAAGGGTTGTTGCTTACTCTACACTATCTCAATTAGGTTACATGATGGTAGGTATTGGTACATCTGCTTATAGCGCCGGGATGTTCCACTTACTAACTCATGCATGTTTTAAAGCGCTACTATTCTTGGGAGCCGGCTCAGTTATTATTGGTATGCATCACGAGCAGGATATGCGTAAAATGGGTGGTTTATGGAAAAAAATGCCCATAACTTATATCACGTTTATTATCGGTAGCCTTGCATTATGTGCCATACCACCTTTTTCAGGTTTTTTCTCTAAGGATACAATAATTGAAGCAGCAGAGCTTGCTGAAATACCGGGAAGTGATTATGCATATTATTGTGTTTTAATCGGCGCAATGGTTACTGCATTGTATACATTTAGATCGTTGTTTATGACTTTCCATGGAAAACCGCGAATGGATGAGCATACATTTGATCATGTTCATGAGTCACCCTGGGTAGTCTGGTTGCCTTTAGTGTTATTAGCAATCCCCTCCGTTATAATAGGATATTTGTTATACATGCCGATGTTATTTACTAAACCAACTTTGTTGGGCTCATCCCTCTTTGTTCTCCCTGAACATGATGTTTTAAATGAATTATCCCATGAGGTAACCTCACCTTTGGGAAGTGTACTGCATTCAGTTCATTCATTAACTCTTTGGTTCACATTGATTGGGATAGTGATTTCATGGATCTGTTATATTGGAAAACCAACACTTCCAACTATGCTTGCCAAACGTTTCTCGATTATTTACAGGGTGTTATTAAATAAATACGGTTTTGATGCATTGAATAATTTAATATTCGTAAATGGGTCTAAATTGATGGGAAGAGTATTCTATCGGGTTGGTGATCAAAAACTTATCGATGGTATGGTCGTTAATGGTAGTAGTAAACTGGTGTATTGGTTTTCAAGTAAAGGCCGATTATTCCAGAGTGGCTACATCTATCATTACGCCGCGGTAATGGTATTTGGTTTATTAGGTTTTTTATGCTGGTTAATTCTAGGCTGAGTTAAGGTGAGAGTATGCATTATTTGCTAAATTTACTGGTTTGGTTACCAATTATTGGTGGCGTATTTGTGCTTCTCTCAGGAGATGATCGAAGCCCGAATATCTCTCGTTACTTAGCTTTATTTACAGTTATTCTTTGTTTATTGTTATGTATTCCTTTGATTAATGGTTTCGATATTAAGGGATTGGGCATGCAATATGTAGAGCAGTATGCCTGGATGCCTGGTTTAGGGATCTCATATAGCTTAGGTATCGATGGTCTTTCACTTATATTAATTGTTTTAAGTATTTTTACAAATTTGGTTGTAATATTAGCTACCTGGGAAAGTATTACGAATAGAGTATCTCAATACTTGGCAGCTTTTTTAATCATGCAGGGCCTATTAGTCGGTGTTTTCGCAGCCTTGGACGCAATTTTATTTTATGTTTTCTGGGAAGCTACACTCATACCAATGTATCTGATTATTGGTATTTGGGGTTCAGCAAACAGAGTCTATGCTGCAATAAAATTTTTCTTATACACTTTTTTAGGCTCCGTACTTATGTTGGCGAGCTTCTTATATATGGGGTATATAGCAGGTTCATTTAGCATTGAATCATTTTATGCCATTAAATTGGGTATGACCGCTCAAACGCTCATATTTGTTGCGTTCTTCTTGGGATTTGCGATTAAGATTCCAATGTTTCCAGTACATACATGGTTACCTGATGCACATACTGAAGCGCCAGCGGGTGGATCTATTGTACTGGCGGCGATCTTATTAAAACTTGGAGCTTACGGTTTTATTCGCTTTTCTTTACCTATAGTTCCAGATGCGTGTAATCAATACGCCGGGATAATGGTTGTATTATCTTTGATAGCAGTGGTTTATATCGCGTTAATTGCCATTGTGCAAAAAGACATGAAAAGGTTAATCGCTTATTCGTCTATTTCCCATATGGGGTTTGTTACTTTAGGTTGTTTTGCTGTCTTCCTAATTGCGAGACAAACTGGATTAAGCAATGCTGGCTTAGTGCTTGAAGGTGCAATAGTCGTTATGATCTCACATGCATTCGTCTCAAGTGGAATGTTTGCAGGGGTTGGTTTCATATATGATCGTATGCATACTCGCCAAATCGCTGATTTTGGTGGTGTTGTTAACACGATGCCTGTATTTGCATCATTTTTTATGCTTTTTTGTATGGCGAATGCTGGTTTGCCCGGAACTTCGGGTTTTGTTGGTGAGTTTATGGTGATTTTAGGTTCAATGAAGGCTGGCTTTTGGATCACCTTTTGGGCTGCAACCACTTTAATCACTGCAGCAGCCTACAACTTATGGATGTATAAACGCGTGATATTCGGTAAAGTTGCAAACGAAAAAGTGGCGGAATTGAAAGATTTATCTGGATATGAGCTGAGTGCATACATTTTACTGGCGTTAATGGTTATTGTAATGGGTGTCTACCCAGAATTCATTTTAAACTATATACACCAGACGGTAACTCACACGCTCGCATTAGCAAGCCAAACAAAACTGTAATGAGTCAAGGTTAACAATCATGATTGGATTATTTGAAAATATACAAATCGCTTTACCGGAAATGGTTATACTGACCACAGCATGTCTTGCTTTGCTTGCTGATTTATTTACTTCACGTAAATTGAAGTCATTAACCTTTTTTATCGCGTGCGGTGGTCTTATAGCAGCTGCAGTAACGAGTTTTTTATACGTAGGAATGAATTCAACGACAACCTTTAACGGTCTTTTCGTCGATGACGATATGGCTAATTTAATGAAATTCTTCATCTACCTTACTGTTTTATTAAGCTTTATTTATTCACGTTATTATATCAACGAACGTAAAATGCCTACTGGGGACTACTATGTGTTGGGTCTTTTCTCAACTTTGGGCATGATGTTCCTTGTTTCAGCTCACTCTATGCTTACTATCTTCCTCGGGTTGGAACTAATGTCTCTACCTTTGTACGCGATGACTGCAATCCGTAGAACCGATAGTGATGCTTCAGAAGCGGCAATGAAATATTTTGTCATGGGTTCGATCGCTTCGGCGATGTTACTCTATGGCATTTCACTAATGTATGGTGCTACGGGTAAATTGGATTTACTCGAAATTGCTAACGCGATAAGCATGAACGGTCAAGGACAAAATGCTTTACTATCGTTTTCTCTAGTGTTTATCTTGGCCGGCGTAAGCTTTAAATTAGCCGCAGTACCTTTCCATATGTGGGCTCCTGATGTTTATCAAGGAGCGCCATCTTCAGTAACACTATTTATCAGTGCTGCACCAAAAATTGCAGCGTTAGGGATGGCATTCCGTTTATTAACAATTGCTTTCCCAGGACTTACTGATCAATGTCAACAAATATTAATTGTCATCACTTTGTTATCCACATGTCTGGGTAATTTACTTGCAATAGTGCAAAGTAGTTTGAAGCGATTATTAGCGTACTCGGCGATTTCCCATATTGGATATACTTTATTTGGCGTATTAGCAGGAACAGCCGAGGGCTATTCTGCAGCTTTGTATTATATTCTTATTTATTCAATAACGTCAGCTGCAGCTTTTGGATTAATCGTTCTTATGTCCAACCAGGGAATGGAAGTAGATAGCGTTGATGATCTTAAAGGTTTAAATAAACGTAATCCCTGGTATGCTTTTCTCATGTTAATTGTGATGTTTTCCATGGCTGGTATACCGCCGACCGTTGGTTTTTTTGCTAAGCTTCTTGTATTAAAAGCTTTAGTTGATGTTCATATGACGTGGGTTGCAATAGTCGGTTTGATCTTTACTGTTTTTGGCGCCTATTACTATCTACGTATTGTAAAAATCATGTATTTTGATGAGCCCATTTATATTGAACCAGTCATAATGAGCAGAGGGAATCGGCTGATTCTATCTTTAAATTGCTTATCACTTATTGTACTTGGTCTTTTTCCCAGTTCGTTAATTGTTTACTGTGTTAATGCTTTTGCGAATTAAAGTGATAAACATATTAAAAAGACTTGATATATAACATAACTCTGAGTATAATTCATTTCAGTTGACGCGGGGTGGAGCAGTCTGGTAGCTCGTCGGGCTCATAACCCGAAGGTCGTAGGTTCAAATCCTGCCCCCGCTACCAATTTTATAAGCCCCTTTTATGGGGTTTTTTATTACCCGGGAATAGCCTGCAATTGGCTCTGTTATTCAGCCTGCGAGTTTATGTTTACACAGGGTACATTAACATTGTACCACGTCAATTGGCTTGGGCGTATGCGCCCTTTTTTTGTTTATAATGCTATGATTCAAGACGAACTAGAACAATTATTAGAACCAACCCTTCAAGACATGGGCTATGTACTTTGGGGATGTGAATATCTTGCACAGGGCAAACACTCTCTTTTGCGAATTTATATCGATAAAGAAGAAGGA
>Ga0066256_1000921_pt1 | contig 50012 bp, 41 predicted proteins | sample ThiBio_1000_biof_FD_87107 | JGI IMG/M metagenome (GOLD analysis project Ga0066256, IMG submission 87107) | Wastewater bioreactor microbial communities from Cape Town, South Africa - Thiocy_expt_1000_biof (version 2) | ecosystem: Engineered > Bioreactor > Thiocyanate-remediating >... | reverse complement strand
CGCTTTTTCGGCGGCTTCAACCAGTTGCGCGAATATTTCGCGTTTCCGGCCAAATATCTGGGCTTTCGCATTTGCGGGCTGGAGCGGCTGCTGAAAAACGTCGATGCCTCGGGCGTCTCGCTGCTCTTGGCCTTTTCCGATGTCGTGCCGCGCCTTGCATCGATGGTGAAGGGGGCCTGGTTCGCGCTCTATGCGGCGCCGGTGACCAATCTGTTCGACATGGTCTGCGCGCCCGTGCCGGTGCGCAGCCAGGAGGACGAATTTCCGGTCATTCCCGACCGCAGCCGCACGCTGGATTACGAGGTCTACAAGATCCTCGACGTCACGGCGCAATTGCCGCGCAGCAAGGAAGCGGTGCGGGTCTTCCCGCTCTATTCCGCCCCGACAGACAATGTGCCGCTGGCGCATGCGCCCTATTATTCGGTGCGGCGACTGGAGCGGCAGCGCACCAATCGCGAACGCCGCTTCGGCATGCGCAGCACCTATCTCGGCCCAGAACCCTTTTTGTCGCTGCGCGAGCCGCCCGGCGGCATCGACGGCGAACATGTGCGCACGCTGAACGTGCGGGCGCTGGTCACCAACCGCCATCTGACCGACCAGTTGCCGGTTCGGCGCGGCAGCCCGGATTTCTTCCTGCTCGACGACACCACCATCCAGTTCGATTGCATCGCCGGGCCGACGCCGCCGCGCGAATCCGTGCTGGTCGGGGCGCGGCGCGGCAAGAGCAGCGAGTCCACCGGCGCACTCCTCTGGAAGCTGGTCAGCCTGCTGCAGTTCAATCATCTCGGCCTTGCCTCGCGCCCCGGCAAGCAGCCGGTCAATGCGCTGCAGGAATTGCTGATGGTGTTTTCCGACACCGCCAATGCCTTCATCGAACGCCAGATCAGAGGCATCCTCGATGTCGCCGTGCAGCCGGCGGTGCGCAAGGTGCGCCTGCAGGATCGCTATGCGGTGGCGCGCGGGCTGGAAGTGACGGTGACGCTGGACGAAAACGCCTTCGAGGGGCAGGGCGCTTTCCTGATGGGCATGGTGCTCAGCCGTTTCCTTAACGAATATGCCGGCCTCAACAGTTTCGTCGAAACCGTGATCGTCTCCAAGCAGCGGGACCTGCTGAAACGCTGGCCGCCGGAAATCGGCGAAAGGGCCGCGCTATGACCCTGCCGAAGGAGCTGGAAACCGAGCCGTATCGCTTCAACCTCTTCAGCCTGCTGCGACAGCTGGAGCGCGAGACGCCGGGCAAGCCGCGCATCGGCGACAGCTCGACCTTGGCCGAGGAGGTGGTGGCGTTGTCGCAGGATCCGTTCCTCGCCTTTCCCGCCGCCAATATATCATGCGTTTCGCAGACGCCGCATGGCGTGCCGCGCCTGCATACCCGCTTTCTCGGCATGTTCGGGCCGCAGGGGGCGCTGCCGCTTCATGTGACGGAAGAAACCTATCGCTGGTCGCAGCGCGATCCCTCCTTCGCCCGTTTCGTCGATATCGTCTCGACACGCTTCCTGCAGCTCTTCTACCGCGCCTGGGCCGATGCGCGACCCATCGGCCAGGCGGAGCGGCCGGCCGAGGACCGCTTCTTCGCCTTCGTCGGCAGTTTCGAGGGCATCGCGACGCCGGCCATGCGGCAGGTGGATACGGTCAGCGATCTTGCCAAGACGCCGTTTGCGGGGCTCGCCAACATCCATGTAAAAAGCGCCGCCGGGCTGGAGCCTTTCCGGGGCGGGCTGTGCGGCCTGGGGGCGGGGGTGCAGCAATGGAGGGGAGGCGGGCTGACCTGCGGGGGGGGGGAGCGCATGCGCTGGGGCGGCGGGCGGGCGGGGCTCGGCGTCAATGCCTATCTCGGCCGGGGGGTGCATACCATCGGCGAGCGCATCGGGGTGCGTACCCGCTGCCGTGACAACCGCCATTACGAAAGCCTGCTGCCCGGCGGGCGGCAATTCCGGCCGCTGGCCGATGCGCTGTTCTTCTTCTGCGGCTATCGCCACGAGATCGAGGTGGAGCTTGGCATTCCCGCGCCGCAGGCGCCGGGCGTGCGGCTTGGCGGAGCGGGCCGGCTCGGCTGGACCTCCTGGGTCGCGCCCCGCGACGACGCCCCGGAAAACGGCTATTATTTCGAGGCCCGTTTCGATCCCATGATGCGGAGAGAGGCCTGAGCAATTCCAGCAAAAGTGTGAAGCGGTTTTGCGTCCGGAATTGCGACAAAAAGAGGAGGGTGACGTGAGCGACATCAGTCTGGAGACCGTCACGGGCAAGCTGAACCCGGTCGGCTACGAAACCTTCATGAAGGCGCTGCGCCATGCCAAGGTGGCGGGCAATCGCAATGTCGAGCTGGCGCACTGGTTCCTGCATATGCTGCAGAACGACCGCTCGGACATGTCCTGTATTCTCGACCAGATGAAGCTTGATCGTGGCCGGATGCTCTCCGATATCACGGCCGCACTGGGCGCGCTTCGCGGCAACCAGACGGAAATGCCCAATATCGCCCCCCATGTCTTCGACCTGCTGGACCGCAGCTGGCATTATGCGACGCTGCAATTCGGCGAATTGCAGATCCGCACCGGTCATATCCTGCTGGCGGGCCTGAAATCGCTGGAGATCGCCCGGGCGCTCACCAACCTTTCGCCGCTGTTTAGCAAGGTCAATCCGGACCGCATCACCGTCGAATTTTCGGCGCTGACGGCCGATTCCGCCGAGCGCGACGCCCGCCCGGTCGATGGATCGGGAACCATCGCCGCCGGCGGCGCGCTGGCCGAGGGCGCGCCGAAAGGCACGACGGCGCTGTCGCGCTTCACCATCGACATGACCGAGCAGGCCGCCTCCGGCAAGCTCGATCCCGTGGTCGGCCGCGATGAGGAGATCCGCCGCATTATCGACGTGCTGTCGCGGCGGCGGCAGAACAATCCGATCCTGACCGGCGAGGCCGGCGTCGGCAAGACGGCGGTGGTGGAAGGCTTTGCCCAGCGCATCGCCAGCGGCGACGTGCCGCCGCCTTTGAAAAACGTGCGGCTGCTGGCGCTGGATATCGGGCTGATGCAGGCCGGGGCTTCGATGCGCGGCGAATTCGAGCAGCGGCTGCGCTCGGTCATCGACGAGGTGCAGGCCTCGCCCACCCCGATCATCCTGTTCATCGATGAGGCGCATACGCTGATCGGCGCCGGCGGCGCGGCCGGAACGGGGGACGCCGCCAACCTGCTGAAGCCTGCGCTGGCGCGCGGCACGCTGCGCACCATCGGCGCCACCACCTGGTCGGAATACCGGCAATATTTCGAGAAGGATCCGGCGCTCACCCGTCGTTTCCAGCCGGTGCAGGTCGATGAGCCCTCCATCGAGAAATGCTGCACCATGCTGCGCGGCATCCTCCCTTCCATGGAAAAGCATCATGGGGTGCGCATCTCCGATGCGGCGCTGACCGCCGCCGTCGAGCTTTCGGTGCGCTACATCCCGGCGCGGCAATTGCCGGACAAGGCGGTGAGCCTGCTCGACACCGCCTGCGCCCGCGTCGCCATCAGCCAGAATACCACGCCGGCCATGGTCGCCGACCTGCAAGTCTCCATCGAGGCGGCCGAAAAGGAGCTGGCGGCGCTGGAAAACGACCGCGAACTCGGCGGCATCGACCAGCAGCGGCTCGACGAACTGACCGGCCTGATCGAGGCCAAGCGCGCCGAACTGGCCGAGGCGGAAGCCGAGCTTGCCCGCGAAAAGGCGCTGGTCGATGCCGTCATCGCCGCCCGCGCAAGGGCGCGCGAGGGCGGCGACGGCTCGGAACTGGCGACGCTTGCCGGCGACCTCGACGCCATCGATGCCGACCGGCGCATGGTTTATGCCCATGTCGACGAGCAGGCGGTGGCGGCCATCGTCTCGGCCTGGACCGGCATTCCCGTCGGGCGCATGGTGCGGGACGAGGTGCAATCGATCCTCGACCTGCCCGAAGTCCTGAACCGCCGGGTGATCGGCCAGAGCCACGGCCTGGAGCTGATTGCACGGCGCATCGCCATCAGCCGCGCCAGGCTCGACAATCCGAACAAGCCCATCGGCGTCTTCATGCTCTGCGGCCCCTCCGGCGTCGGCAAGACCGAGACGGCGCTGGCGCTGGCGGAAGCGATCTATGGCGGCGAGCAGAACATCGTCACCATCAACATGTCGGAATTCCAGGAGGCGCATTCCGTCTCGCTCTTGAAGGGCGCGCCACCCGGCTATGTCGGCTATGGCGAGGGCGGACGGCTGACCGAGGCTGTGCGGCGCAAGCCCTATAGCGCCGTGCTGCTCGACGAGGTGGAAAAAGCCCATCCCGATGTCCACGAGCTGTTCTTCCAGGTATTCGACAAGGGCCGCATGGAGGACGGTACCGGCCGGGCCATCGATTTCAAGAACACGCTGATCATCCTCACCTCGAATGTCGGCACCGATGTCATCATGGAGATGACCGATTCCGGGCGCAAACCCGCCGATGTCGAGGCGCTGAATGCGGCGCTGCGGCCGCACCTGCTCGCCGTCTTCCCGCCGGCGCTGCTCGGACGCATTACCGTCATCCCCTATGTGCCGCTGTCGCCGGATATGCTCGGCCGCATCGTGCGCCTGCAACTCGGCCATGTTGGCAAGCGGGTGGAGGATGCCTACGGCGCCCGCTTCGATTACACCGACGCCCTCGTCACGGAAATCGTCTCGCGCTGCACAGAACCGGATTCCGGCGGGCGCATGATCGACAACATCATCATGAACCAGCTTCTTCCCGATCTGGCCCGGGCGTTTTTGCAGAAATCGATGGAGGGGACGGAGCCGTCGCGGGTGGAGATCGATGCGAAAGAAGGAGCGTTTGCCTATACGATTGAATGATCTGAACAGGGCGGATTTGCATTTGTCACTTGCCCATCCGGACCTCTGCCGGCTGAGAGAGGAGCGTGCCACACCAGCGGCCCTTTTTGAGGAAGACCGGTGCATCAAGACCCCTTCTTCCCTCGGGGAGAAGGTCGTGCAGCGGAATGAAGCGGATATGGCGGCACAGTATCGATGAGGCTGCCCGGCTGCGCCGTCCCCCTCATCTGGCCCTTCGGGCCTGCTTCTGTCCCGAGTGGAGAAGGGAGTTGCGGCATCGGCATGCCGAATTCGTGCGCCTGTCGCAGGGGAGGAGACGCAATTTTGGAGTAATGCATTCACCGGATATCTTTGCAGGGCGAGCGGAGGTGAAGCGCCCATCATGACATCGATTCGGCGGTAGCCAGCCATGCATGAGATCGACGACAGTTTCCGCCGCAGGAAGGAGGCCGGCGCGCTGGCGAAGCGCCGGCGGCGGATGCGGGCGCGACTGACATGGGTGGGGATCAGCGTCTGCCTTGCCGGGCTCGTGCTGGCGGGCCTCTGGTTCCTGCGCCCGCCGTCACGGGGGCCGCCGCCGGGGAAAGGGGCGGAGGGGGCGCCGCCGCCTGCCTTCACCGCCATCATCCTCGACATTCCCGGCGATCCCTTGCGCATCGAGATCGGCGGTGCCGGCGCAGAGGCCGCCGCCCGCACCACGAAGCCCGCGCCTCCCGAGACCGGCCTTTCCGGCGAGGTTACCATCCTCCACGAAAAAATCCTGCCTTCCAGCCAGAAGCTGGTGACAGCCATTCCCTCGACGCCGCAGGATTTTGCCTTTTTCCAGGCCCAGCGCGCGCCCGCCTCGACGCCGGCGGAGCCGGAACCGGCCGACGACACGCCGGACCTGCAGCCGGTCGAGCCCGCCCCGGAAACGTCGGCAACACCCGCCGCCTCCAACGGCGGCTGGAGCGATATCGATGCCGCCGATCTCGAAGGCAGCGATGCCGGCTTCCGCAAGACCGCGATTGCCGACAACACATCGACCGCCGTCCTCATCGACGATGCCGCGCGCGCCCCGCGCACCGAGGACGATTTCCGCCGCGTCATCGCCGTCAGCCCGGTCGAGGATTTCTTGCGCGCCAACGGGCTCGGCGAGGCGGAAGCCAAAGACATCGCCGGAAAATTGCAACGCGATATCCATCTCGAAACTTTCGCCGCCGGGGCGTTGGTGGCGACGCGCACCCTCAACGACCGCACGACCACGCCACCGCGCAAGAAGCTGGTGCAGATCGCCTTTTACGAGCCGGAAAAATTCCTCGGCGCTTATGCGGTGGATGACGACGGCGCCTTCGTCGCCGCAGCCGACCCCTGGGTCAGCACCGATCTATTCCAACTTCTCGACGCTCCGCAGGAGGATGTCGCCGCCCAGCGCTACCGGCTGCTGGACGGCATCTATTCCGTAGGGCTTCGCAGCGGCATTTCCACCGCCGTCATCGGCGAGGCGATCATGTATCTGTCGCGCGGCCACGATCTCGGCGAATTCGCCGCGCCCGAGGACGTGCTGACGCTTGTCTATGCTCAAGAAGGCCGACAGTCCGGCACGAGCCAGAACCGGGTGCTCTATATCGGCGTCGCCGGGCCGAATGTGTCGATCCGCTGCTTCGTCTACAAACCGGAAGGGGCGGGCGATTTCGCCTGCCTCGACGAGAACGACCGCTCCGGCACCATCGAGATCACCAACGGCATGGTGACGCCGGTCGCCGGCGTCATGACCTCCGGTTTCGGCCCGCGCCGTCATCCGATTCTCGGCAAGGTGCTGATGCATGAGGGGGTGGATTGGGCTGCGCCCGTGGGCACGCCGGTGCGCGCCGCCTTTGCCGGAAAGATTTCCTATGCGGCCGACAAGGGCACCTTCGGCAATTTCGTCCAGATCGAGCACCAGAACGGCCGCGCCACCGGCTATGCGCATTTGAACGGCTTTGCCAGCGGCATCAAGCCGGGCGCGACGGTACAGGCGGGCGACGTCATCGGTTATGTCGGCACCACCGGCCGCTCCACCGGCCCGCACCTGCATTTCGAACTGTATGCCGGCGGCAAGTCGATCGATCCGTTGCAGATGACGGTCGCGTCCGGCGATTCCGGCGGCGAAGCGGTGGAGGCGCTGGTCGAGCGCATCGTCGGCGTCGAAAGCGGCGGCAATGCCTCCGCGAAAAACCCGCTCTCGACCGCCACCGGCCTCGGTCAGTTCATCGAATCCACCTGGCTTCGGATGATGCAGACCTACCGGCCCGATCTCGCCCGCGCGCTCGACCGCGACCAGTTGCTGGCGCTGCGGCTTGATCCGACGCTGTCGCGCGAAATGGTCGCCAACCTGGCGCGCGAGAACAAATCCTATCTGGAGGCCGGCGGCCAGCAGGTGACGGCAGGTCGGCTCTATCTCGCCCATTTCCTCGGTCCGGAGGGTGCGCGCCTGATCCTCGCCTCGGCCGATACAATGCTTCTGGAAACCGTACTCGGCAGCGCCGTGATCCGCGCCAATCCCTTCCTCACCGGCCGGGATGTCGCCTATGTCAAGAATTGGGCCGAAGCCAAGATGCGCCATCGCGGCGGCTTGAGCTTGCCGGCGACGGTCACAAAAAAGGTTGCGGAAGCCTCCGCCGAATTCGTTGCCTATCGCAAGGCGATGCTGGCGCTGGTGGGGGAAGCGGACGGAAAGGCTTTCGCCATCGCCAAATAGTGACGGCAACCTTGCATTGCGGAACTTTACCGGAAAACGCGCGTGAGCCTTGCGCGCGCCGCAATCGTCTGCTTGTCTGGATTTTACCGAAAATCTTGCAGGAAAGGTCGTCATTTGAGTCATTCACGCTTTCTTGCCGCGGTCGCAGCCGGCTGTTTCCTTCTTGTCGGCGCTGGATGCCAGAAGGCGGCGGAGCCTCCCGTGGCACAGGCCGGCGGACTCTGCCGTCCCGAGGCGGCAGCGTCCCTGGTCGGCAAGCCGAGGGTCACGGATGCGCAGGCCATGCAGCTTACCGGCGCCACCATCGTGCGCCAGATCAAGCCCGGCGATGCCGTCACCATGGATTTCCGCCAAGAGCGCGTGACCGTCGAGACGGATGCCGGAACCGGCAAGATCACCCGCGCCATGTGCGGCTAAGCCCAGGCGGCAAAGCCGCCGGCCCGCCGGTCATTCATCGAGATCGATCAGCGCGATGCCGAGTTCCGGCCGTTTGCGGCGGCGTAGGCGTGCCGGGGTTTCGCGCAGCATCACTTCCAGCGTCGGGCGCACATGGCCCTCGAGAAAATGGCCGCCACGGGTGGTGCCGTCGGAAAGGCCGAGCACCACATGCAGATGCAGGCTGGCCTTGCCCTCGTCGTCGACGGCGATGTCGCCAATCATGCTCAGCACCTCCGATTGCACCTCGACCGGGATCGGCGCGTAAGTCTTCGTGTCGAATTCGAAGAAGGCGATGCGTGCGGCGCGAAAGGCGCCGATGGCGGTGATGGAGGCGGCGGCGATCGCGTTTTTCGCGGCGAAATCGCGAATGGTCGCAAAGGCTTCCTCACCTTCGTCGAGCACCAGGATGAAGCTGCGCTCGCCGGCATCCTCGACCAGAAGTTTGTGTTTCATGACCTCGCTCCTTCGCTGTTGCCTTCCGGCGAAAAGGCGCGGGCGCGCGCTTCGGTTCCGCAACGGCAGGAACAAAGCCCATTCTGCTCCGTTAGTCGTTCATCCCTGCCCATGAAAGGCTGCACCGATGGACACCTCCCGCACCGCCCTGTGTGCCGTATCGCTCGCCGTCAACGGACGGCATTTCTCCTTCGACATTCCCCCCTGGGTTACGCTTCTCGACCTGCTGCGCGGCGACATGGAGCTGACCGGCACCAAGAAGGGCTGCGATCACGGCCAATGCGGCGCCTGCACCGTGTTGATCGATGGCGAGCGGGTGAATTCCTGCCTCAAGCTGGCGGTGACGCTGGATGGTGCGGAGATCACCACCATCGAGGGGCTCGGCACGCCGGATGACATGCACCCGATGCAGAAGGCCTTCGTCGAGCATGACGCCTTCCAATGCGGTTATTGCACGCCGGGCCAGATCTGTTCCGCCGTCGGCCTTGTCAACGAGGGTCACGCCCGTTCTCGCGAGCAGATCCGCGAGTTGATGAGCGGCAATCTCTGTCGCTGCGGCGCCTATACCAATATCGCCGATGCTATCGAGGACGTCCTCGCCCAGGAAACTGTCCTTCCACATCGGGAGGCCGCCGAATGAGACCCTTTGCCTATACCCGCGCCGAAGCCGTCGGCGCAGCCGTCGCCGCCATGGCCGCCGATCCGGACGCGCAGATTCTTGCCGGCGGCACCAATCTTGTCGACCTGATGAAATACGACGTCGCCAGGCCCGGCGCAGTCGTCGATATCAATCGCCTGCCGCTGAAGGAGATCGAGGAACTGCAGGACGGGGCCCTGCGCATCGGGGCGTTGGTGAGCAACACGGCGGTCGCCTATGACGAACGCGTCCGGGAAAAATTCCCGTTGCTTTCCAGCGCCATCCTCGCCGGGGCTTCGCCGCAACTGCGCAATGCCGCCACGACCGGCGGCAACCTGCTGCAGCGCACACGCTGCTATTATTTCTACGATCCCTCCACCCCCTGCAACAAGCGCCAGTCCGGCTCCGGCTGCGGCGCCATTGGCGGCGTGAACCGCATCCATGCCATTCTCGGCGCCAGCGAGCATTGCATCGCCGTGCATCCTTCCGACATGTGCGTGGCGCTGGCGGCGCTCGAAGCCATCGTCGAGGTCCAAGGCCCGGAGGGGCCGCGCGAGATCGCATTCGCCGATTTCCACCGCCTGCCCGGCGACATGCCGGAGCGCGACAACACTCTGGCGCAGGGCGAGATGGTCACCGGCATCCGGCTTGAAGCCAATCATTTCGCCCCCCACCACACCTATCTGAAGATCCGCGATCGTCTGTCCTATGCCTTCGCGTTGGTTTCGGTCGCCGTCGCCATGGAGATCGACCGCGGCCGCATCGTCGACCTCAGGCTGGCGCTCGGCGGCGTCGCTCACAAGCCTTGGCGCGATCCGCTGGCGGAAGCGGAGTTTGCCGGCGCCACCGCCGATGAAATGACCTTCGGCCGCATCGCCGAACGGCTGCTGACCGGCGCGAAAGGCCAGGGCGGCAATGATTTCAAGATACCGCTCGCCAAGAAGGCCATCATTCGCGCCCTGAAACAGGCGGCCGCCGGCCGGCCGCAGGACCAGACGATCAAGGCGATCCAGTAACAGGAGGCCCGCCATGCTGCATCATTCCAAAGTCGTCGGCCTTCCGGTGTCGCGCATCGACGGACCGCTGAAGGTCACGGGGACGGCACATTACGCCACCGAACATGCCGCTCCCGGCATGCTCTACGGTTACGTGGTTCCCGCCACCATCGCCACCGGCCGCATCCTCGCGGTCCACACGCACGAGGCGGAATCCTTCCCGGGTGTCGTCAAGGTCTATACCCATGAGAACCGGCCGAAGGCCGCCTTCCGCGACGCCAAATGGAAGGACGAGGTGGCGCTGCCCGGCCATCCCTTCCGCCCCCTGGAAAACGACAGGGTGCTGTTCGACGGCCAGCCGGTCGCTTTCGTCGTCGCCGAAAGTTTCGAGGCGGCGCGCGATGCCGCCGCGCTGATCCGCGTCGACTATGCGCCGGGCGAGGCGAAGACGGATATCTGCGCCGAGCGCCACAACGCCTATGTGCCGCCGGTGCCGCGCATGCCGCAATTCATGCCGCCCAAGCCGCGCGGCGATGCCGAAACCGCCTTCGGCCTGGCGCCGCATTCCGTGTCCAACGATTACGTCATCAAGGGCGAGCACCACAATCCCATGGAGCTGTTTGGCACGACCGTCATTCTCGGCCGTGACGGTGACCTGACCATTCACGAGAAAACCCAGGGGTCGCAGAACTCGCAGGCCTATGTCTGCGGCGTCTTCGGCCTCGATCCAGAGCGGGTGGTCGTGCGAAACCGCTTTGTCGGCGGCGCTTTCGGGCAAGGGCTGCGGCCGAAGCATAATCTGTTCCTCGCGGTCATGGCGAGCCTCGATCTCAACCGCTCGATGAAGGTGGAGATGAGCCGGCGCGAGATGTTCTATCTCACCTGGCGGCCGTCCTGCGTACAGACCGTCTCGCTCGCCGCCGATGGCGAGGGGCATCTGCAGGCGGTGCTGCATCATGCCGTCCATGCGACGTCGCGGCATGAGGACTACCAGGAAAACGTCGCCAACTGGTCCGGCCTCGCCTATGCCTGCGACAATGTGAAGATCGAATACGAAATCGCCAAGCTCGACATGGCGACCCCCGGCGACATGCGCGCCCCCGGCGCGGCCAGCGGCCTGACGGCGCTGGAAGCGGCGATGGACGAGCTGGCCTATGCGGTCGGTATCGATCCGCTCGAATTGCGTATCCGCAATTTCGTCCACCGCGACCAGAACCAGGACAAGGACATCACCTCCAAGGCCCTGCATGCCTGTTACCGCGAGGGCGCGGAGCGTTTCGGCTGGGCGAGCCGGTCGCCGGAGCCGGGTTCCATGCGCGAAGGCAACGAGCTGATCGGCTGGGGCATGGCGGGCGGCATCTGGGAAGCGCAGATGTCGCAGGCCGAGGCCCGTGTGCGGCTGTTTGCCGATGGCCGGGTGACGGTCAGCGCCGCCGCCTCCGATATCGGCACCGGCACCTATACCATTCTCGGCCAGCTCGCGGCCGAGGCCTTCGACATTCCCGTCGAGCGGGTGACGGTGGCGATCGGCGCTTCCGACCTGCCGAAGACCGGCGTCGAAGGTGGGTCCTGGACGGCGGCCACCAGCGGCACCGCCGTGCAGAACGCCGCGAAGGCGGTGATAAAAACCCTGCTCGACCATGCGAAGAACATGGAGAATTCGCCGCTTGCCGATGCAAGCGAGGAGCAGGTGGAAATTTCGGAGGGGCGGCTGGTGCTGGAAACCAACCATCAGGCAGGCGTCGCCATCTCGGATATCATGGCCTCCGCCGGTCTGCCTTTCATCGCCGAGACCGGAAAGGCCGCGCCCGACAAGGCGATCATGGCGAAATTCTCCGCCTATACCCATTCGGCCGTCTTCGTCGAGGTGCGGGTCGATGTCGAACTCGGTGTCGTCAGCGTGACGCGGGTGGTCAGCGCCGTCGCGGCCGGACGCATCCTCAACCCCAAGACGGCGCGCAGCCAGATTCTGGGCGGCGTGGTCATGGGCATCGGCATGGCATTGCATGAGGAAGGCATGATCGACCACCGCAGCGGCCGGATCATGAACCACAACATCGCCGAATACCACATCCCCGCCCATGCCGACATTCACGACATCGAGGTGCTGTTCGTCGAGGAAGACGACGACAAGGCAAGCCCGATCGGCGTCAAGGGGCTGGGCGAGATCGGCATTGTCGGCGTCGCCGCCGCCGTCTCGAACGCCATCTTCCATGCGACGGGCAAGCGCATCCGCCATTTTCCAATCACCCTCGACAAGATCCTCGAAAGCGAGATCAATCCATGAGCGAGACCACCGCCGAAACCCACGCCTTCCGTCCCGTGCGCTTTTCGCAGGATGTCGAGACCGTCCAGCCGGACGAGCCGCAGGTCGCTCGCGAACTTGCCGAGACCATGCTGTCGATCGCCCGGAAGACCTATGCCGATACAGGCCACGCCATGCGCGCGGTCCACGCCAAAAGCCATGGCCTGCTGCAGGCGCGGCTGGAAGTCCTTGACGACCTGCCGCCCGAACTGGCGCAGGGGATTTTCGCAAAACCGGGCAATCATGACGCGATCATCCGCCTGTCGACTTCGCCCGGCGACCTGCTGCATGACGGCATCTCGACCGCGCGCGGGCTGGCGCTGAAGATTCTCGACGTCGAGGGCGAGCGGCTGCCGGGCGCCGAGGAGGCGACCAGCCAGGATTTCGTCATGGTCAACGGCAAGGAGTTCAACGCCTCCTCCGGCCGGCAATTCCTGACGACGCTGAAGGGTCTGGCTGCGACCACGGACCGTATCGAAGGCGTCAAGACCTGGGTCTCCAAGGCCTTCAAGGGCATCGAGGCGGCGCTGGAGGCGGTCGGCAGTGAAAGCGCGACATTGAAGGCGCTGGGCGGGCATCCCGACACCCATATCCTCGGTGACAGCTTCTTCACGCAACTGCCGTTGCGCCATGGCGACTACATCGCCAAGCTGGCGATCGTGCCGATCTCGGAAAACCTGAAGGCGCTGAACGGCGCCAGGCTGGACACCGAGGACGACGAGGACGCCATCCGCCACGGCGTGATGGATTTCTTCGAGAACAATACGGCGATCTGGAACCTGCAGGTGCAGCTCTGCACCGATCTGGAGGACATGCCGGTCGAGGGCGTGCAGGCCTGGGACGAGAAGAAAAGCCCCTTCGTGACGGTGGCGCGGCTGGTCGCCGGCCCCCAGACGGCCTGGAGCGAGGAGCGCGCCGAACAGGGCGACGACGGCATGGCCTTCAGCCCCTGGAACGGGATTACCGACCACCGCCCCCTCGGCGCGATCATGCGTCTTCGCAAGCTCGCCTATGAACGCTCCGCCGCCTTCCGCTCCCAGCGCAATTTCATCCCCGTCACCGATCCCCGAGTTTGTCCTTTCGGCCACGGCCGCAGCGGCGGGCGTGGTGCGGCGTTCAATGATGCGAAAGAAGGACTCTCGCTCGGAGAATGAAGGCTTTGCGCCCAGGCTGCAAAGCGCAGGGCAACCGGATACGGAACGAAAGCATCGTCGCGAAACCCCTTCTCCCCGGCGGGAAGAAGGGGTTTTCGGCATGGGCGCGCGAAAATCCTATTGCTTTTCGGAATCCAGAAAATCCGCTGTCGTCGCCAATTCGACCTGTGTGGAAAAGCGGGCGCCCAGCAGCTTGATCGAGGCGTCATGTGTGGCGTCGGCGCTGGAGCAGACGCCGTCGGTGAGCACGATCACCCGGTAGCCGTGGTCGATGGCCCCGAGCACGGTCGCCAGCACGCAGACATCCGTCTCGCCCCCGGTCATGACAAGCGTCTCCACCGACTCCGCCTGAAGGGTGGCATGCAGCCGGCCGTCGAACCACGGCGAATAGCAGGGTTTTAAAAAGCTGCGGGCCGGCGGCATGAAGCGGGCGAGCGGGGCGACCCCCTCCGTCATTTCCGCCGGCAGGTGCTCGCCGGTCATCATCCACCATTTGCGATAGTAGTCACGCCACTGGCCCGGCATGTCCTCCGGCGTCCGGGGCGGCATGAAGCGGGTGAAGATCGTCCGCTCGGCATGCCGCCCCGTCATTTCCTCGATCTGCGGCAGGACGCGGTCGAACCAGGCAAGCCCCCAGGGCGTCTCCTCGCCGAACAGGCGCTGCATGTCGACGCACAGATGCCGCCATTGTCCGAGCCGGTCCATATCAGCCCTCCGTTTACGCCGAAACCTTCGGCTCACGCGCCCAGAACCGCAATTGCCCGAGCTTGCCGACGAAGGCATCGACATCCTTCGCCGCCGACAGCGCCGTCACGCCTTCGTCCGGCGCATCGATGCCGGCCTTGGCGAGCAGGGATGCGGCCTCGGGACTATGGGCGATGAACTTGCAATGGACGAAGGCATCGGCGAGGAAATCCCGCGCCGGCGGCGCGAGGGCCAGCATCCCGGCGCCTTCCGCGCCGGGCAGCACGGCGACGGCATCATAGAGCACCGAGGGGCCGCCATCGAGCATCTGCTGCGCCGGCAGCCGGTTGCCGTCCGACAGCGTCACGCCGCCGACCTTCGGCGCGATGATTTCCACCGTGCCCTTTTCCTTCTCGATCGCCCGCATCAGCTTCTTGAGCAGCGCCGCATCCGTGCCGTCGGTGACGAGGATGCCGAGCTTGCGGCCCTCGAACCGCTGCGGCCCGCGATTGACGATGCTGAGCACCGGCGACGCGTCGAGATCGGTGCGCGGCTTCACCGCCGCATCCGCCGGCTTCGGCAGGCTGACGATGCCGAGATTGTCGGCCACCTTCTGCGCCAGCGCCTGGTCGATATTCATGAGATGCGAAACCATGCGTTCGCGGATGACGGGCGTCTCGACCTTGCTGAGTTCGAAGGTGAGCGCGGCGGCGATATGGGCCTGCTCGATATCCGTCTGGCTGATGAAGAATTGCCGCGCCTGGCTGTAATGGTCGGCAAAGCTTTCCGGGCGAAGCTGCACCTTCTGGCCCTGCTCTTCGGAAGGGAAATGCTTGTAGCCGCGCTCGGGGGATTCGCGTGGGCCTTGGTCCCAGGAATTCGGCTCGTAATTGGCACGGCCCACGGGATTGCGCATCGCCATGTGCCCGTCCTGTTGGAAATGATGGAAGGGACACTTCGGCGCATTGATCGGCAGATGGGTGAAATTCGTGCTGCCCAGCCGCTTCAGCTGCGTGTCGAGATAGGAGAAATTGCGCCCCTGCAGCAGCGGATCGTTGGAAAAGCCGATGCCGGGCGGCACGTTCTGGGTCATGAACGCCACCTGCTCGGTCTCGGCGAAGAAATTGTCTGGCATGCGGTCGAGCACCAGTCGGCCGATGGGTCGCACCGGCAGCACCTCCTCGGGGATGATCTTGGTCGGATCGAGAATGTCGAAATCGAAGCTGTCGGCGAAATCCTGGTCGAAAAGCTGCACGCACAGCTCCCATTCCGGGAAATTGCCGGACTGGATCGCCTGCCAGAGATCGCGACGATGGAAATCCGGATCGGCGCCGTTGATCTTCACCGCCTCGTTCCAGACGACGGATTGCAGGCCGAGCTTCGGTTTCCAGTGGAACTTGACGAAGGTGGAGGCGCCCGCCGCATTGACGAAGCGGAACGTATGGACGCCGAACCCTTCCATGAAGCGGAAGGAGCGGGGAATGGCGCGATCCGACATCACCCACATGATCATGTGCATGCTTTCCGGCGTCAGGCTGATGAAATCCCAGAAATTGTCATGCGCCGATTGCGCCTGCGGGAAGCCGCGATCCGGCTCCGGCTTCACCGAATGGATGATGTCGGGAAACTTGATCGCATCCTGGATGAAGAACACGGGAATATTGTTGCCGACCAGATCCCAGTTGCCCTCCTTGGTGTAGATCTTCACCGCGAAGCCGCGCACGTCGCGGGCGAGGTCGAAGGATCCCTTGGAACCGGCGACGGTGGAAAAGCGCACGAAGGCCGGAGTCTTCTCACCGGGGCGCTGCAGGAAATCGGCGCGGGTGACGTCCGACAGCGAGTGGTAGGTCTCGAAGAAGCCGTGGGCGCCATAGCCGCGGGCATGGACGACACGCTCGGGAATGCGCTCGTGGTCGAAGTGGAAAATCTTCTCGCGGAAATGGAAATCCTCCATCAGCGCCGGGCCGCGCGCGCCGACGCGCAGCGTGTTCTGGTCGTCGGAGACGGGAACGCCGAGCGCGGTGGTCATGACCGGACAGGTTCCCACGGCGGTCTGGTGCAATTCCCCGCCGGCGCCGCGGCGAAGCTGCTGGTCGTGGATGGTGGCGGGCTTGTCCTTGGGCGGTTGCGTTTTCGGCATGACGATCTCCCTGTTGAGGTCGGCTGCATAACGAATACGGCCAGCGGTTGTTCCGTTGCCGGAACCGCAGAGGCTGCCGCGCCGTTTCGCTTCTTAAACCGCAATCGAGGGGACATCGCCTCCATGCCGATCATCGCCACGGCCGCATGGTCGATCTCGAAAGCCGTTGCGGCGCATTTTCCATCCGCCGGATCGGGCCTCGCCCGTTATGCCGCCCGCTTTCCGGGCGTCGAGGTCAACACCACCTTCTATCGCCGCCACCGGCCGGATACGTTCGTCCGCTGGGCTGCCGATGTGCCTGAAGATTTCCGCTTTGCGATCAAGATGCCGAAGACTATCAGCCATGAGCACCGGTTGAAAGGGATCGAGGCCGAGCTGGACCTGTTCCTGGCCGATATCGCCGGCCTCGGCAAAAAGCTCGGGCCGCTGTTGTGCCAGTTGCCGCCGAACCTGCGCTTCGATGCCGATGTGGTCGAGGCCGCCTTCGCGGCGATGCGGGCGCGCCATTCCGGCCCGATCGTGCTCGAGCCGCGCCATCCGAGCTGGGCCGGAGCCGAGGCGGATGCGCTGATGCGACGGCACGGCATCGACCCGGTGCTGGCCGATCCGCCGGTCATCTGGAAGGCGGTCGATTTCACCCTTCCGCCACGCTACATCCGCCTGCACGGCACGCCGAAAATCTATTATTCCGCCTATGACGACGCGGAAATCGACGCCTTCATCCGGCTGCTGCCGCCCGACGGCTGGTGCGTTTTCGACAATACCGCCTCGGGGGCAGCGACAAGCAATGCGCTGACGGCGCTGTCGCGCCTGCCGGCTGCCTCGCGGGAAGGGTGATCGCGCCGGATCAGAACTCGTCCCATCCGGCATCATTGGTCGGGGCGGGTGAGCCGCCGCCGAAGGCGTTGGCGAGCTTGTCGACCATGCGCTTGGCCGGCGAGGCGATCCGCGGCGAGGCGGTGCTGGCCACCTTCAGGCGCGGGCGGACCGCAGCGGCGACCGGCGCAGGGGCGGGACGCGAGGCGGGGGGCACCGCAGCGAAGGCGCGACCGCCGGCGACTGCCGCGTCACCCACCTGAAACTTTCCGACGAGCTGGCGCAGCCTGTCCGCCTCCAGCGCCAACGAGGAACTCGCAGCCGTCGATTGCTCGACCATCGCCGCATTCTGCTGCGTCGTCTGGTCCATCTGGTTGACCGCCGCATTGACCTCCGCCAATCCCACCGATTGTTCGCGCGCCGAGGTGGCGATGGCATCGAGCTGGACGTTGATGTCGTTGACATGCTGGCCGATCACCTTCAGCGCCTCGCCGGTCTCGGTCACGAGGCGGACGCCGCCCTCGACCTCGCCGGCGGAATGGCGGATCAGCTCCTTGATTTCCCTTGCCGCCTGCGCGGAGCGTTGCGCCAGTTCGCGCACCTCCTGGGCGACGACGGCAAAGCCCTTGCCGGCTTCACCGGCGCGGGCCGCCTCGACGCCGGCGTTGAGCGCCAGCAGATTGGTCTGGAAGGCGATCTCGTCGATGACGCCGATGATGTTGGAGATCTGCCCGGAGGACTCCTCGATGCGCTGCATGGCGGCAACGGCTTCGGACACGACCTTCGCCGAACGGTCAGCCGAGGAATTGGCTTCCGATGCCTTGCTGCGGGCCTCTTCGGCGCGCTTCGAAGACTGCGAGACGTTGGCGGTGATCTCATCGAGCGCGGCGGCTGTCTCTTCCAGCGCGGCGGCCTGCTGCTCGGTGCGGCGCGACAGGTCGCTGGCGGCCTGGCTCAGTTCCCGCGAGCCGCCGTCGATGGAGACGGTGACCTCGGAGACGGCCTGCAGGGTGGTGCGAAGCTGGGTGACGGCGGCGTTGAAATCATGGCGCAGGGTTTCGAACTCCGGCGAAAAGGACTGGGTCAGCTCGAAGCCGAGATCGCCATTTGCCATGCGCTTCAACCCTTCGGCAAGGCCACCGGTCGCCTGGGCCATGGCGTTGGCGCGCACCCGTTCGATATCCGAATTGCGCTCGCGTTCGGCCTCGACGGCAGTCCGCTCGGCCTGTGAAGAGGCTTCGAGCGCGCGGGTGCGCAGGCCATTGTCCTTGAATACCTGGACGGCGCGGGCCATGCCGCCGATTTCGTCGCGGCGCTCGGTTTCGGCGATGGCAACGTCGAGGTTGCCGTTGGCAAGCGTGGTCATGGTGCCCGAAAGCATATCCAGCGGCCGGGCGATCCAGGCGCGCACGGCAAAGAAGCCGGCGACCAGCATGACGGCAAGACCGGCGACGACACTCACGATGGTGGTGATGATCGTGTCGCGGGTCATGTCGACGAGCCCGGCGTGACGTGTTTCGGTGAGGGCGGTGATCTTGCCGATCTCGTCGGTGATATCGTTGATCGCGATGGTGAAGGACGGGCGGCAGGTAGAGGCGAAGTCCGCCTGGGTGCGATCGACTTCGGTCTCGGCCAGCGCGATGCTGGCAGCGGCAATCAGCGGGCCGCATTTGTTTTTCAGCGCATCGACAGCTTCGGCCTTGATCGCGGCGATGCGGGCATTGTCGGGCGCGCTGGCCATCGCCGCATCGATCTGCGTGGTGAAGAAGCCTTCGCTCATCTTCATGTCGGCCACGGCCGCTTTCTTGTCGGCGTCATCGCGCGCAATCAGGATATCGGCAATGGCGGAGCGGATCGACACCAGGCTGCGGCTGGCGCGCGCCAGCATCAGCGTCGCGTTGGATTCCTTCTCCAGCAGCGCGGTGTAGGACGTATCGATGAACGATATGCGCGAGCTGCTATAGGCCGTGACTCCGGCCACGAACAACCCGAAGGCGCAGAGAATGACAAGAAACTTGCCGATGACGGGAATATGACGCATGGCGGCGGCCTGTTCTGGAAAACTGCCGCCTGGGTTATCAGGATATCGTTATGTTTCGCTTAATATTTTCATGGTTGCGCCGGGAAGGTTTCACACGCGGCGCGCCCGCTGGCGAAATGGCGAACGGCCGTATACAGGGCATCGCCTGTCGGCCGTCGATTGCAAGAAAATGTAGGGAAGGTCGTTCACAACCGGCCAGCCTGGGGCGCCTGTCGGCGCGGGAAGCTGGCGGTGGTCTACTGCCCGATCGTTCTCGGGAAGCGTATCGGCGGGGCGGTGTGCCCGGCTGGCAATCCGGTCGGTTCAGCCGAAAACCAGGAAGCCGGAAACGGCGGCGCGGATGTTTTCACGCGAGATGCCGAGGTCGCGCAGGGCGCGGTCGTCGAGGGCGTTCAGTTCGCGGGCGGCGCGACGTTCGGCTGCATTCTTCTTGAGCTTTGCGAAAACGTTCATGATCAACTCCTTTGTGTTGCCCAGTAGATAGGCAATTTCGTGCCTGGGAAAAAGGCACAAGTTTGCACCGGAGGCATGCCGGCCTTGCATGGCGGCGACCGGCGCTTCGACATGCAGCCAGCACCGGCACCCATCGCGCGCATCGTCTCGCTATGGCTCATCCACCGCTTGCGTGCCATTTCGATCGGCATGGAGGCTGAAATGCTTCTCAACCCGCACCCGGATTGACGCTCTTCTCCTTAGCGTCCGGCAGCGTACCGGCGCCCGGCGTCTTGCTTTCGTCGGTGAGGCGCTCCTTGGCGTGGGGGCCGGCGGGGGGCGGAGGTTTTGCGCCGGCGGGGGCGTCGCGGGTTTTTTCGACCGCCTTCTGCGCCTGCTTGTCCTCGTCCGTCATGGCTCTTCTCCTTGAAGGGTTAGACACCTTTCTCCAACGCGAGGCGGGCGGAACCGGTTCCGGGAAAAACTCAGCCCTCGGCAGGCGGGCCGAAGCGTTCGATCATGCGATTGCGGATCTGGTCGCGGGCCGCGCGGTAGAGCGCAAGCGTCGCCTCGCGTCCGTCGGCCTGGCCGACAGGGTCGGAAATCGGCCAGTATTCCACCTCCAGCGCGGCGGTGCGGGCCATGTCCATGGCCAGGCGCTGGCTGGTGGGCGAAAGCGCAACCACGAGATCGAAACTGCCGAGATGGTCGCCCCAATCCTGCATCTCCTCGAACGAGCGGCAGCGATGACGCACCAGCTCGACGCCGATCTCGTTGCAGACGGCGATGGCGAAGCCGTCGACTTCCCTGTCATGCCGGACGCCGGCGGATTGCACATAGGCGGCGCGGCCGTAAATCTTCTTCATCAGGCCTTCGGCCATGGGAGAGCGAACCGAATTGTGATCGCAGCAGAAGAGGATGGAGCGGGGGATAGGCTTGGACAAGGAGAGCTCCGGTTGGACTTGAGGATCTCGGCGGCGGATTTTCAGGAGCGGACGGCCGACCGCCGGCGCGCTTGCGACCGAGGTCCGGCGGCGATGGACGGCTTCCGGCAATCCCACCACACTCCCCTTGCCGGCGCAAGACGAGCGGGCCTGTCCTTCCTTCCCGGCAGAATAGTGGCGGGATGTGACAGCTTTTATCGCGATACGATTCGACAATCGGTCCCGCGAGTGCTCTAATCGCGTGGGGTCAATTCAGGTGCCAGCCATTCCACGATGGACACGCATAAACGCAGCATAGTGAAAGCGCTCTCGTGGCGCGCGACGGGATCCGTCGATACCATCCTGATTTCCCTGGTCATTACCGGCAGCATCAGGCTTGCGGCCACGATCGGTTTCACCGAGGTCGTTACCAAATCCCTGCTTTATTATTTTCACGAGAGAGTCTGGCTTCGCGTGCCCTTCGGCCGTGCCAATCCATCCGACGGTATCTCGTGACGATGGTGCGTTCGCTCGGTGCGGCCGGGCGGCCTCTTCGGGCAAGTCGTGGCGGGAGGAGCAGGCTTATGGTGCGGGAAAACGAAATCCGGGAAAACGAGGTGGCGGTCGAGCCGCCGCCGGCGGTAGATGCCGGGCTTGTGTTCATCGGCCGCATCGAAACCCCCTGGGTCTTGCGGCTGGAAACGCCGCGACAGGGCCGCCAGGACGGGCCGATCTGCATCATCGAGGTGGTCGAGCCCTGGGAGGAGGCGCTGCGCGGCATCGAGCGCTTCCAGCGGCTGGAGATCCTCTACTGGCTCGACCGCTCCCGCCGCGACCTCGTGCTGCAAAGCCCGGCCTCGAACGGCGAGACCCATGGCACGTTTTCGCTGCGCTCACCGGTGCGGCCGAACCCGATCGGCACCTCGATCGTCATCCTGGAAAAGGTCGAGGGCGCGCGGCTTTTCGTCAAGGGCCTCGATTGCCTCGACGGCACGCCGCTGATCGACATCAAGCCCGACCGCTGCCTGTTCACGCCCGTCGCCCCGCCGCAGAAGGGCGACTTCGAAACCGCTCACGGTCCTGACGATTCACCGATCAGCCAGTTGATGAAATAATCGATCTCGGCGCTGTCGCGCTTGGCCTCAGGGCACAGGCAATAGTAGTTGTGGAGCGCGGCGACGCCGATTTGCAACGGCTGCACGAGCCTGCCCTCGTCGAGATCGCGGGCGGAGACCACCTCGTCGCTCAGCGCCACGCCGAAGCCGTCACGAGCGGCCTGGAGGACGATGCCGAAACTGTCGAAATAGACATCCGACTCGCCGCCCCAGGCAATGCCGGCCTGCGCCTGCCAGCGCCGCCATTGCGCACCGTCGTCTTCATGCAGCAGGCGGTGATAGGCAAGATCGGAAGGCTGGCGGATAGCCTTCGGCCCACGCAGCAATTGCGGGCTGCAGACCGGCGTCATGCGGATGCCATGCAGCAGATGCCACCAGAAGCCCGGCCAGGGCGGCACGCCATAGATGACGGCGACATCGGTCTTGCGCCAGTCAATGCCCTGGAAATAGCTCGAGGTCACGACGTTCAACTGGAAATTCGGGTTCTCGTCCATGAATCGGAAGAGACGCGTGGCGAGCCAGGCCGTTCCGTAGACCTGGGGCATGGAGATCCGCAGGCTGCGCCTTGTCTCCTCGTCGTGGCGCGCGGCGGCGACCTGGCGCACGCCGGTCTGGATCGCGTCCATGGCGGTGGCGACCGAGCGCTGGAGCTGGGCGCCGCTCCGGGTCAGGGCGAGCTGGCGGCCGCGTTTCTGGAACAGCTCGACCCCGAGCCCCGTCTGCAGGGCGCGGATCTGCTGGCTGACCGCGCCCGGCGTCACATGCAGCTCGGCTGCGGCCGCGCCGACATTGCCAAGCCGGGCGACGCTTTCGAAGACACGAAACGCATGCAGGGGAGGAAGGGCCATCATGTCTCTCTTTCGCGGGAGGCTCTCGTCGCGCCGGGGTGCAGATGCTCGATCAGGCGGTCGGCCAGCGCCCGCAGGATCGGCTCGCCGACCCGCTCCACCGGGCTGACGATGTAATATTCGCGCGCCGCGTTGATCGTCGTCGGAAACGGTTGGATCAGCCGGCCTTCGTTGAGGGCATTGCGGGTCAGCACGTCCGAGACCAGCGCCACGCCGCGCCCCTGGATGGCGGAGGCGATCGCCTGCGCCACCGAATTGACCCGCACATGCGTATTGCCCTCCAGCCCGATGCGGGCGGCGACCGACCATTTCGCCCATTCGCCGCCATCGTCTTCATGCAGCAGCGTCACGGCGCTAAGCTTGCGCTCGCGATTGCGCAGGTCGAGGCGGGAAAGAAGCGTCGGCGCGCAGACGGCGGACAGGCGCACTTCGCCGAGCAGGCGCCAATGCTTGCCGGTGAAGGGCGGGTTGTCATAGACGACGGCGATGTCGTTGCGGGTCCAGTCGACCTCGGCTGCCGTCATCGCCTCGTCGATCGACAGTTTCGAGATGCCATGGCCCTCGGCAAAGCCGATGATCGCTGCCGTCAGCCAGGCGATGCCGAGCGCCGTCGGCACCGAGACCGACAGCGACACCGGCTGCTCGCCGGCCGCCGCCCGGCGCGAGGTGCGCGTGGCCGTGTCGATCTGCCCCAGTGAAATGGCGACGGCTTGCGAAAAATCCCGCCCGGCCTGGGTCAGCACGACATTGCGGCCCGACTTGCGAAACAGGGCGATGCCGGTGGCCTCGCCAAGCTTCTTCAATTGCAGCGAGACGGCGCTGGGGCTGAGGTTCAGTTCCCCGGCCGCCTGCCGCACGCTGCCGAGCCGCGCCGCCGCCTCGAAGGCAGGCAGATATTGCAGGTAGGGCAACATACGCGACATTTCCGGACCGCCGATTGTTTCAATTCATCAAACGATATTGGCGATATTAAATTGATTTTTCCGAACTGTTAAGAGTGCTACCCCTATGGAAAAGGAGGAACGTCATGATTTCGGCAAGACCATTCGATTTTCCCTATGACGGCAATCTCGATCCGGCCAGGACGGCGCTGATCGTCATCGACCTGCAGGACGATTTCCTGTCCTCGACCGGTTATTTCGCCAGGCAGGGCTACGATCCCGCGCCGCTGCGCGCCATCATCCCCGCCGTCAATCGCGTGATCGGCGCCTGCCGCAGCGCCGGCATCCGCGTCATCCACACCCGGCAGGGCTACCGCGCCGATCTCGCCGACATGACGCCCTATGAGAAATGGCGTCGTCAGCGCTCCGGCCTCGACGGCACCACGGCGTTGCTGCGCTCCAGTCCGGGCTTCCAGATTTCGGCCGATATCGACGTCGGCCCCGAAGACATCATCGTCGACAAGACCTGCAACGGCGCCTTCACCTATACGGATTTCGAGCATGTGCTGCGCGCGCAGGGCATCACGCATCTGCTGTTTTCCGGTTGCACCACCGATGTCTGCGTCCACACGACGCTGCGCGAGGCCTGCGACCGCAATTTCCAGTGCCTGACCATTTCCGACGCCTGCGCCAGCGGCGACCAGTATGCCCATGAGGCGGCCCTGCACATGGTTACCGTCGAGAACGGCATTTTTGGCGCGCTGACCGACAGCGCGGCGGTTCTCGAGGGTCTGGGCCGGCTGGAGCGAGCGAAGGCATGAGTGGCCAGCAGACCTACGTCTCCCTGATGCGCCTGACGCAGAAGGGGCTCGACGAACTGACCGACAGCGCCCGCCGCCGCAAGGTCAGTGAGGATCGCGTTGCCTCCCTCGGTGGCCGCTCCATCGCCTTCTACGCCCTGCTCGGGACTTACGATTTCCTGCAGGTCTTCGAGATGCCGAGCAATGAGGCGATGCTGCAATACGTGCTGACCGCGCGGCGCGACGGGCATGTCGAGCCGCTGATCATGCCGGCCTTCGACACCGGGGCTTATGGCGGAATTCTCCAGGCGATGACGTAGGAACGGCACGGTTCGGGGGGGGGATAATCGTTTAGTTTTCATGCGGTTTTCAGGCGAAAACAATTAGCTTGTCTGCACTTGGCTTTTCTATACCACTTCAGAAACGCAACAAAAAAGGGAACGGATTATGATGAAGAACCAGTCTGGACTGAAATCGGCGCTGATCGCGGGCGGCCTGCTGGCCGCGATCATGGGCCAGGCGCAGGCGGCCGGGCAGAAACCGGACTTCGTGTCCGGCGGCGTGCTGAAAGTCTGCACCAGCGGCGAATTCCCGCCGATGGAATATTACGAAAATCCCGGCGACAAGGACCTCGTCGGCTTCGAGATCGACCTGCTGGACGCCATCGCCAAGCGCTGGGACGCCAAGGCGGAATATGTGGTCGGCGATTTCAAGGGCCTGTTGCCGTCGCTGGATTCGAAACGCTGCGACCTCGTCGCCAGCGGCATCCTCATCACCCCGGCGCGCCTCGAGAAATATGACGGCATTCCCTATTTCGGCTCGCATATCGTGCTGGTGACGGCGGCGAGCGACAAGGAGACGAAGGCGCCGGCCGATGTCAGCGGCAAGGTGATGGCAATCGAGGCCGGCACGTCCTACGAGAAGATCGTCGCCGATCTCAATACCGAGCTGGAAGCCGCCGGCAAGCCGCCCGTGCAGGCCCAGACCTATCCTTCCGCCGCCGGCGTCATCCAGCAGATCCTCGTTGGCCGCGCCACCGCGACGATCACCCAGGATACCACGGCCGCCTATCGCATGTTGCAGGTGCCGGGCAAGCTCAGCATTCCCTACACCTACGACCAGAGCGAAAATTACGGCATCTACCTGCGCAAGAGCGCGGGTGACCGCGAGATGCTGAAGCAGGCGATCGAGGCGCTGCAGGCAAGCGGCGAGATGAAGGCCATGCTGAAGAAATGGAACCTGCCGGAAACGGCGACCGACGTTTCGCATGACGTGAAGTGACGGCCTTGTTCCAGCTCGATCTTTTCGTCCACGCGGTCTTCAGCGCTGCCCTGTTCCAGGGGGCGCTGCTCACCGTCGGCCTGTCGCTCTGCGTCATGGCCGTGTCGCTGGTTCTGGGCATGGGGCTCGGCTCCATGGCCGGCTCGCCGCGCCGGGCGGTGCGGTGGATCGTGACGGTCTATGTCTGGCTGTTTCGCGGCGCGCCGGCGCTGCTGGTGCTGCTGTTCGTCTGGAACGGCCTGCCGCAGATTTCGGATGTGTTCCGTGCCGATTGGTTTACGCCGTTCTTCGCCGCCTTCCTGGCGCTGTCGCTGATCCAGATCGCCTATCTCGCCGAGATCCTGCGCAGCGCCTTCGCCGCCGTGGGTCAGGGGCAGCGGGAAGGGGCGGCAGCGCTCGGCCTGCATGGATGGCAGATCTTTCTGCTCGTCACCATGCCGCAGGCCCTGCGCATCGCGGTGCCGGCGCTGATGAACGAGTTCATCTCGCTGCTGAAGACCACCTCGCTGGCGACGGTGATCTCGCTGAAGGAACTGATGACGGTCTCGCAGTTCGCGATCGCCACGAGTTTCCGTTTCCTCGAATGGTATGGGGCGGCGCTCGTTTATTATCTGGTAATCGTTTCGCTGCTGACGTTCGCCCAGGGTCGAATCGAATACCGGCTTTCGCGCGGTTATCGCTGAAGCAGGAGGGGCTGCAAGGATGGATCGTATGAACATAGTCTCGGCCTTGGGGCGCAACCGCCGCTTGCCCGGCAAGCGGCTGCATCGACGGAGGCGGAAATGACCGCCTGGTTTTCGACGGAACCGCTCTCGAACCGCCTGACGCGGATCAGCGAGCCGCATGTCCACAGCTTCTTTCGCGCCAACGTCTTTCACGTCATCGGCAGCGATGCCGATCTGGTCGTCGATTTCGGCATGGGGCTGGCGTGCCTGCGCGAAACCCTGCCCATCCGTCCGGGAAAACCGGTGCTGGCGGTGGCGACGCATGTGCATGTCGACCATGTCGGCGCGTTCCACGAATTCGAGACCCGCATGGGCCATGCGGCGGAGGCGGAGGCTTTTGCCGGAATGCCGGATGCGGCCACCCTTGCCGGCTATTTTCGCGCCCAGCCGCAGGCGCTGGCGCAGGCCGCGCCAAACGGCATGACCGCCGCAGACTACCGCATCGCGCCGGCGCCGTTGACCCGAATCCTGCACGAGAACGACGTGATCGATCTCGGCGATGCCGCTTATACCGTGCTGCATCTCCCCGGCCATTCCCCCGGTTCCATCGGGCTTCTGGACGAAAGGACCGGTGAATTCTTCGCCGGCGATGCGATCTATGAGGGGCAATTGGTGGACGACCTGCCGGGTTGCGACCGGCAGGCCTACCGCCGGACGATGAGTCGGCTGGCAGGCCTCGATGTCGGTGTGGTCCATGGCGGCCACGGCGCCGAATTCGGCAGGGAGCGGATGCAGGCCATCGCCCGATCCTATCTCGACGCCGAGTGACGCATTCCACCGTCCGGCCGGAACGGCGGCCATCGCCGACCGGCCCGATGGCCCGCTTACTTGCCCAGCATGTCCGCCAGCATGAAGCCCGAACCCGCCCCCGTGCCGGCCCCCGGCCATGTGGCCGCGCCGCAGCAATAGAGCGACTTGACCGGCGTCGCATAGCGCGAATAGCCGGCGACCGGGCGGAAGAGAAAATTCTGGTCGAGATGATGGCTGCCGCTCAAATTGTCGCCGCCGATCAGGTTGGGGTTTTCCCGCTCCAGGTCGAGCGGCGAGAACACCGAGCGCCCGAGGATTTTCGCGCGCAATCCCGGCGCATAGGTTTCCAGCAGCGCCAGAACCCGGTCGGCATAGGCCTCCTTCGCGCCATCCCAATCCGTGGCGGCGATTTCGCCGCCGGCATCACCGCGAATCTGCGCCGGCAACACGCGCACCTGCACCCAGAGGACGTGCTTGCCATCGGGCGCGCGCGAAGAATCGAGCGCGGTGGGCTGGCCGACGACCAGTGCCGGCTCGCTTGGCAACAGCCCGTCCATCGCCTGCGCATAGACGCGCGACATCATTTCGAAATCCGGGGCGACATGCACATAGGCGAAGGATTTCAGCGCCGCGCCCGCACGCCAGTCCGGCAGGCCGTCCAGCGCCAGATGGATCATCATCGTTCCCGGCCCGGCGCGAAACGCCTCGATCTTGCGCTCGTAAGCCGCGCGGCCGGCATCCTTCGGCAACAGCTTGCCGAAGACCAGCTTGGGATGGACGTTGGAAATCACCGCGCGGCGCGCCTCCAGCACCCGGCCATCGGCGAGCCGCACGCCGCTGGCCTTGTCGCCGGAGAGCGTGATCGCCTCGACCGGCGCATCCAGAAGCAGCGTGCCGCCCTTGGAAGCGAACAGGCCGGTCATCGCCTTGATGATCGTATCGGCGCCACCCTTTCCGATAACCATGCCGAAGGCCTGGTTGGCCATGGATTCCAGATAGGGGAACAGCGCGCCGCCGGCAACATCTGGCGCGAAATCGAGATGCAGACCCCAGGCCGCCATCATCGCCTTGACCTTGGGGTGTTCGAAACGGCTGTCGAGGAAATCGCGCGGCGAGGCGAGCAGCAGGCGCGCGATGTCGTAAAGCCAGCCCGTCCCCTTTTCCCGCCAGGCCTTCCACGCCACCTTCGCCGATCGCCAGGAGGGCATGGGCGCGCCGAGCAGGCCGAAGATATGCGGTGCGTCGCTGCCGAATTCGGCCAGCATCTGCCGCCAGGCCGCCGCATCCTTTTCCGAGAGCGCGGCGATGCGGCCGGCAGTCTTTTCCAGATCGGTGCTGACGCCGAGGAACGTGCCGTCGCGAAACACGCTGGCGAAGCAATCGGCGGCCGGAACGAGGCCGAGGCCCTGGGCTGTCAGCGCATCCTTGTTGGCGGCGAAGAAGGCGGAGCCGGCGAACATCGAGAGATTCATGGCCGCGAGGTCATGGCGGAAGCCCGGCAGCGTGACTTCGCGCGTCTTGACCGCGCCCCCGGCTTCCGACTTGGCCTCGACCACAGCCACCGACCAGCCGCGCTTTTGCAGTTCGATGGCGGCGGCGAGGCCGTTATGGCCGGCGCCGATCACGATCGCATCATAGGTCATCGTTATTCCCCATTCGATTATACCTATATGCATACATTTTTGCGCCGACGCCGCAAGCCGGCATGGCGCACGGCGCAGGGGATTGCTTGCAATTTCATATTTTGTTTCATAGGCTCGCGCCAAAAGCATCGAGGGGCGTCCATGGGCAATTTCGACTACATCATCGTCGGCAGCGGCATCAATGCGCTGGTGGCGGCGGCCATGCTCGGCAAGAAGGGCAAGCGTGTGGCTGTGCTGGAGCGCAATCCCGAAATCGGTGGCTGCCTGCGCACAGAAGAGATCACCGCGCCGGGCTTCGTCCATGACGTGATGGCGACGACCATGGTGCTGTTCCTGACCTCGCCCGCCTATGGCGCGCTCGGCAAGGATCTGGAAGCGCGCGGGCTGGAATTCGCCCATGCGGATCTGCCGACCGGTGTGCTGCGCCCGGACGGTTCGCATGTGATCTTCTCCAAGGACCGCCAGCGCAATGTCGCGACCTTCGAGGCGCTGGCGGCCGGCGACGGCAAAGCATTTTCGTCCGAGATGGATAAGCTCGGCGCCGATGCGCCGTTCCTGTTTTCCCTGCTCGGCGGCGCGCTCTGGTCGGGCTCGATCGCCAAGACGGTGGCCAAGGAGGCGTGGAAGCGTGGCCTGCGCAATCTCGCCGGCTGGTTCGGCGAGGCGCTGATGCCAGCGCGGGCGCATCTGGAAACCACCTATCGTTCCGAGGAGATTCAGGCGCTCTGGGCGCCGTGGGTGCTGCATTGCGGGCTGGGGCCGGAAAGCGCCTATTCGGCCGAAATGGTCAAGGTCATCGGTTTCGCCATCGAGCTTGCCGGCTGCCCGGTCGCCAGGGGCGGGGCGCGCACGCTGCTTTCCGCCTTCGAAAAACTGATCACCGATACCGGCGGCACTATCCGCACCGGGGCCGATGTCGAGGCGCTGGTGCAGGGGCCGGGCGGGAAGGTTACCGGTGCTCGCCTTGCCGGCGGCGAGACGCTCAGCGCCACCAGCGGCGTGATCGCCTCCGTCACGCCGACCCAGCTTTACGGCCGCCTGCTGAAGGATTGGCCGGCGCCGCCGGCCGAGGTTTCCGAAGGCTTGCGCTCCTATCGCTACGGCAAGGGCAATATGCAGATCCACTACGCGCTGGACCGCCCGCCGCAATGGAAGGGCAATGCCGAACTCGGCCAGGTGGCGCTGCTGCATCTCACCCCCGGCCTCGACGGCGTGTCGCGCGCCGCCAACGAGGCCGAGCGCGGCATGCTGCCGGCCGTCCCGACCATCTGCGTCGGCCAACCCGCCTCCTTCGATCCCTCGCGGGCGCCGGAAGGCAAGTCGATCCTCTGGCTGCAACTTCCCGAGACACCGCGCCACATCAAGGGCGATGCCGCCGGCGAACTGGATATTCCCGCCGACGGGCGCTGGACCGAGGCTCTGCGCGAAGCCTATGCCGACCGCATCGAGGCGATCCTTGCCAACCATATCGAGGGTTTCGCCGAACGCGTTATCGCCCGCAAGGCTTATTCGCCGGCCGATCTGGAGGCGATGAACATGAACCTCGTCGGCGGCGATCCCTATGGCGGCTTCTGCGGGCTGGACCAGTTCTTCCTCTGGCGCCCCTTCAAATCCTCCGTCAACCACCGCACCCATGTGCCGGGCCTTTACCACATCGGCGCCTCCACCCATCCGGGGCCGGGACTGGCCGGCGGCTCGGGTTTCCTTTTGGGGTCGTCGCTGAAGTAGCAGCCGAAGGTTTGCTCGTTTCAGTCCGTTGCGAAGCCCACCAGTTCGAGGCGCATCGCCGCATGCTCGTTCGCCGGCACAAGCCGCGAACTCGGCGGCGCCCTGCGCGCCTCCGCGCTCCATAAAAACGGATAGAAGGAATAGACGGCATCCAATTCCGGATAGGGCTGGCGATCGAAGACATCCAATTCCGCCAGCGGCGCGTAGACCGCCATGAAGTCGCCCGTCAGGCACCAACTGAGAAAATCCGAATACCCGACTTCCAGGGACGTCCAGAGACTATCGTCCGCGCCGAGATAGAAGATGTCGCCGATGCTGGTCGCATCCAGACCGCCGCCGTTCAAGGCGAACAATCCGCCCAGCACGTCGTCGGCGACCAGAACGATCTTCGGATTGTCGCTGGCGAGCAGGCCGATGGCCTCATTGCTTCGCAGCAGGGATCGCCCCGTGCCCGAACCGAGAAGGCGCAGGAAACCATTCCGGACCGTGATTCCGCCGGTTTCATAGACCACGGCCCCGAGCAGCGACCGAGTGGTCACCTGCAGGCGCAGCAGCGTCGCCTTCGCCAGGTCTTCGTCGCGTGGAAGCAGGCGTGCGCCCGCTGCCTGCGGGGATTGCATCCATTCCTGGATCAAAGGCAGGCCGGGATCGTCCGTATCGATCAGTTCCTCAAGCGTGCGCATACAGCCTCATTCCTCGAAGCCGTCAGCCATGCCGGCCGGGGCAAATCCTCGGCACGCAAAAGCGCATCCAGCTCCAGCCGTGACATGCGCCGCAACGCCCGTTCCATATCCCGCGAAGAGGTTCGGTTCTTGACGTCTCTGTGCGGGGCGACCGACCTGGCGCAGGTATTGTTCGATCTGCTCCGCCATGACGGCACGTCTGTTGTTTTTCATCCGATACCTCACCCGTTGCGGCTGCGTATTGCGATGAAGCGACGACGGGCTTCATTCCGCTCGACGGGCAAGGATAGCAATCAATGCGACCGGACAATGACAGAGCCGGCGATGAAGTGACGCAGGCGAGGCCTCGGGAAGAGGCGATTGCGGCGGCGACGCTTTTGCGCCGCCGCCCGCTGGCGATGTCACTTGGCCGGGTTTTTCGGATCCCACAACACCGTCTTGGCATCCTTTTCATAGGCCATGCCCTTGGGATAGCTGATCGCCTCGAACTGCATGCCCCAAGGAGCCTGGAAATAGAGGATTGTCTGGCCGGCGGCGGGGCCTTCGCTGATGGGCACCGGGCCCATGCGGGTGGCGACGCCCTTGGAGACCAGATATGCCTTGGCGGCGGCGACATCGTCGACATAAAGCGCGATGTGGAAGGCACCGATATCGCTGTTCTTGGCCTTGAGGTCGCGCTGATCTGCGGCCGTATACTGGAACAGCTCGATATTGGAGCCAAAGCCGCAGCGGATCTGCGTGATCTCGTGGATGACCGCCTTGGCGTCGACGCCGACGAGATCGGTCATGAAGGTGCCCTTGTCATCGGCAAACGGGCCAAAGGACATGGCCTTTTCGCAGCCGAGCACGCCGGTGAAGAAATCCACCGCCTGTTTCATGTCCGGGACGGTGACGCCGGTATGATCGTGGCCGCGCAAGCCCGGCAGGCCCTCGGCCATGACCGGGCCGGAGAGAACGGCGAGCATGGCCGCCGTCAGAAGTGTGGCAAGTTTCATCGCATTTCCCCTTTTTGGCGGGCATGCAGGAGCGTTCGCCGGAAGCCCGCAGTTCCGGCGGCGTGGTGGGATGGATTGTCGGCGGACCACGTTTTGGGTTACGCGGCGTCTTCGACCCCGGCTTTCGAATCCAGCCAGCCCGGCGTGATTTCCGGCAACGGGATGGCGTCGAGCAGCAGGCGGGTATAGGCGGAACGCGGATTGGCGAAGACTTCGGCGCAGGCGCCTTCCTCCTCGATTTTTCCGAACCGCATGACATAGACGCGGTCGCAGACCGCGCGGATGACCGAGAGATCGTGGCTGATGAAGGCCATGGAGAGGCCGAGATCGGCCGATAATCCCTTCAGCAGTTTCAATACCTGCGCCTGCGTCGAGACGTCGAGGCCGGAGACGATCTCGTCGGCGAGCACGAAATCCGGCTCCAGCAAAGCGGCGCGGGCAATGCCGACGCGCTGGCGCTGGCCGCCGGAGAGCTCGTGCGGATTGCGGTCGAGACAGACGGCAGGAAGCGAGACGCGCTCCAGCATCTTCGCGACCCGCGCTTCCGTCTCGGCCGCCGTCTTCGCCAGTCCGTGCAGCTTCAGCGGTTCGGAGAGGATGCGGCGGATGGTGTGGCGCGGATTGAGCGAGGCCATCGGATCCTGAAAGATCATCTGGATGCGGCGGCGAAGCGGACGCATCTCTCCCTCCGGCAGCCGGGTGATATCGCGGCCGTCGAAGCGGATGCTGCCGGCGGAGACATCCACCAGCCGCAGGAGTGCTCGACCCAGCGTCGTCTTGCCCGAGCCGGATTCGCCGACGATGCCGACCGTTTCGCCACGACAGATGGAGACATCGACGCCATGCAGCACCTTGATGCCGTTGCCGTAGGTGACTTCGATGCCGGTGGCGTCGATCAGGGTTTCGTTCATCTCCACCTCCTCAACCGAGGCCGATTTCGGCGCGCAGCGCCTCGAAGACGGAAGGCGGCACCGGCTCCAGCCCGCTATCCGGCCGGTCGTAGCGCGGGCCGGCGGCCAACAGCGCTTTCGTATAAGCGTGGCGCGGCGCGGTCAGCACATCGGCGGTGCGGCCGGCCTCGATCACCTTGCCGGCATAGAGCAGGGTGACGCTGTCGCAGGTTTGCGCGACGACGCCGAGATCGTGGGTGACGAAGATCACCGCCGTGCCGTGAGTCCTCTGCATGTCGCGGATGAGGCGCAGGATCTGCTTTTGCACGGTGACATCGAGCGCCGTCGTCGGCTCGTCGGCGACCACCAGCTTCGGTTCCAGCGCGAAGGCGCTCGCGATCAGCACGCGCTGGCGCATGCCGCCGGAAAGTTCGTGCGGATAAGCGCGCAGCACCCGCTCGGGATCGCGGATATGCACTTCCTGCAGCAGCTTCAACGCGCGCGCCCGTGCCTCTTTCGAGGAGAGACCGCGGCGCAGGCGCAACGCATCGGTCAATTGCGCCTCGATGCGGCGGCCGGGGTTCAGCGCCGTCTGCGGATCCTGCGGGATGAGTGCGATATGCGTCCCGATGAGATCGCGAAGCGCGCGGGACGGCATGGTCATGAGGTCGCGGCCCTCAAAGCGGATGGCGCCGCCGGTCACCTGCACGGTGCGCGGGAGGATGCCGAGCAGCGCCTTGGCGATGGTGGATTTGCCCGCCCCGCTTTCGCCGACGAGACCAAGCACCTCACCGCGCTCCAGCGTCAGCGAGACGTCGCGCAGGATGGGCGCGCCATTTTCGCGGGTAGAAATGGCGTTGAGGTTTTCGATGGAGAGCAGGGGGGCGGTCATCGGCGCATCACCGGATCGAGGGCGCGGCGCAAGCCGTCGCCGAGCTGGTTGAAGGCAAGCACGGTGGCGAAAAGCACGGTGAGCGGCACGACCAGCACCCACCAGCCCTGATAGACGATCTGCCGCCCTTGGGCGATCATGCCGCCCCAAGTCGGCGTATCCGACGACACCGACAGGCCGACGAAGGAGAGGATCGCCTCGACGATGACGGCGATGCCCATTTCGAGGCTGACCAGCGCGATCAGCGCCGGCGCGACATTCGGCAGGATTTCCCGCAACAGGATATGCAGGCGCGAAAAGCCGATGGTGCGGGCGGCGACGACATAATCCATGCTGGCCTGCGCCTGCGTTTCGGCGCGCACCACGCGACAGAAGCGGGTCCAGCCGATGCTGGCGGGGGGGGCGGTGCGGGAAGGGAGGCGGGAGCCGGGCAGGGCGCCGAGCGGGACCGACGGCGGCCCGGGGGGAAGGCCCACCGAGATACCGGGGGGGGGGGAGATGCCCCGGCCCGCCCGGCCGCCATCCCAGCCGGCGATCAGCCCCAGTGCCGTGCCGATCAGCCCCGCCAGCCCGGCCGCGACGAAGGCGACGGTGAGCGCGACACGGGTGCCGTAGAGCACGCGCGAGAGCACGTCGCGGCCGAGATCGTCGGTGCCGAGCCAGTACCCCGGTTCCGCGCCGGCATAGCCGGCGGGCGGCAACGTGCCGAGCATCAGATCCTGTTCCAGCGGATCCTTTGGCGCCAGGAACGGCGCGAAGATCGCGACAAGCAGCAGCAGCAGGATAAATCCGCCGCCGATCGCCACCCTGGGCTCGCGCAGCATCGCCTTCAGATGTCGTGCGAAGGCGGAACGGCGAGGGGCGGGCAGGGCGAGCGGCGGGGAAGCGGTGACGTCAGCCATGGCGCAGCCTCGGATTGAACGCGACGACCAGCATGTCGACCAGCAGGTTGATGAGAATGAACAGCGCGCCAAAGGCGAGCACGAGACCCTGGATCAGCGGCAGATCGCGATTGATGACCGCATCGATCGCCATGTTGCCGATGCCGGGATAGGCGAAGATGCGCTCGACGATGACGGTGCCCCCGATCAGGAAAGTGAACTGCACCCCGGTCAGCGCAATGGTCGGGCCGATCGCGTTTCGCAGCGCCTCCTGCAGCACGAGGCGCAGGCTGGACATGCCCTTGAGGCGGGCGAGCAGGATATAGTCCTGCACCATCGCCTCCATCAGCGCCCCCTTGAGCACGCGGGCGATGATTGCCGCCAAGGGCAGGCCGAGCGCCAGCACCGGCATGACCATATGCGCGGCGATATCGGCAGCGGTGGAGAAGCGCAGGCGTAGGAGGCTTTCGAGCAGATAGAAAGGGGTGGCGAAATCCACCTGGTGGACCGGATCGATGCGCCCCGACAGCGGAAACACCGGGAAGGCGACCCCGAGCAGCAGCACCAGCGCCAGGGCCCAGACGAAATCCGGCACCGCCAGAAACAGGCCGTTGATCGTATCGAGCACCGGTTCGCCAGGCGTGCGTCGGAGCAGCGTGCCGGCCACCGCCACCGCGCCGCCGAGCAGGATGGCGAGGACAAGCGCGGCAAAGGCCAGTTCCAGCGTCGCCGGCAGGCGCTCGGCGAGCAGGCCGAGCACGTCGCGCCGCAGCGAGATAGAGGTGCCGAAATCGCCGGTTGCGACCGCCTTGAGCCAGACGAGGAATTGCATGGGAAGGCTGGCGTCGAGACCGTATTGCGCTCTGAGCGCCGCGATGCTTTCGGGACTCGCGCCCGGCGAAATCATCATCGCGATGGGATCGCCCGGCACGACGCGCAGCAGAACGAACACGATCACCGCGACGCCGAACAGCGTGATCGCGGCCATCGCCAGTCGTTTGAGGATCGAGAAGGCAATCATGAATGCATCATTCCCTGACCGCGCCAGGCAACAAGCCTAGCGGCGGGGATTTAGGCTGGCAAGCGGGCAAGGGGTTGCCCGGAAAAGTTCTGGATCGTTGCCCTGTCTGCGCAGGACGATCGATTTGGAGCGAAGCGGTTGCCTCAAAACCCCTTCTCCCCCGAGGGGAGAAGGGAAATACGGCGACCGTTGCGCCGCGATCCTGCGATCAGCCCGGCGAAACCAGCGTCGGCTGCAGTGCGCCGGAAACATTCGGCGTCACCTTCAGCGTCGACTTGTAGAGGATCGGCTGGGCATATTGCAGCAGCGGGATGACATATCCCTGCTCGGCGATATACTTGCTGACCGCTTTCCAGCCGGCGATGCGCTTGTCCTCGTCCTTTTCGCCCCAGAGCGGGATGATCATATTGTCGAGGTCGTCGGTATTCCAGACCGAATGCGGCGAGGGGCCGAACATGGCGAAGCCGGTCGAGGTCGTCGGGTCGCCGATGGCGTTGCCCCAGTTGTAGAAGGCGGCGGGCGCCAGTTGATCGGCGGCGCGCAACTCGTAGTGCTTGGCGATCTCGTAGACCTCGATTTCGGCCTCGATGCCGACCTTGCGCCACATGCCGACGATGGCCTGGACCATTTCATAGTCCTTGGGCTTCAGGCCGCGCGTCGTCTGGATCTTGAATTTCGCCGGCTTGTCCGGGGAATAGCCGGAGGCGGCGAGCAGCGATTTCGCCTTTTCCGGGTCGTAGCCGACCTTGATCGACGGATCGTAGGCCAGGTATTCCGGCGTTTCCAGCGTGTCGATCGGCACGCCGTAGCCGCGCAACAGGCGCTTGACGATTGCGTCCTTGTCGATGGCGTGATGGGCGGCGAGGCGCACGTTCTTGTCGAGCATCACCTCGATATTGTTGATGAACAGCATGCCGATATCGGAGATCGGCGTCGCGACACCGGCAAAGCCCGCCGTGCCCTTCAGGCGGTCGAATTCGTCGTAGGGAATTTCCAGGGTGATGTCGGACGAGCCGGATTCGAGTTCGGCGACGCGGCTGGTGCCGTCCGGCACGAACTTGAAGACCACGGTGTCGAAGGCCGGCTTGCCGCCGTAATAATTCGGATTGGCCTTGAGCCGCAGGAAGGCGTTGCCTTCATAGGCATCGACCATATAGGGCCCGGTGCCGATCGGCTTCTTCTCGAAACCTTCCGCACCGACCTTTTCGTAATAGGCCTTCGGCATGACATAGCCGGTGAGGAAGGCGGCCCATTTGAAGAAGGTCGGCTCGAAGCGCAGCACGTCGCCGGTGATGCGCTTGCCGTCGATCTTGTAATTGCCGGCGGTCGACCAGACGAATTGCGCGGGATTGCCGGTCTTTTCGTCGGCGGCGCGGGTCAGCGACCAGACCACGTCCTCCGGGGTGAACGGCGAGCCGTCATGCCAGGTCACGCCCTCGCGCACATCCATCCACAGCTTGGTCTTGTCCTCGTTCCAACCCCAGTCGGTGAGCAGGCCCGGCTGGAAGGACAGGTCGGGGCCCTGGCCGACATACTGGTCGAAGATCGAGCGATAGATCGCCTGGATGGTCGGATTGACCGCCGAGGGACCGACCGTCGGGTCGAAGGAGGGCAGGTTGACATTGTAGGCGATGGTCAGCGTTCCGGCCTCGGCGGCCGAGACGAGGTTACGGCCGGAAAATACCCCGGTCAAAAAGGCGGCAGCACCCAGGCCCAGCGCCTGGCGTCTGGAAAACATCATGATGGACTCCGTCGTTCCCTCGGTTCCCGCCAGCACGTCGTCCCGGACGACTGGTCGGGTAATTTTTATGGATCGGAATGCTTTAATCCTAAAATAAGCCCGCTCCGCTTGCAAGCGCTTTTCTTGCTTCTATATGCCGATGCATAGAAATCTCGCGGGGATGCGAAAATGCCGGATGAGGCCGGTATTTTAGCAATAGCGGCCAATTCTGGCGCCGTGTTCAGTGTGCTTCGGCGACCTCTTCGACATTAAATATGATTTTGCAATTATTTTATAGCGGATGATGATCACGCAGGGCGAGGCAATTCGGGATGCGGTCGAAGCGTGCGCCCCTGCGGAAAATCATGGGCCACGGTGCCTCTTTCGCCCGGTCAGCCGCGGGCCCTAGAATTTCTTCTTCAGGAAATAACGCGGCGTCGCGCCGTTTCCCGCCGGCCGCGACCGGGAACCCCTGCACGCTGGAGCTTAGATTTACGGTAAAACAACCTGAAGTCAGTTTTGCGCAACCCAAGGCCCTTACGCGTCGGCATGAATGCGAACCAGGGGTGGTGCGATGGTTTCGACCTATTTGAGCTACAATCTCGTCGTGCGCGACATGAAGGCAAGCATGGCGCGCACGGCCAACGACGCCATGGTGAAGCGCGATGGCGAATATTACAAGGCCAATATCGGCAAGGTCCGCTCCGTCGATGAATTCCTGAAAGACCATCGCCTCTATACCTATGCGATGCGCGCCTATGGCCTGGAAGACATGGCCTATGCCAAGGCGTTCATGAAGAAGGTGCTGGAAAGCGATCTCGGCGACACCAACAGCTTCGCCAACAAGCTGACAGACAGCCGTTACCGCGATTTCGCCTCCGCCTACCAGTTCGGCACCGGCACGAAGATGCCGCAGACCGAGCACCAGACCGAGGAACTGATCGACCTCTACACCGACCGGATCGAGCAGAACGACCGCGCCGTCACCGCCGAGACCAGCTATTACGACGCCATGCTGACGCGCGTGAAGAGCGTCGACGAGTTCCTCGCCAATCCGCGCCTGCGCGACTACATGTTCAAGGCCTACGATATCGACGGCCGCAATTACGACCGCGCCTTGATCCGCGGCCTGCTGGTCAGCGATCCCAACGATTCCACCTCCTTCTTCAACACCCAGATCCTGCCGAAGGTGGTCGATGCCAAGGCGGCGATCGAGGATGTCGCCCCGATCCTCGACAAGATCGGCAAACGCGACGCCTATCTCAAGAACGTGGCGAACCTGCAGGGCACCATCGAGGATATCACCGGCATGCGCGCCGAAATCGCCGGCATCCAGGGGCAGATGGGCACCGGGCTGGACGACGGTATGCTGCAGGCGCAGATCAACACGCTGCAGCGCAATATCGAGGCAACCTTCACCACTTTCGTAGGCGACAAGGTCGGCGCGCTGAAGGGCCGGATCGCCGGCCTCGAAGCGCAGAAGGCCGAGCCCGGCGCCGATGTGCCGGCCCTGCAGACGCAGATCGACGCCATCCAGGCCGATGTCGACCATTGGCAGGCCGATTACGACAGCCGCGTCTCGATCTTCACCAAGAAGAACGAGGTCGCCGCACTGGAAATCCAGCGTCTGGAACCCGGCGCCGACACCGTCGCCATCGACCAGCAGATCGCCGCGCTGCAAGCCGAGATCGGCGGGCTGGAGGCCGGGCTGGAAGCGGTCGACCTGCCGCAGGTCGCCCAGATGCGTGACGACCAGCAGGCCGCCGCCGATGCCATCCCCGGCCTGCCGCTGCCCGGCGCCGATACGCAAGCGTTGAGCGCCAAGCTGACCGAGCAGAAAAATCGCGCGGCGAACTATCTGATCGTCGCGGCCGGCTATGAGAAACTCGCCAGCGCCTATGACTTCGGCGCCGATGGCTCCGTGCCGGCCGGCGGTGCCCAGACGGATGCGAACCGCAAGATCGCCACTGGCAATTACGTCTCCAAGCAGGAGCGGCTGACGCGCGCCGGCGCGCTGCTCAACGACCAGTATTTTCGCGAGACGGTCAACAGCTTCACCAGCGCCAGCCAGATGCTGGAGGATTCGCGCATCGTCTCCTACCTCAAGGCTGCCTTCGGGCTCTCCACCTATGGCGCCATCGTCACCTCGACACTGGAAAACGCCCTGACAACGCCGGCTTCCGAAGCGGATCTGGAGGATACTGACAACTTTATCCGCAAAAATTATTCCGGCCGTCCCTACTACAACAACCTGATTGCGCTATCGCGCGCCTTCAATTTCAACAGCGACGGCACGCTGCCGGCCGGCAAATATCCCGTCGACGCCGACAAGCTGCTGTCGTTGTCGAACGGTTATTTCTCCGGCTACAACGACGTCGTCGAAGCCGCCGACGAGCGGGCGATCACCGGCCTGAAAAAGGCATTGGGGGCATTCAACACCACGGCGGGCAAGATCGCCAATGTCGACCATCTGGTCAACAACGCCGCCGTCTACGAATTCGCCATGAAGGCGGTCGGGCTCGATGTGAACGAAGTCTCCAAACGGATCATGAAGAACGTCCTCAAAAGCGACCTCCAGGATCCCAAAAGCTTCGTCTACACGCTCAAGGACGACCGCTACCTGCAATTCGCGAAACTGTTCAATTTCGACAAGGACGGCAAGCTGACCTGGGCACGCATGGCGCAATCGGAAGAAAGGATGAAGAACACCGCCAAGGATTACATCATCCAGAAGACCCGCTTTCTCTCCGGCACCGAGAAGAAGACGGCGAAGGCGGCGGCGGAGAAGGAAGCCGAACATTACACCGACAAGCTCGGCAAGATTTCCACCCGCAAGGAGTTGCTCGCCGACCGCCGCCTGATCGACGTCGCCCTGGTGGCGCGCGGCATCGATCCCAAGAAGGTGACCAACGACTATATCCGCAAGATCTTCGAATCCGACCTCGGCGATCCCAAGAGTTTCGCCAATACCGAGAAGGATTATCGTTTCGCCGAAATTGCCGCCTCCTACAATTTCGACAGGAAAGGCAATGTCATCCGCACCTCGAGCGAGGTGATCCAGACCGCCGGCGGTATTCTGGAAACGACCAACCTCTATCTGCGCCAGACGATCGAGAGCACGCAAGGGGAGGAGAATGCCGGGGTGCGCCTGGCGCTCTATTTCGAGCGCAAGGTGGCCGATATCACCTCTGCCTACGACATTCTCAGCGACAACGCCCTCTCCGAAGTGTTCCGCACCGTCTTCAGCCTGCCGGACGAGGTGGCGGCCATGGATGTCGACCAGCAGGCCAAGCTGGTGGACAAATACATGAAGCTCAGTGAGCTGAAGAATCCTGACAAGCTGGCGGCGATGCTGCGTCGCTTCACGGTCATGTACGACCTGAAGAACAACAGCACCGGCTCGCTTGCGGCCACCCTGCTCAGCGGCGCCGGCGCCACCATTACCGGCGACACGCTGATGGCGATCGCGCAATTGCGCGGGCGGCGGTGAGGGGCGCAGCGCCGCTTCTCGCACACATAAAAATTCCGACATGCGCCCTCCCGGACCCTGCCGACCATGCTATATCGCTAGCATATCGGTGAAAGCGGGGAGAGCGACATGGCGGCCATCGACCTCAACAGCGATCTCGGCGAGAGTTTCGGCGCCTGGCGCATGGGGGATGACGCGGCGATGCTGGATATCGTCTCGAGCGCCAATATCGCCTGCGGTTTCCATGCCGGCGATCCCGCCGGCATCTTTCGCACCGTGAAAGCGGCGGCGCAGCGCGGCGTCGCCATCGGCGCCCATGTCTCCTATCCGGACCGGGTCGGCTTCGGCCGCCGCGACCTCGACGTGACGCCGGAGGAACTGATCGCCGACGTCATCTACCAGATCGGGGCGCTGAAGGGCATGGCGACGGCCGCCGGCACAGCCGTGCTTTACGTCAAGCCGCATGGCGCGCTCTATAACCGCATCGCCCGTGACGCCAGGCAGGGCGGAGCGGTGATCGAGGCGATCCGGGCCGTCGATCCCACGCTCGTCCTGATGGGCCTCGCCAATGCGCCGATCCTCGAGCTTGCCCGCCGGGCCGGGCTTTGCGTCGTGGCCGAGGCCTTCGCCGACCGCGCGTATGCGCCGTCGGGCGATCTCGTCTCTCGCCGCGAGCCTGGGGCGGTGCTGCACGATGCCGGGCAGATCGCCACGCGCATGGCCGGCCTTGCCCGCCACGGTACGCTGGAAGCGGTCGATGGCAGTCTCATCCCCGTCGAGGCGCAATCGATCTGCGTGCATGGCGACAGCCCCGACGCCGTCGCCATCGCCCGTGAGATCCGCCGCCGCTTCGAGGCGGAGGGAATTGCCATCCGCTCCTTCCGGCCCGAATGATGCCGATGCGCGTCCTGCCAGTCAATTTTTCGACAGTGCTGGTCGAGCTTGCCGGGCTCGACGAGACGCTGGCGCTGTTCGCCTCGCTTCAGGCCGCGCCGCTCGACGGCATCGTCGAGACCATACCGGCGGCGCGCACGCTGATGATCCGCTTCCGGCCGGAGCGGATATCGGCCGAAACGCTCGCCGCCCGCATCGCCGCTCGCGATCTTTCGGCCCGGCCGGCGGCCTGTCAGCGAACGGTGGAAATTCCGGTGCGTTATGACGGGCCGGATCTCGCGGAGGTCGCCGAACTCACCGGCCTGAGCACTGCCGAGGTGGTGCGCCGTCACAGCGAAAGCCTGTTCACCGTCGCTTTCTGCGGCTTCGCGCCCGGTTTCGGCTATCTCGTCGGCGGCGATCCGGCCTTGCATGTGCCGCGCCGACAGAGTCCGCGCACCCGCATTCCCGCTGGCTCCGTGGCGCTGGCCGGGTCGTTCAGCGGTGTCTATCCCAGCGAAAGCCCTGGCGGCTGGCAGATCATCGGCACGACGCCGTTGCGGATGTGGGACATTTTTCGCGAGCCAGGCGCGCTGCTGCAGCCCGGATTTCGCGTGCGCTTCGTCGACATGGACAAGGCGCAGGTGACCGTTCCAGCCGCAACGCCCGCGCCGGCGAAACCTTCTGTTGCGGCGGATGCGCCGCAGTTCAAAATCCGCGCCGCGCCGATACCGGCGCTGTTCCAGGATGCCGGGCGCTCCGGGCGCAGCGGCCAGGGGGTGTCCGCATCCGGGGCGCTGGACCGCGGCGCGTTTTTCGCCGCCAACCGCATCGTCGGCAATCCCGCCGACACGCCCTGCCTCGAATTGACGGGGGGCGGCTTTTGCTTCGAAACCACCGCCCGCGCCGTCATCGGCCTTGCCGGGGCGACTTGCCCGGTGACGATCCGCGACGCCGCCGGCTGCGCGCGCGTGTTCGACAGTTGGCGGCCCGTGCCGCTGGAACCGGGCGATGTCGTGACGGTTGGGCCGCCGGATGCGGGAATGCGCGCCTATCTCGCCGTGCGCAACGGTTACGAGGTGGCGCCGGTGCTGGGTAGCGCGGCCACCGATACGCTGGCGAAGATCGGCCCGGATCCGGTGGAGGCCGGCGTCGCTCTGGCGCTGCGTTCGGAGACGCTGCCGTTGGATAGTGTCGCGCTTCACGAAGCGCCCGCCTTTGCGCTGCCGACGTCCGGCGATGTCGTGACGCTCGATATCGTGCTTGGCCCGCGCGCCGACTGGTTCACCCCGGCAGGACTTGCGGCGCTGAGCGGACAGGATTGGCGGGTGACGCCGCAATCGAGCCGCGTCGGCATTCGGCTGGCCGGCGAGAGATCCATCGAACGCAAGGACAGGGCGGAGCTTGCCAGCGAAGGCACGGCCACCGGCGCCATCCAGGTGCCGCATGACGGCCAGCCGGTGCTGTTCCTTGCCGATCATCCGCTGACCGGCGGCTATCCGGTCGTCGCCACGGTCGCCGAATACCACCTCGATCTCGCCGGGCAACTCCCCGTGGGGGCTGCCGTCCGCTTCCGCCCGGTCGGCCCCTTCGCCGAGATCGCCATCGGAGTGCCCCCATGAAAAAAGTGCTGATCGTCAATCGCGGCGAAATCGCCGTGCGCATTATTCGCGCCTGCCGCGATTACGGGCTTGCTTCCGTTGCCGTCTATGCCGATCCGGATGCGGAGGCGCCGTTTGTGCGTCTTGCCGACGAGGTCTATGGGCTGGACGGCATACGTCCGGCCGAGACCTATCTCGATATCGAAAAGCTGGTCGCCATTGCCCGCCGCGCCGGCGCGGATGCCGTGCATCCGGGCTACGGTTTCCTGTCGGAACGGGCGGAATTCGCCCGCGCCGTCATCGCGGCCGGGCTGGCATGGATCGGCCCCGGCCCCGATGTGATCGAGGCGCTGGGCGACAAGGTCGAGGCGCGGCGCATCGCCGCCCGCGTCGGCGCGCCGCTGGTGGCCGGCAGCGACGGACCGGTTTCCTCTGCCGAAGAGGTGATCGCCTTCGCCGAGGCCCATGGCCTGCCGGTGGCCATCAAGGCGGCGCATGGCGGCGGCGGGCGCGGCCTCAAGGTGGCGCGCACGCTCGACGAAATCCCCGATCTCTATGCCTCCGCCGTGCGCGAGGCGACCGCCGCCTTCGGCGAAGGCACCTGTTTTCTCGAACGTTTCCTCGACCGTCCGCGTCATATCGAGGCGCAGGTGCTGGCCGACAGCCATGGCAAGGTGGTCGTTCTCGGCACCCGCGATTGCTCATTGCAGCGCCGAAACCAGAAACTCGTCGAGGAAGCGCCGGCTCCTTTTCTGTCGGAGGCGCAGCGCGCGCGCATCCACGCGGCGGCGAAGGCGATCTGCGCCGAGGCCGGTTACTGCGGCGCGGGCACGGTGGAATTCCTGCTGGGCGGCGATGGCGCCATCTCCTTCCTGGAGGTCAATACGCGCCTGCAGGTCGAGCATACCGTCACCGAGGAGACGACGGGCATCGATCTGGTGATCGAGCAATTGCGCATCGCCGAGGGTCTGCCGCTCGCCTTCGACGACGCGCCGCCGCCGCGCGGCCATGCAATCGAGTTTCGCATCAATGCCGAGGATCCCGGCCGCGGTTTCCTGCCGACGCCGGGGCGCGTCACGCGCTTCGATCCGCCCGCCGGTCCCGGCATCCGGCTGGACAGCGGGGTTGTGGAAGGTTCCACCGTTCCCGCGGCTTACGATTCCCTGCTGGCCAAGCTGGTCGTCACCGGCGCCACCCGCGCCCAGGCGATTTCTCGCGCCCGGCGCGCCTTGAAGGAGTTCGTCGTCGAAGGTGTGGCGACCGTGTTGCCCTTCCACCGCGCCGTGCTGGACGCGCAGGATTTCATCGGCGCGGAAGAATTCGGCGTGCATACGCGCTGGATCGAGACCGAATTTTCCGCCATGCCCGAAGCCATGGCGCGGCCGGAGCCGGCGGACGAGCCGGCGCTGATCCGCACCCATGTGGAAATCGACGGCAAACGGGTCGCGCTCGCCCTGCCGGCGCTGCTGCTGTCCGGCTTCGCCGCCGCGCCGCCTGCCCGTCCTGCCGGTGCGGCGCTTGCCGATGGCATCGTCGCCCCGGTCTCCGGCACGCTGCAGGCGATCCGCATCGAGGACGGAGCCGAGGTCGTCGAGGGCGAACTGGTGGCGGTGATGGAGGCGATGAAGATGGAAACCCAGGTCTTTGCGCCGAAATCCGGCCGCTTGCGGCTCACCGCCCGGCCGGGGGATTTCGTGCCGGCCGGAACACCGCTGGCGCGGTTCGAGGAATAGACCCGCGCCCGCCGGATGGAGCGGGCGCGAGAGTTTCTGCAATTGGATCGTCCCCAGGCTTCAGCCGACTGAGAAGGGCACGGCGACGAAGGTCTGCTCGTCGCCGCGCTGGACCAGCAGCAGCACCGACTTGCGGCCGGATTTGCCGGCCTCGGCGATCGCCGTGCGGGCTTCCTTGGCCGATTTGACCGGCGCCTGGTTGACCGAGACGATGACATCGCCGGTCTGCAGCCCGGCATCGGCCGCAGGCTTTGAGGGCGAGACGCTCTCGATGACCGCGCCGGTCTCGCCGCGCGGCAGGTTCAGCGCTTCGCGCACATCCGGGGTGATGTCGGCGAGGCCGACGCCGATGGTGGCGACCTGTGCTTCCTTGGCGCCCTTGCCGGGCTCGGCTGCGGCCTGTTCGGTGCCGGTGTCGTTGCCGCCGATGGTCATGGCGAGTTCGCGGCTTTCGCCTTCGCGCCAGACGGTGAGCTTGGTCTTTTCGCCCTGCGAGAGGTCGGCGACCTTGCGCGACAGGTCGCGCGGCGCTGTCACCGGCGCACCGCCAAGCGCGGTGATGACGTCGCCGGCGCGCACGCCGGCCTTGGCGGCGGGGGTATCGGGCTCGACCTTGGCGACCAGCGCGCCTTCGGCCTTGGCAAGCCCGACCGCATTGGCGACGTCACCGGTCACCGGCTGGATCTGCACGCCGATGAAGCCATGCTTGATCGAGCCGTCCTTCATCAGCTTGGCGACGATCTTCTGGGCCTGGTCGGAGGGAATGGCGAAACCGACGCCGACGCTGCCGCCGTTCGGCGAATAGATGGCGGTGTTGATGCCGACCACCTTGCCGTCGATATCGACCAGCGGCCCGCCGGAATTGCCGTGGTTGATCGGCGCATCGATCTGGATGAAATCGTCATAGGGGCCGCTGTGAAGGTCGCGTCCACGCGCCGAGACGATGCCGGCAGTCACCGTCGTGCCGATGCCGAAGGGATTGCCGATGGCGAGGATCTGGTCGCCGGCCCTCAGGCGGTCGGAATCGCCCCAGGTGACGGTGGTCAGCGGCTTCGGCGCGGTAACCTTGACGACCGCGAGATCGGATTTGGCATCGGCGCCGATCAGCTTGGCCGACAGTTCCGTGCCGTCGTCCAGCGTCACCTTGATCGTCTTGGCATTGTCGATGACGTGGTTGTTGGTGACGATGTAGCCGTCCGACGAAATGACGAAGCCGGAGCCGAGCGCCATCTGCTCGCCGCCGTTTTGCGGGCGCTGTGCCTGCGGCGGCAGGGGAATGCCCTGCTGGCCGAAGAACTGGCGGAACTGCTCGTCGAAGGGCGAGACCGTGCCGTCATCGGCATTCGGATCCGCTTTCATCGTGGTGGTGATGGTGACGACCGCCGGCTTGTCGGCGGCGACGATGCTGGCATAGGAGCCGCCGGGTGCGGAAAGCCCGCCGGCCGCCTGGGCAAAAGCGGTGGTGTGGTTGCCGGGCAGTGCCGAAAGCGCCAGCGGCGTCGCGAGAATGGCGGCGCCGACAAGGGCGGCAAGGCGATGCTTGTGAAGCAGGGAAGACATGGTTTTTTCCTTTCGAAACGGGGCTGACCGGGACATGACGGGACGGCGGCGGATTGCCTTTGTGGCCGCCGGTCGCGTCAGGCCGCGTGGGTTGAGCAGGCAGGGCGGGCGCATCGTGAGGCATGCGCCCATCCGCGACCGCCCTGCCGAATATGTGTCAGGCCATGCGGGTGATGCTGCGATCGAGGCGCCTGATATCGTGTTGCAGGGCGGCGAAAGTGGCGCCGGGAAGGCGTCCATGATGCGTCGCGGCGATACTGAGCGCCTCGCGGCGGATGCCTGCGGCCTGCATATGCAGCCGGCGGGCGGCGGCAGGCGTCAGCCGGCCTTCATGGCGGTCCTTGGCGATGCGGTGCTGAGCCACGCGAACCTCGTGCAGGACGGCGTCGAGGCGTGGCCGCATGACCGGCGCGGCCCGGAAGGCCACCGGCATCGTCGGCGCGACGCTGTCGACATAGGGTTCGTCGGCGGCGCGGGCCTGGCGTCCGGGATGCATTCCATCATGGGGTGCGGCCTGGGCGAGGCCGGCGAGGCCGGCAACGGTGAAAGCGGTAATGGTGAGAGTCTTGAACAACGAGCGCATGGGGCGCCTCCTTGGTCATCGGAATCGAAAAGCGTCCGAATCGGCTGTCTCGCATCGTCGCGTCGCGGTGTCTTGGAACCGCCGGCGTTGCTCAGCCTGGTTGAAGGTCTAAACCCGACAGGCGGGGCCGTCACGTTAACGTTGTGTAATCTGATGGCCCGCGCTCACTGCATTTCGGGCTAAGCCCTTGACTTTTCGGTACAAGAGGGTGCGACATGCTTTCCATTACAGATTTGTAAGATGCATTTGCCGGCGTTTGGATGTCTTGTGATCGGGAGTTCCTGCCGCGTTTCGCCACGACAGGAAGCATCCTGCTTCTCTTTGCGGACTCTTTGACATCATGAAGCGTTTCTGGATCATCGCCTGCGTTGTCGCCATCGCCGCCGTCGGAGCGTGGAGCTATCGCTCCGGCCTCGGCCCGGTCGAAGCGTTGTTCGGTCTCAAGCCGCAGGCCGCCTCGACCGGCATGCCGCGCACCGCCGATGCCGGCGGCGCGGATGCTGCGGACAAGCAGGGCCACAAGGGCGGCGGGCGCGGCAATGGCGGGCCGCCGGCCGTGAAGGTGGTCGCGGCCACGGCCGATCGCCTGCCGATGGACGTGCAGGCGACCGGTTTCGCCGTCGCCGCCGACACCACCAACATCGCGCCGCTGCAGGCCGGTCTCGTCGCCTCGATCGCGGCCAAGGACGGCCAGACGGTGAAGCAGGGCGACCTCATCCTGCATCTCGATGATCGCATCGCGCGCGCCGCCGTCGACAAGGACAATGCCGATATCGCCGCCGACCAGGCGGCGCTGGCCCAGGCCGAGGCCGCCTTCCAGCGCGCCGGAAACCTGGTCAAGCAAAGCGCCCAGCCGCAGCAGACGCTGGACCAGGCGCGCGCCGCGCGCGACAGCGCCGCCGCCAAGGTGGATGCGGACAAGGCGACGCTCGCCGCCGACCAGGTGGCGCTGGAGCATATGGATATCCGCGCGCCCTTCGACGGGCGCATCGGCGATATCACCGTCAGCCCCGGCGCTTATCTGAGCGCCGGCGTCACCGTCCCCACCGTCACCCGATACGATCCGATCTGGGTCGCCTATCGCCTGCCACAGCGCTACCTGCCGGACCTGCGCCATGGGCTTGCGGCCAGGACCGCAGTCGATGTCGATCCCGCCGCCACCGGCGGCGAGGCGCTGAGCGGCACGCTCGGCTTCTACGACAACCAGGTCGATCAGGCGACCGGCACGGTGCTGGTCAAGGCCGAATTCGACAATGGCGGCGGCCTTCTCTGGCCCGGCCAGACGGTCAACGTCACCACCCGCTTCCGGCCGGAAGGCGAGCTGGTCGTCGTGCCGACAGTGGCGGTGCGTCCCGGTCCATCCGGCGATTTCGTCTATACCGTCGATGCCGACAAGCATGTGCATGTCACCCCCGTCGAGGTGGCGCGCGCCAATGGCGACCGCAGCGGCATCGCCAAGGGCATGAAGGCCGGCGACGAGGTGATCGTTGAGGGGCAGTCGCAATTGACGGACGGACAGGCGGTCAATCCCTCGCAGGAGGATGCCGCAGACAAGGTGGCCGAGGCAACCGGCGTGCAGGGAGCCCAGCCATGATCCCGTCCTTCTGTATCAACCGCCCGGTCGCCACCACGCTGCTCGCCATCGGCCTGATGCTGGCCGGGCTTGCCGGCTTCCGGCTGCTGCCGGTCGCGGCCCTGCCCAAGGTGGATTTCCCGACGATCAACGTCACCGCCTCGCTCTCCGGCGCCTCGCCGCAGAGCATGGCGACCTCGGTGACCACGCCGCTGGTGAAGCAGTTCGAGACCATTCCCGGCATCAGCGAAATCAGCGCCACCAACACGCTCGGCAACACGTCCATCGTGCTGCAGTTCGATCTGAACCGCGACATCGATGCCGCCGCCGCCGATGTGCAGGCGGCGATCTCGCGCGCCCAACGGCAATTGCCGACCAATTTGACGACGACGCCGAGCTATCGCAAGTCCAACCCCGCCGATGCGCCGATCCTGCTGATGGCGGTCAACAGCCCGGAACTGCCGTTGAGCAAGGTCGACGAGATCGCCGAGGACGTCATCGCGCCTCGGTTTCCGGCGTTCGGGGGCCGCGCCCGGGCAAATACCTGGGGCCAGCAGCCCTCGGCGGTGCGGGTGGGGCGGAGGCGGGGGGAATGGCGGGCGCGGGGCTTTGGGGTCGATCCCGTGCCCACGCCCACCGCCCAGCCAAACACCCGGCCCCGGGTGGGCTCGATGCAGACCGCCCCGCACCGGCGGACCACCACCGCCGATACCCAGCGCACCAATGCCGAGGAATTCCGCTCGCTTGTGATCGCCAACAAGAATGGCGCCTCGGTGCATCTCGGCGATGTCGCCACCGTGCGCGACAGCGTCGACAATCCCTATGCGGGAAGCTGGTTCGACGGCAGCCAGGCGATCATCCTCGCCGTGCAGCGCCAGCCGGACGCCAATACGGTCGACGTGGTCGATTCGATCAAGGCCAAGCTGCCGGCCCTGCAGCAGCAATTGCCGGCCTCGATCAAGCTCAACGTCATGAACGACGCCTCGACCGCCATCAAGGCCGCCGTCGACGACGTACAGTTCACTTTGTTCCTGACCATCGGCCTGGTCATCGCCGTCATCTACCTGTTCACGGGCCATTTCAGCGCCACGGTCATTCCGGGTCTTGCGGTGCCGATGTCGCTCGTGGCGGCGCTCGGCGCCATGTACCTGCTCGGCTATTCCATCGACAATATCTCGCTGCTCGGGCTGACGCTGTCGGTCGGTCTCGTGGTCGACGACGCCA